>Ga0207806_1000129_pt1 | contig 19194 bp, 15 predicted proteins | sample LuqExpMetageno72_FD_187829 | JGI IMG/M metagenome (GOLD analysis project Ga0207806, IMG submission 187829) | Tropical forest soil microbial communities from Luquillo Experimental Forest, Puerto Rico - Sample 72 (SPAdes) | ecosystem: Environmental > Terrestrial > Soil > Tropical forest ...
TCCATTCCGTCACCGGCTCATAGGCGGTATAGTCGGCCCGGGCGCCGTTCATCGCCCCCATCAGCGCCACCCAGTTCAACAATTCATGGCCGCCATGGCCGCCGCGCTGCTCCACCTCGTCATAGGTGATCTCGCGCATGTAGCGCACATCGCCCTCGGCAAAGCGGGCCAGCAACTCCTCGTCGAACTCGGCGTTCACCAGCGGATGCTGATAGCCCAGCGGCCACTGCATCTTGTCCATCATCTTCATCTCGTAGCGGGCCAGATCGGTGTAGAGATCGGGATCATCGGCGATCACGCCCTTGCCCTCGGTCTGATAGGTTTTCATCCGCTGGAGGAAGCTGTCGTCCTCGGGCGCGCCTTCGGTCCACACCGGGGGCCAGTGCGAGAGGCCGCCGGTGGCCAGGAACAGGATCCGCCGATCGCCGCCAATCGCTTCCAGTGCGCGGCGCGTGGCCAGCCCCAGATCATAGGCGCGGCCATAGGGCATCAGCGGCGGCGAGAACACGTTGATGAACACCGGCAGCACCGGAATATCGAATTCCGGGCGGATATAGTGCAGCGGCATCATCAGATTGTTGCCATATTCGATGGCCCCCATGCGGGCGGCATCGAAGCCGGCATGCACCAGCTCGCGCAGCAGCCCCTCGGCCAGATCGGCATCGCTGGGGATGGCATGCTGGCGATCGAAGCGCAGGGCTTCCATCATATATGCGGCCGGGCCGATATGGGCCGGCGCGATGCCCACCCCCAGCGTTGGCAGCAGGTTGCGGAAATGGTTCTCGAAATGATCGTCGAGGAAGGCGACGATGAGATCGGGCCGGGCCGCCGCCAGCCGTTCGCGCAGGTGGGTATGGATGGCGGCCAGGCGCGCCTGCTGGTCGGCCGGGGGGGCATCCGGCCAGCCCAGCGCGCCCGGCACATGCGACATGCTGATGCCGCCTACGATGTCGATCATGAAAAGGCCTTTCGTGTGGGGAAGATCAGGGCCGGGTGGCGCGCCATTGGGTGAGGATGTCGTCGGCTTCCATCACCAGGCCGGTGTGCAGCGAGACCATCTTGAGCGCGGCGTCCTCCATCTCGGCATTGCTGCCGCGCACCAGATCGCGCGCCACCACCACGCGATAGCCGCGGTTGCTGGCATCGAAGGTGGCGTTCAGCACGCAGCAGTCAGTCATGCCGCCGTTGAACACCACCCGGCGCACGCCCATGTTGCGCAGCAGGAAATCCAGATCGGTGGGATAGAAGGGCGACAGGCGCCGCTTGGTCTCGACGATAAGGTCGCTGTCCAGCACTTCGGTGGCAAATTGCGTCCATTCGCTGCCCTCGATGGCGTGTTCGGCGATATTGGGGATGGCCGGCCCATGCAGTTCCACCAGCGAACGCCAGGCGGCCGGCGCCAGCCCCTTCAGATCATCCTCGCCGGTACGGCGCAGCACCGAGCGGACATGGATGACCGGAATGCCCAGATCGCGCGCGGCGCGGTGGAAGGCGTTGACCGGATCGATGATGGCGCGCGCGCGCGGCGCCGGGCAGGGGCATTCGGGTTTGTCCGAAAGATGGCCCAGATGCATGTCGATCGAGACGACGGCGGTGTCGGCATGGGTGATGAAGCCGCGCAAGGCTTCGGGCACCGGCTTCTTCTCGCCATAGACATAGGCGGCGATGGGCGGGAGGGGGCTGGTCATGCGGTGTCCTTCGCTATGGGCGGTCAGGCGGCGGTTTCGGCGTTGATGGCCGCGATGATGGCGGCGATCTCGGCGCGGGGCAGATCCTGCCGGAAGAAATAGTTCAGCGTGGTGTGAATGCCGAAGAAGGAGGAGCGCGTGTAGGCCAGCATGCGCGCGGCCTGATCGGGCGAAAGGCCCAGCTTTTCGGCAAGGAAGCGCTCGAAATGCGCGCGTGCGACGGGGTTGGCCAGCACCTTGGTGGGCTGGCTGTCGATCGCGAGCGGGGGATAATGCGGGCGGGCGGGCTGCGCGCGCGCCGCCCCCGCCAGCCGGATATCGCGCGAGGAGGCGCCCAGTTCGATGGCAATGGCGCCTTCCTCCAGCCGCCAGCGGCCGGCTTCTGCATCAAAGAAGCACAGGTCGCGGGCGGGCACGGCCAGCTCCACGCGGGTGGTCTCGCCGGGGGCCAGCATGCGCTTGGCAAAGCCCTTCAGCTCGCGCAACGGGCGCTGCACCCGGCTTTCGGGAAAGCCGAGATAGAGCTGCGCCACTTCCGCGCCCGCCACAGGGCCGGTGTTGGCCAGGGTGAAGGCAATGCGCAGATCCTCGCCCTCGGCAAGGGCGGGCGTTGCCACTTCCAGATCGCTGTAGGCAAAGGAGGTGTAGCTGAGGCCAAAGCCGAAGGGGAACAGCGGGGCGATGGCGCGCTTGTCGTAATAGCGATAGCCGACGAAAATCCCCTCGGCATACTCATGCACGCCGGCCTCGCCGGGATAGGAGAGGTAGGCGGGCGTATCCTCGATGCGCGCCGGGAAGGAGACGGTGAGCTTGCCGCTGGGGTTCACCGCGCCAAACAGGATATCGGCCAGGGCGCCGCCCATCGCCTGCCCGGCAAAGAAGGTTTCGACAATGGCGGCGACCTTGCCCGCCCAGGGCATCACCACCGCATCGGGGTTGGCCAGCACCACCACCACCTTGCCCGATGCCGCCGCCAGCGCCTCGATCAGCGCATCATGGCCGCGGGCCAGCGCCAGCGTGCGGCGGTCGGCGCCTTCGCCATCCTCGGCCGCATCGGTGGTGACAAAGACGAGGACGGCATCGGCCCCTTCTGCCGCTTTGGCGGCCTCGGCGGTGCGGGCGGCGGTTTCCTCGGGCGTGTCGCCATGGCCGGGCAGGTGCTGCACGATCACCCCCGCGCCGGCCTGGCGGGCAATCTCGTCGAGCGGGATGTCGCGCGCGGTGGGCAGGGTGGTGGCCGAGCCCGAGCCCTGGATCACCGGGTTTACCGCGCCATCGCCCACGACCAGAATGCGGCGCAGGGCAGCCGGCTGCAGCGGCAGCAGGCCCCCTTCATTGCGCAGCAGCACGATGGAAGCGGCCGCCATGGCGCGGGCGTGGGCGTGGTGTTCGGCGGCATCGAAGGGCACCACCGGGCCGGCGGCGGCCTTGGCCTTGTCCACCAGAGCCAGCATGCGCGCGCAGGCCTGGTTCACCACCTCTGCCGGCAGGCTGCCATCGGCGATCGCTTCTGCCAGCGCGCGCTGGCGGCTGGCGTTTTGCGGCATGTCGAGATCATTGCCGGCGGCAAGGGCGGCGGGCCGGTCCTTGATGCCGTGCCAGTCGGAGACGACGACGCCGTCAAAGCCCCATTCGCCGCGCAGCAGTTCGGTCAGCAGCCAGGGGTCCTGCGCGGTCTGCATGCCGTTCAGGCGGTTGTACGAGCTCATCACCGTCCACGGCCGGGCCTTGCGCACCACCCGTTCAAAGCCCAGCAGATAGATCTCGCGCAGGGCCCGGGGCGACACGCGCGAATCCATGGTGGTGCGCTCGATCTCGGAATTGTTGCAGGCAAAATGCTTGAGCGAGGCACCCACCCCGTGATCCTGCAGGCCTTCCACCACGGCGGCGGCAAAATCGCCGGTCAGCACCGGATCCTCGGCATAATATTCATAGCCGCGCCCGCCCAGCGGCGTGCGGCGGATGTTGATGCCCGGCCCCAGCAGGATGTTCACGTCAAAAGCGCGGCATTCGGCGGCCAGGCTGGCGCCCAGCTGATAGGCGGTGGCCACATCCCAGCTGCAGGCAATGGCCGAGCCATTGGGATAGCAGGTGGCCGGCTTCGTATTGCCGAAAGCGGCCTTCATGTCGCGCGCGCGGGTGTTCACCACGGCGAGGAACTGGTCGAGATCCTGCCCGCCCTGCTGCTGGCCGTCGATCTGGCTGATGGAATAGCGCACGCCATAGGCGCCATCGGTCATCAGCAGGGCGGGGATGCCCAGCCGGCCGATGGCGTGGCTGCGCCACATGCCCTGGCCGGTCAGCAGTTCCGCCTTCTCGGCATCGGTAAGGGCGGCCACGCGCTGGGCCAGATGGGTGGCGGGGGCCGCGGGCGGGGTGTCGGTCATGTCTGGTCCTGTCTGGCAAGGAAAAAGGGCCGGGCGCGCCCCTTCGATGTGGCGCGCCCGGCCTAGGCGGGCTCTATTTGATATGGGCGCTGAAGCGGATGCCGTAGGTGCGCGGCGGGTTGAAGGCGTAGCGGTAGGTGTTCACGATGTAGTTTTCCTCGGCATAGGCGAGGGTGCTGTTGTTCTCGAGATTGTGAACATAGGCTTCCACCTGCCAGCCCTTGCTGGCGGGCGCATAGGCCAGGCTCAGCGTGGTGTTGGTGTAGGCGCCTTGGCGCATGTCGGCGTAGTTGTAATATTCGTAGTACTGGCTGCTGGTGAACTTGGTTTCGGCGCGCGCGGTCAGCCGGCCATGGGCCACATCGAAGCCATGTTCGTAGCCGGCCGCGATCGTCCACACCGGCGATTGCGGCAGGGCATTGCCGGCAAAGTTCACATTGGCGGTGCTGTCGGGCGTGGAGCCGATGAACTGCACGAATTTGGCGTGCAGCCAGTCCACCGTCAGGTTCAGCCGGTCGTCGGGCGAGAGCATCGCCACGCTGTCGGCCTCGATGCCGTAGATGTGGCTTTTGCCGGCGTTCTGCACATGGGTGGCGCCGGCATTGTCGCCGAACTGGATCAGCTGCGAGACCTGCTGGTTGCTGTAGTCGTCGTAGAAGGCGGAGAGGTTCAGCTCCAGCTTGTTGCCCCAGAAGCGGTTCTTGGCGCCGATCTCGAAGGCGGTAACGGTTTCGGGCTGATAGGTGCCGACATCGTCGAAGCCGCCCGCCTTGTAGCCGGTATCCACCTTGGCATAGAGCATGTTGCGGGCGCTGGCCTGCCAGTCGAGCGCGGCGTGATAGGTCAGCTTGCTCCAGTGGCCCGATTTGGTGCCGGTGTAGCCGGTGTAGCTGACCGGATTGGTGGTGCCGTTGGGGATGTAATAGCCGCCGCTGCGCGATTTGCTGTCGTCGGTGTAGCGCAGGCCGCCGGTCAGGGTCAGGGCATCGGTCAGCTTGTAGCTGGCCTGGCCATAGCCGGCCACCGATTGCGTGGCGATCGGGCCATAATAATAGGCAAAGCCCGGATAGACCCCGGCCGCGGAGGTATATTCGTTATAGGAGTGCAGGCTGGAATCCTCGCGGAAATAGAACACGCCCGCCTGCCAGGTGAAGCGCCCGCCGGTGGCCGAGGCAAAACGCAATTCGTGATTCTGGGTGGAGGGCTGCTCGATCTGCACGAACTGGCGCGGCGTGCCGGCCAGCGAGAGATCGGCGGTGGCGTGCCAGTAAAGGCTCTGGAAACCGCCCAGATAGGTGATCTTCACCGGGCCTGCGGCATAATCGAACTGCCAGCGCAAGGTCTTCTGGTTCATGTCGAGCACGCCCGACTTGTAGGAGGCCCAGCCGGCCGCGCTGGCGGTGGGGGCGGCCACATTGTGGTTCACCGCGCTGCCGGTATAGCTGAAGGGCACGTTGAGCAGCGACTGGCCGGCGCCGCCCATCTTGATCATTTCCAGCTCGACCAGGCCGCTGAAGCGATCGGTGGGCTGGAAGGCGATGGCCAGGCGGCCGGCCTTGGTGTCCTCGTCATCGCCATTGGCGGCCGGCGCGTTGTTGCGATAGCCATCATGCGAGGTGCTGAGGATGGCGGCGCGCAGCTGCAGCCGGTCGCTCACCGGCACGTTGACCATGCCGCGCGCCTCGATGGCGTTGTAATTGCCATAGCCCAGGCTGACATCGGCGGCGAACTGTTTGGTGGGCTTGGCGGTGACGACGTTGATCGCGCCGCCCACCGCATTGCGCCCGTTGAGCGTGCCCTGGGGCCCGCGGAGCACTTCCACGCGCTCCAGATCGAACAGCGAGGCGTTCAGCCCATAGGGGCGGTTGTTGTAGAAGCCATCGGTGCTGACAGCGACGGCCGGATCGCCCACTTCCGATGTGTCGCGGCTGGAAATGCCGCGGATGGTGACGATGCTCTGCCCGGCCACGGTGGCAAAGCCCAGGTTGGGGGCAATGGCGGTGAGGCCAGCGAGGCTGGTCACGCCCTCGCGCTCCAGCTGGGCGGCGGAATAGGCGGCGATGGCGATGGGGGTTTTCTGGATGGTGCTGTCGTGGCGCTCTGCGGTCACCACGATCTCGCCCAGCCCGTCGGCTTTCGTTGGGGCGGGTGCAGCGCCCGTTTGCGCGCAGGCCGGGCTGGCGATCAGCGCCAGGGTGGAGCAGGCCGTTATCAGCAGCGTTCGATTGATTTTATGGATACGCATCGTCTGTCCCTCATGTTGAAAAAACGGCGCCCGCCTGGTGCAAGGATGCGGCCGGGTCTTTTGCCCGGCTCGCGCAGATGGCTGGCCAGCCCCGGATCAGACCGGGGTGGACAGCATGGTGGGGATGGAGAACATGTCGACGATGGCGGTGCGCTCGACAAAGCGGGCGCCGGCATCGCCAATTTGAATACGATCCTTGTAGACACCCAGGCTGAACAGCCGGCTGACCCCTTCAGGCGTGGTGGAATAGACGGCAAAGCCCGCCTCGCTCACCACTTCGCCATCCGCGCCCGCCCGCATTTCGGCAGGGCCGATGATGTGGCGATCGCGGTGCGGGTTGGTGACATTGGCCTTGCGCAGCGAGAGCACGCGATCGCGGATCATCTGCTTGTTTTCCGCCATGAACAGCGGCAGCGGCAGGCCGCGCTCGACATTCTCGCGCGAGAGGATCTGATAGCTGCCATCCTCGAAGAAGCACTCGGCCCAATCCTCCATGCGGTCGGCATCGAGGCTGTTGGCGGCGCGGGCGATGAGATCGAGCGCGGCCAGGCGCTGTTCCATCGAGACGCTCATGCCAGCGCCTCCTGGGCCTGGGGGCCTTTGGCAAAGCCCATCAGATCCGTGTAATAGCCATAGAAGCCGCGCACCGGCACTTCGCTCACCAGATTGGGCTGATCGACGATGGGGCCCTTGCCGCCGATCTCGCAGATGGCATGGGCATCGGTTTCGCGGGCGGTGGCGCGGTGGACGATCTCTACCGCCTCGCCATCTTCCATCGAGATATAGCCGCCCGGCCCGCACAGGTTCGATTGCAGCAGGCGGTGGCGGGTCATTTCCTCGCTGTCGTCGGTATAGCCGAAATAGGTCCAGTAAAGCTCCATCTCGTCCACGCCATAGGTGCGGATCTGGCGAGTGCAGAGCGAGTTGGCGATCTGCTGGAACACGCTGTTGGGGAACACCGAGGCGATCACCAGCGTCACCGCATCGGGAAATTCCGTGCGGTTCGATAGCATGCGCATGTCTTCCAGCTTGTAGCCCTTGGAATAGACCTTCTGCGTGTCCTTGTAGCCTTCGTCGCTGGCGGCCACATCGTCGCTGTCGAGCTGGTTGTAGGTGATGTTGTGGCGGCCCTTGGGGTCCATCCGCGCGCCGCCGATCTGGCTGAGGCGATAGAGGCCGAAAGTGGCGTGGAACATGTGCAGCAGGCCGCCATGATTGGGGTCGCGCACGTTGTCGTTATAAAGCTTCCAGTTGCCGTTCATGCGCTGGCGCTGATAGCCCAGGATCTTGATCGGCCGGGCGAACATGCGGTCCAGTTCGCCACAGATGGCCTCGCCCAGATAGTCTTCCAGGCTTTCGCCGGTGGCATCGAACGTGGCGAACAGCACGCCCTTGTAGGAGCGCACGGTCAGCTCGTGCAGGCGGATGGCCTTCTTGTCGAAATCCCTGGGCAGGCCGCCCACGCCATTGACGCCGCTGGGAAAGGGCACGCCGCGCAGCCGCCCGTCCAGCTCGAACGACCACTGATGGTAGACGCAGACGTGGAGCTGGGCATTGCCGCAGGGCTCGCGCCGCAGTTCCGCGCCGCGGTGGGCGCAGCGGTTGATGAAGGCCTTTACGGCGCCGGTCTTGTCGCGGCTGACGAGGATCGGCGTGGCGCCGATGCGGGTGGTGATGAAATCGCCCTTGTTCGGCAGTTCGGCTTCCAGCCCGATGTAGTTCCAGGTGGGGCCGCGGAAGATGGCTTCCTGCTCGCGCTCGTAGACGGCGGGGTCGTGATAGATCGCGAAAGGAATGCGCGAGCAATCCTCCGCCGGCCACTGGATGGCCGCGTTCGTGGTCATGGGGAAACTCCGTGGCAGGAGGGGTGATGATTATTGAATACAATCTACAATGTTGATCTGTGTCAATGACAAAATTTTCCAGCACTATTTTTGCTGAAATTCCGCCATATTTTTGGAAATGTCCGAGTCGAATCGACAGGTCAGGCGCTGATCAGCGAAAAATCCGGCTTGACGGCGGAGCGAAAACCCCAAAAACTGAATACATAATTTCCGACCACGCCAATCCGGGGCCCACCTTGCTCGAAACCGACAATTCCTCCCTTCCCGAAACGCTGTATCAGGCCGTGCGCGAGGCCATTCTCGATGGCCGTTTCGCGCCGGGGGCAGAGCTGCGCCAGGAAGTGCTTGCGCGCCAGTATGGTGTCAGCCGGGTGCCGCTGCGCGAGGCGCTGAGCCGCCTGCAGGCCGATGGCCTGATCGAGCTGCGCCCGCGCCGGGGCTTTGCCGTGGCCGAACTCGATGTCGTCGAGATCATCGAGCTGTTCGAGCTGCGCATGGTGGTGGAACAGCACGCGCTGGAAGTGGCCGCGCGCATGCGTTCCGAGGCGGACCTGCGCGAGATCGAGGCGCTGCTGGTGCAGATGGAGGAGATCGAGGCGCATACGCCGGGCAATTTCCCGGAATGGCTCGATCTCAACCGCCGCTTTCACCACCGGCTGGTGGCCTGCGCCGGGCGCGAGCGACTGGCCGCCACGGTGAGCAACCTGCGCGATGCGACAGAGCCCTATGTGCGGCTGGAGGCCCATGCCACCGGCCATGTCGAGGATGCCTCGAGCGAGCATCGCCAGCTGTATGATGCCGTGCGCGAGCGCAATGCCACGCTGGCCGGCGAAGTGGCCCGCGAACATGCGCTGGGCACGATGAAGCGCCTCGTCGAATGGCTGCGCCTGCGCAAGCAGGTGGGCAAGCGCGGCAAAAGCGCCGCCTGAATTCCCTTCCTCCCCCCTTCCTCACTCCTTCCCCCAGAGGACAAGATGGCCGATATCCAGATCTATAATCCCAAGACGCTTGGCACGCCCATGGGCCAATATTCGCAAGTGACCCGCGTGAAGGCCAATGAGTTCCTGTTCATCGCCGGGCAGCTGGCGGGCGATGCGCAGGACAACATCATCGGCGAGGGCGATTTCGATGCCCAGTGCGAGCAGGTGTTCCGCAACATCCATGCCGCGCTGCTGGATGCCGGGGCCGATTGGGGCAATGTCGTCCAGTTCACCACCTATCTGGTGCATTCCCAGGATATTCCCCGCTTCATGGATTTCCGCCTGCGCCGCTTTCCGCAGTTCTTCCCCGATGGCGTCTATCCGCCCAACACCCTGCTGATGATCGACCGCCTCGTGAAGGAGCCATTCCTTGTCGAGGTGCAGACCATCGCGGCGCTGTGAGCGCGGCCATGGGCCTGCCGCTCAGCCACTGGTCGTTCGAGGGGCTGTCCGTCGGCTGCCGGATCGGCGGGGCGGGCCTGCCGCTGCTGCTGATCCATGGCTCGGGGCCGGGCGCCTCCACCATCGGCAACTGGCGGCTGGTGCTGGAGGATCTGGCCAACCGCTATCATGTCCATGCGATGGATCTGGTGGGCTTTGGCGAATCCGATCGCAAGCCGGCGCCGCCCTATTTCGATTTCGAGCTGTGGCTGCGCCAGTGCCGGGCGATGATCGCGCGCATGCCGGGCGAGCGGATCGGCATCATCGGCCATTCGATCTCGGGCGCGCTGGCCTTGCGGCTGGCCGCCAGCGAGCCGCGGGTGGCCGGCGTGCTGGCCACCGGCACGATGGGGGCGCCCTTTGCCCTCACCGAAGGCACGCGCCTGTGCTGGACTTACCCCGAAACGCGCGCGGATCTGCTGCGCGCGGCGCGCGCCCTCATCGCCGATGAGGCGCTGATCGACGAGGCTTATGTCGCCGCGCGCGAGGCGGTGCTGCGCCAGAGCGGCTATGGCGCCTATTTCAACACGATGTTCGGCGGCGACAAGCAGGCCTATATCGACGCGGCGGTGATCCCGCCCGCCGAGCTGGCCCGCATCACCTGCCCTGTCACCCTGCTGCACGGGCGCGCGGATGGCGGCTTTCCCGCCGAACCGCTGAGCCTGGCGCTGGCCCGCCATCTGCCCCAGGCCGATGTGGTGCTGCTGGGGGGCTGTTCGCATTCCATTGCCATGGAACGGCCCGGCCACCTGCTTGATGCGGCCCGGCGCCTGTTCGGTTGACCAAGCGCCTGCACAAAGGCGCGCATACAGGAGTTCTGCCATGAAATTCGTCAGCTATCTGGCGGGCGATGCCGCTTGCCTGGGTGTTCTGGAGGGCGCGGCCATCGTGCCGGTGCCGGGCACGATGAACGCGGTGATCGCCGGCGGTGCCGGGGCGCTGGCTGCCATCGCCGCCCATGTGGCCGCCAGCGATGAACGCCTGCCCCTGGCCGATACGCCGCTGCTGGCCCCCATTCCGGCGCCGCTGCGCAACATCTTCTGCGTGGGCAAGAATTATTCCGAACATGCCCGCGAATTCCACGACAGCGGCTTTGATGCCAGCGCCGGCGCCAGCGCCGAGCCCGACCATCCGATTATCTTCACCAAGGCCAACACCACGGTGGCCGCGCCCGGCGCTGTCATTCCCGCCCATCTCGATCCCACCGCCTCGGTGGATTACGAGGGCGAGCTGGCGGTGGTGATCGGCAAGGGCGGCCGCGGCATCGGCAAGGCCGAGGCGATGGACCATGTGTTCGGCTACACGATCATCAACGATGTCACCTCGCGCACGCTGCAGAACCGCCACCGCCAGTGGTTCATCGGCAAGAACATCGATGGTTTCGGCCCCATGGGCCCCACGCTGGTCACTGCCGATGAAGTGCCCGACCCGGCCGCGCTGCGCCTGCTCACCCATGTGAACGGCGAGAAGCGGCAGGAGGCGCTGGTGGCCCAGCTGATCTTCGACATACCGACGCTGATCGAAACCCTTTCGGCCACCATGACCCTGCAGCCGGGCGACATCATCGCTACTGGCACTTGCGCCGGGGTGGGCATCGGTTTCGATCCGCCGCGCTTCCTGCAGGCGGGCGATGTGGTGGCGGTGACGATCGCGCCGATCGGCACGCTTGAAAACCCGGTGGCCTGAGCGGTGGGGCCGCAGCAGGCGCCGGGCGGGGCGGATGTCGCCGGGATCGGGGGCGGCGCCGTGCTGCCGCTGCGCCTGCTGGCGGGGATGATCACCGGCATCTATTTCTTCGGCGGCATCCTCACCGCCATGGTGGATATACTGGTGCCCAAGTTCAAGGCGCTGTTCACCCTGAACTACACCGAGGCGATGCTGACGCAGTTCTGCTATTTCCTCGCCTATCTGGTGTTCTCGCTGCCGGCCGGGCGGATCGCGGCGCGGCTGGGCGCGGTAACGGGCACGGCGCTGGGGGTGGCGATCATGGCGCTGGGCTGCGTGCTGTTTGCGCCGGCGGCCTGGCTGGGCAGCTATCCGGCCTTTCTCTTCGCGCTGTTCGTGGTGTCGGCCGGCACCAACCTGTTCCAGATCTCGGCCAATCCGCTGATTGCCCGGCTGGGCGGCGCTGGCGGCGCGCATGGGCGGCTGGCGCTGGGGCTGGCGTTCAACGCGCTGGGCTATGCGGTGGGGCCGCTGGTGGGCACGGCGCTGATCCTGTCGGCCTCGGCGATGGCGCTGCCTGATCCGGCCCATGCGCCGCCGGCGGTGCTGGCGGCCTATCGGCTGGCCGAGGGGCAGATCATCCAGCGCCCCTTCCTGGGGTTGGCGCTGGGGCTGGTGGTGCTGGCGGGCGCGGTGCTGGCGGTGGGCGCGCGCGCGCTCAGGGCTGGCGGGGCGATGCTGGCGCCGGTGGCCTGGCGCTGGGGCGTGTGGCGCAACCGGCGGCTGGTGGCAGGGGCGCTGGCCATTTTCTGCTATGTGGGTGCCGAAGTGTCGATCGGCAGCCTGCTGATCAGCTATCTGGGCCTGCCGCGCGTGCTGGCCCTGCCGATGGGCGAGGCGGGCCATTTCGTCGCGCTCTACTGGCTGGGGGCGATGGCGGGGCGGTTTGTCGGCAGTTTCACGCTGGGGCGGGTGCCGGCGGGGCGGCAGCTGGCGGGCCATGGGCTGGCGGCGATCGGCCTGATCGGCCTGTCGCTGGCGAGCAGCGGCTGGCTGGCGGCGGCCAGCCTGATCGGCGTGGGGCTGGCCAATTCGATCATGTTCCCGGCGCTGTTCACCCTGTCGCTGGAGGAGCTGGGCGAGGAAGCGCCGATTGGCGCGGCGCTGTTGTGCATGGCGATTGTGGGCGGGGCGATCCTGCCGCTGGTCACCGGCGGCCTGGCTGATCTGGTCGGGCTGGGCTGGGCGCCGGTGGTGCCGGCGCTGTGCTATGGCGCGGTGGTGAGCTTTGGCCTGGCGGCGCGGCCCGCCGCCTAGCCGTTTCCTGAAGCATCTGCGGGCAGGGCCCCGCGCCTGGCATGGGCCGGGCGCGGGGCTTTTGCGTGCGCGGGGCGGTTGACAGGGTTGGGCGCTTCCCGTTAATGAACCAAAACAATCATTCTAATTAATGACCGGCCCAAGCGCCGGCCTCAATCACGCGGATCGCGCCGGGGAGAGAAAAATGAAGTTTTCCGTGTTCCTCAATGCCCGTTCGATGGCACCCGAGGCTGATCGCCAGCTCATGCTCGATCTGGAATCGCATGCGCTGCTGGCGGCAGACCTTGGTTATGAGGCGATCTTCCTGCCCGATCACCACTTCAACGGCTATATGCCGGTGGCGTCTGACAGTTTCATCTTCGCGGCCTATCTGGCGGCCAAGATGCCGCAGATGCATTTCGGCTTCTCGGTCGTCTCGGTGCCGCTGCACCATCCGGTGCGCTTTGCCGAGCGGATCAACGTGCTCGACCAGCTGACGCAGGGCAAGCTGCTGGTGGGCGTGGGCAGCGGCACCACGCCCGAGGAGATGATCGGCTTTGCCGTGAACTACAAGGATGCCGGCGCCATTTCCGATCGCAATCTGGAAATCGCCGAGCAGCTGTGGGCCAAGCGCATGGACGATCCCGCCGTGGAAATCGCCAATGGCCCCTATAACGGCCGCGTGCTGCAGCGCATCACCCCGGCGCCCTATTCGCCCGGCCATGCCCGGCTGATGCCGGTGGCCCTGAAGGAGGCTTCGGCCCGGCGCGCGGCCAAGCATGGCTGGCCGGCCTTCATCCCCGCCTTCACGCCGCCTGCCATCTATGGCACCGAGCCGTTCGACCATGTGAAGAAGTGGTTCGAGATCTACAAGGGCTACCTCCTGGCCGAAGGGCATGCCGATACCGTGGTGGCCGATGCGCTGGGCTGGACGACGCACACCTATCAATGCGTCCACATTGCCGAGAGCGAGGATCAGGCGCGCGAGGAGCTGCACGAGATCCTGACGGCCTATCAGGAAGCGGTGGACCGCGAGAACGCCTTCAACGCCCGCGCCGAAAGCGATGCGGCCAACCGGAAGAGCGATGTGAACATCCGCGCCACCGACGAGGGCTGGATCGGCACCTGGTGCCTGTGGGGCACGCCCGAAAGCGTGAGCGAGCACCTGCGCGCCTATCAGGATCTGGGCATTGGCAATATCCTGTGCGGCACCACCACCGGGCCGCTCACCCAGCGCCGGCTGGATCTGGGCAACCAGACGCTGCGGCTGCTGTCGGAACAGGTGATGCCGGCGCTGAAGGGCTGAAGGGCTGAAGGGCTGAGGGGCGCGGCGCGCGGGGGCTGCCCCTTCGCGCGCCCAGCCACCCTGCCGGCCGGACAACAGAGAAAAGATCGGGAGCCAAGCGATGCGAGAGCCAACCATCGAGGAAACCTGCGCGCTGACCGCGGGCGCGGCCATGTGGGCCAGCCTGGCGGTGCCGGAAGCGGGCATTCGCGCCTTCACCATGAGCGACGGGCCAATGGGCATCGCCAGCGGCAAGGTGGACGAGCGCGACGTGTCGCTGCTGACGCCTTGCCCGGCAGCGCTGGGGGCCAGCTGGGATGTGGATCTGTGCGCACGGGTGGGCGCGGTGGTGGGCAGCGATGCGGCCGCGCGCGGCGTGGATGCGGTGCTGGCGCCCAACCTCAATCTGGCGCGCAGCCCGCTGGCGGGCCGGGCCTTCGAATATTTCTCGGAGGATCCGGTGCTGGCGGGCCTGCTCGGGGCGGGCTGGATCGCGGGCCTGCAATCCACCGGCACCGCCGCCGTGGCCAAGCATCTTGTCTGCAACGACAGCGAGACAGAGCGCGACCGGGTCGATGTGCAGGTGGATGAGGCGAGCCTGCGCGAGGTCTATCTGCGGCCCTTCCAGATCGCCGTCAGGGCGGGCTGCGCGGGGCTGCTGGCGGCCTATAACAAGGTCAACGGCAGCTGGTGCTCCGAACAGGGGCGGGTGCTTACCGATATCGTCAAGGGCGAGTGGGGCTTTGCCGGCGCCATCATGAGCGACTGGTTCGGCACCCACAGCAGCGCTGGCGCGATCAACGCCGGGCTGGATCTGGAAATGCCGGGCCCGGCCCGCTTCATGGGCGGCAAGCTGGCGCCGCTGGTGGCCGATGGCACGGTGGGCCTGGCGCGCGTGGCCGATGCCGCGGCCCGCGTGGCGGCCACCGCGCGGGCGGCCACCGGCCCCAAGGCGCCGCCACTGGCCCCGGGCGCAGCGCAGGCGGTGCTGGAGGAAGCGGCGGCGGCTGGCATGGTGCTGGTGAAGAATGCCGGCGGCCTGTTGCCGCTGGCGCCGGCGGGGCTGAAGCGGCTGGCGGTGATCGGCCCCAATGCGGCGGCGCCTTGCTATCAGGGCGGCACCTTTGCCAAGATTGCCGTGGCGCCGGGCACGCCCACGCCGATCGACAGCATCCGCGCGCGCTTTGGCGGCCAGTGCGAGGTGGTCTACGAGGCTGGCGTCGATCCGCAGCCGCGCTTGCCGGCGATGCCGGTGGTGCCGGCGCTGGATATCGGCGATGGCTGCACTGCGGGCATGAGCCTGGAATATTTCGTCGATCCTGGCGCTGCGCCGCTGTTCCGCGAGACGCGGGCGACCAATTCGCTGGTGTGGTTTGTCGGCGTGCATGAGGAGGGCGGGTTCGACCAGCCGGGCATGGTGCGCGCCAGCGGGCTGTTCCGCGCCGAACAGGCCGGCGCCCACCTGTTCTACCTCGGTTCCACCGGCGCGGCGCGGCTGCTGGTGGAGGGCGCCGAAGTGCTGGCCACCGGCGGCGAGGTGCCCGCCAGCGATGTGATGGGCAAGCTGAAGGCGGGCGATGCCGATCATGTGGCGGTGATGCTGGCGGCCGGCCAGCAGCTGCGCATAACGGTGGAGTTCACCCATGGCGCGGCGCGGGTGCATGGCCTGTGGTATGGCATCCGCCGGCCCGACAGCGCCGAGGCGATGTTCGCCCGCGCGGTGGAGGCGGCAAGGGAGGCCGATGCGGTGGTGCTGGTGGTGGGCGAAACCTCCGATTCCAGCGTGGAATCGAAGGATCGGCCCGACACGCGGCTGCCCGCCGAGCAGATCCGCCTGATCGAGGCGGTGTGCGCGGCCAATCCGCGCGTGGCGGTGGTCTCCAACGTGGGCCATGCCTTCGATTGCGGGTGGGATGGGCTGGCCGCCGCCCATCTGGTCGCCTGGTATCCGGGGCAGGGCTTTGGCCCGGCGCTGGCCGCCGTGCTGGCCGGCGATGCCGAGCCTGCCGGCCGCCTGCCGCTGACCATTGCCGAGGCCGAGGCGGATTATCCCGCCCTTGGCCTGGCGCCCGATGCGGCCGGCCATCTGGCCTATGCCGAAGGGCTGCTGGTGGGCTATCGCGGGCTGATCGCGCGCGGGCGGAAGGCGCGCCATCCGCTGGGCAGCGGCCTTGGCTATGCCCGGGTGGACTGGCTGGAGGCGCGGGCCGAGGCAGGTGCGGTGGCGGTGCGGCTGCGCAATGCCACCGCCCGGCCGGCCAGCGAGGTGGTGCAGCTGTATGCCGATGCGCCCCATTGCGCGCTGGTGGGCTTTGCCAAGGCGCAGCTGGCCCCGGGCGAGGAGATCTGGCTGCGCGTGCCGGTGGAGCCGCTGGCGCTGGAGCGCTGGGTGGCGGGCGGCTGGCAGCGGCTGGCCGCACCGCTGGCCTTGCGTGCGGCGCGCCATGCCGAAGATCCCGGGCTGGCGGTGGTGTTGCCGGGCTGAGGGGGCTTGCAAGCCGGGCGGCGGGCCCTAAGGCGAGGCGCAAGGAGGCCCGGTGTTGACCCGTGCCTCGCCTCGAAAGGAGCCCTTGCCCCCATGCGCCTGCCGCGCCGCCTGCTTGCCATCCTGTCCGCCTCTGGTCTGGCTCTTGCTGGCGGGGTTGCCGCTGCCAGCCCGGCGGCGCCCCCGGAGCTGGAGGAGAACCGCCCCTGGGGCCAGGTGGCGCTGACTTTCGACGATCTGCCCGGCCTCACCCTGTTTGCCGATCAGCCCTATGTCGATTATTTCAACGAGATGCTGGTGCGCGGGCTGAAGCGCCACCATCTGCCCGCCATCGGTTTCGTCAACGAAAGCAAGCTCGACGAGATCCAGCGCGAGCGGCAGATCGCCAATCTGCGCCGCTGGCTGAATGCCGGCGAGAACCTGGGCAACCACACCTTCAGCCATGAATCGCCCAATGATCTGGGGGCGGCCGGCTATATCGCCGATATCGCTAGGGGTGAGCCGGTGACGCGCGCGCTGCTGGCCGAAAAGCACAAGCCGCTGGGCTGGTTTCGCCACCCCTATCTGGAAACCGGCTTTCCCGCCGCCGCCAAGAAGCAGATCGACGACTGGCTGGCCGCCCATGGCTATCGCGTGGCGCCGGTCACCATCGATGCCGACGACTGGGAATTTGCCGAACCCTATGACGATGCCATCTCGCGCCACGATGCCGCGCGGGTGGCCCGCATCCGCCGGCAGTATCTGGACTATACCGAGCGCACCATCGCCTGGTATCAGCGCGCCTCGCAGGAGGTGTTCGGCCGGCAGATCGCCTTTGTCATGCTGCTGCACGACACCCGCCTCAATGCCGACAGCATCGATGATCTGGCCGCCATTCTCCAGCGCCGCAAGCTGAAGGGGGTGCCGCTGGAAAAGGCGATGAAGGACGAGGCCTATCGCCTGGGCGACCCCTATGTGGGCAAGGATGGCATCGACTGGATCGAGCGCTGGGCCGACAAGCTGCACCGCAACGAGCCCTGGGCCAGCTGGCGCGACGTGCCCAAGCAGATCGAGGACGAATACGAGCGCAACAACCACGACCGCCACGAGCCCCCGGCGCCGGCCGTGCCCACGGTGAAGTAAGGCCTAGTCCAGCAGTTCCTGAAAGGCCTGCACGGCCCTGCTGGCCCGCCGCGCGCGATGGGTCAGCAGGGTGAAGCGACGGGCGGGCAAGGGCCAGTCCAGCCGGACGATCTGCCCGGCCGCCACCCGCGCGCCCGCCGCCAGTTCCGACACGGCGCCCACCAGCGCGCCGGCCGCCAGCGCTTCCAGCACGGCGCCATTCGATGGCAGCTCCAGCCGGATGTCGAGTGCGGCCGGGGCAAGGCCTGCGGCGGCCAGCGCATCCTCGAAATGGGCGCGGGTGCCTGATCCTGCCTCGCGCAGCACCCAGGCCGCGCTGGCCAGCTCTGCCGGGGCCAGCGGCCGGCGGGCCTCGGCATGGAGGGCCAGCGGGTGATCGGGCCGGGCATAGAGGCCCAGCCGGTCTGCGCCGATGGGACGGCGGGCCAGCAGGGGCGCCTCCGTCTCGCCCTCGACAAAGCCCAGATCCGCCTCGCCCGCCAGCACCAGGGCGGCTGCCTCCTGCGTGTTGCCCACCGCCAGCGACAGCGCCACCCCCGGCCAGCGCGCGGCAAAGCGGGCCATGCGCACAGGCAGCCAGTAGGTCGCCACCGTCTGGCTGGCTGCCAGGCGCAGCTGCCCCCGCTTCAGCCCGGCCAGATCGTCGAGCGTGCCGGCCGCCTCTGCCGCGCGGGCCAGCACCGCGCGCGCCTCGGGCAGGAAGGCCCGCCCCGCTTCCGATAGTTCCAGCCCGCGCCCCACCCGGTTGAACAGCAGCAGGCCGTGGCGCCCTTCCAGCGCGGCCACCGCGGCGCTGACCGAGGGCTGGGTGAGATGCAGCGTTTCTGCCGCGCGGGTCATGTTCAGCGCTTCGGCAACGGCGATGAAGATGCGCAACTGGTCGAGCGTCATTCAATAGAAATACTCTATCGAATATCCACAATCAATCGATTGGATTTTGCGCCGCATAAAGCCCAGCTTGCCGGCATGACACAGCCGCTTTCCCCTCGTCGTTTGCTCCCTGGCCTTGCGCTGGCGCTGGTCATCAGCGCGCTGGCCTATGGCGTGGAATGGGTGGAGATCAGGCTTTGGGGCCGGGCCTATCTGGAAGCGCTGGTGGTGGCGATCCTGCTGGGCGCTGTGTGGCGCACGGTGATCGGCCTGCCGGTGCGGGCGGCCTCTGGCATCCGCTTTGCCGCCAAGCCGGTGATGGAGGGGGCCGTGGCGCTGATGGGCGCGTCGGTTAGCCTTGCCGTGCTGGCGCATACCGGGCTGGCGCTGGCCGGCGCCATTGCCGGCACCATCGCGCTGACGATCCTGGCCGGCTATCGCATTGGCCGGTGGTTGGGGCTGCCGGTGCGCATGGCGCTGCTGGTGGCTTGCGGCAATGCCATCTGCGGCAATTCGGCGATCGCCGCGGTGGCGCCGGCCATCGATGCCGATGGCGAGGATGTGGCTGCCGCTGTGGGCTTCACCGCGGTGATGGGCATTGTTGTGGTGCTGGCGGTGGCGCCGCTGGCCTGGGCGCTGCAGCTCAGCCCGGTGCAGGGCGGCATGTTGGCAGGGATGACCGTTTATGCCGTGCCGCAGGTGCTGGCCGCGGCCGGGCCGCTGGGCGCCATGGCGGTGCAGGTGGGCGCGGTGGTGAAGCTGGTGCGGGTGTTGATGCTGGCGCCGGTGGTGGCGCAGGCGGCCTGATTCGTGCTGCTGTCTTGCTCCACCCCATTTATGGGAGAGGGGCAGGGGGAGAGGGCCAGCGGTTCAAATCGCGACATGT
>Ga0207806_1000131_pt1 | contig 19186 bp, 16 predicted proteins | sample LuqExpMetageno72_FD_187829 | JGI IMG/M metagenome (GOLD analysis project Ga0207806, IMG submission 187829) | Tropical forest soil microbial communities from Luquillo Experimental Forest, Puerto Rico - Sample 72 (SPAdes) | ecosystem: Environmental > Terrestrial > Soil > Tropical forest ...
GCGGGCGAGGGGGGGGTGGGCTCCGGTGTTACCCGCATCGGCTTCGGACGCCGTCCGGAACTCGAGAGCTTCCATTAGCGCACGCTGACGATGGAAAGTGCCGTGGCGCGGATCGCTACGGACGAGCCGATAGAGCTTGCGCCTTCCGTCAACCCCGCGGTGGCGCGACCCATCGAGGGGCACACGAGCGACGCATGCGGGCTGCTGGCCTGGATCGCGCGCGCGGGCATCATTGGCCGCGGCGTCGTTTTTATCATCCTTGGCGGGGTGGCGTTGAACGGGCGCGGGCATCCGGTCGGGACGGTCAGTGCGATGATCGCGCGCTCTTGCGCCAGCCGTTAGGCGGCGGTCTCGCGGTCGTGATCGCGGTCGGGCTTCTCTGCATCGCCGCGAATGTCTACGGGCTACGGCCAACGATTGGCGGGGACTCGCGCAGCGTACCTCCCTCGGCATTGCAGGGCAGCGGACTCGCTATCCTGCACGGCACGATCGGTTTTCTCGCGCGCTCCCTTGTATTCATTCTGATCGGATGTTTTCTCATTTTCGTCGCGTGGCATACCAATGCACGCGAGGCGACCGGATTCGGCGGCGCTCTGCTTACGCTGCGTTCGGAACGGTACCGGAATCTACTTTTATTGATTGCGGCCGCTGGGCCGTTGGCGTTCGGATTATTGGGCGCGTCGGAGGGCTTCGGCCGGGCCGCAAACCTGCCGTCCTCCGCCGTACGGGCGAAGATGAACAAGATGAACGGCGAATTCTAAATCACGTCTGCGCGAGCAAACTCTGGTGCCGCGCCGCACAGCCCTGCCGCGATCTGCTCGCCGGCAACGATGGCGCAGACGGCGAAGATGGCGCGCCGGGCGAGCCGCCATTCGTTCCGCTCGCCCCGGCGCGCGTGCATGACCAACTGTTGAGCCGCGATTTTCTGCATTCTCTCCAGATTCGTGGGCGTCAGCACGCCGCTGCGGGAGAGACGCGCGCAGGCAAGGTCAAAAGCCCGACCCATAGCCTGCACTGCATCCTCATCAAGACCGTATTGCTCGGCCGTACGCATGTGCCACCTGTGACGATCTTGAAAACTGTGGCGTGCCCCATCTTGTTCCGGCCTCATTCCCGTACAGTAATTCCGGAGTGTCACGTCTTCGTGCCGTGTTTTCACGAAAACGCCCAGGCAACTCACATCGTCGCGCCCAAGGAACTTTGCGGAGAGGGGCCAGTTGTTTCTGTGGAACCCAACGGAGTTGGCGGGGAAGTGTTATGGCTGATGTGTTCGAGGCCTTTAAGGAAAGCTTCTCGTCGCGCAGAAGCGTCGAGATGAGCTTGCAGGAGTACCTCGAAGGGTGCCGTAACGATCCAGGCATGTACGCCAACGTGGCGGAGCGCATGCTGACCGCGATCGGAGTGCCGACCGTCCTTGATACATCGCGCGACGCGCGGCTTGGACGAATCTTTCAAAATCGCGCGATAAAGGTTTATCCGTATTTTAAAGATTTCTACGGGATGGAAGAGACGATCGAGCGCATCGTCGGCTTCCTGCGGCATGCGGCGCAAGGTCTCGAAGAGCGGAAGCAGATCCTCTACCTCCTCGGTCCGGTCGGCGGCGGCAAATCATCGCTCGCCGAGCGCTTGAAGGAATTGATGGAGGAGCGGCCGATCTATGTGCTCAAGGCGGGCGACAAGATCAGCCCGGTCTATGAGAGCCCCCTCGACCTGTTCGATCCCGTCCGGCAGGGCCTCGTGCTCGAGGGCGACTACGGCATCCCGCGCCGGCGTCTCACCGGCCCGTGCTCCGGCTGGGCGGTGAAGCGGCTCGACGAGTTCGGCGGCGACATTGCCAAGTTCAGCGTGGTGAAGATGCAGCCGTCGCGGCTGCGCAAGATCGGCATCGCCAAGACCGAGCCGAGCGACGAGAATAACCAGGACGTTTCCTCGCTCATCGGCAAGGTCGATATCCGTAAGCTCGAATTCTACATGCAGGACGATGCGGATGCGTATTCGTATTCGGGCGGACTCAACATCACGACGCAGGGGCTGCTCGAATTCGTCGAGATGTTCAAGGCGCCGTTGAAGATGCTGCATCCGCTCCTCACGGCGACGCAGGAAGGCAACTACATGGGCTCCGAGAACATCGGCGCCATGCCTTACCAGGGTCTCATCCTTGCGCACTCCAATGAGGCCGAATGGAAGAGCTTCAAGTCGAACCGCAACAACGAGGCGTTCCTCGACCGCATGAGCGTGGTCAAGGTGCCGTACTGCCTGCGCGTCGACGAAGAGGTGAAGATCTACGACAAGCTGTTGAGCCAGTCCGAGCTCGCTGACGCGACCTGCGCGCCCGGCACGCTCGAGATGATGGCGCGGTTCTCGGTGCTGAGCCGCCTGAAGCCGCACGAGAATTCGTCGCTGTTCGCGAAAATGCGCGTCTACAATGGCGAGAGTCTCAAAGACACCGACCCGCAAGCGAAGACCATGCGCGAGTACCGCGACACGGCCGGCGTCGACGAAGGCATGACGGGGCTGTCCACGCGCTTCGCCTACAAGACTCTGTCGGAAACGCTCAATTTCGACACGGAAGAGGTCGCCGCCGATCCGGTGCACCTAATGTACGTGCTCGAGATGGCGGTCCGCCGCGAGCAATTCCCGGAAGAGCAGGAGAAGCAGTATCTCGCCTACATCAAGGACGAGCTGGCGCCGCGCTATGCCGAGTACATCGGCAAGGAGATCCAGAAGGCGTATCTGGAATCCTACGACGACTACGGCCAGAACCTGTTCGACCGCTACATCGCCTACGCCGATGCCTGGGTCGAGAACCAGGACTTCAAAGATCCTGATACCGGGCAGATTCTCGACCGGCAGATGCTCGACGCCGAGTTGTCGAAGACAGAGAAGCCGGCCGGCATCGCCAATCCGAAGGACTTCCGCAACGAGGTGGTGAAGTACGCCCTGCGCCAGCGCGCCGAGAAAGGCGGCAAGAACCCACGCTGGACGGTGTACGAGAAGATCCGGGAAGTGATCGAGGAACGCATGTTCTCGCAGGTCGAAGAACTGCTGCCGGTGATTTCTTTCGGGACCAAGAAGGACTCCGAGAGTGCGGAAAAGCACCAGGCGTTCCTCGAACGCATGGTCGCACACGGCTATACTGAACGGCAGGTGCGCCGCCTGGTCGAGTGGTACATGCGGGTCAAGAAGGCTGGGTGACGGCCATCAGTCGATCGCGTGGAGGCCGTCACTCATGATGTACGTCATCGATCGACGTCTCAATCCGCAGGGCAGGAGCCTCGGCAACCGGCAGCGCTTCATCCGCCGCGCGCGCGAGCAGATCCGCGAGGCGATCAAGGAGAAGCTGCGCGAGCGCAGCATTGAGGACGTCGCCTCCGGCGAGGATGTCGTAATTTCCTCGGACGGCATCCATGAGCCGCGCTTCACCCGCGATGCGCAGGCCGGGCATCAAGAGCGCATCCTTCCCGGCAATAAAGAATATGTCGAAGGCGATCGCATTGCGAAACCGCATGGCGGCGTCGGTCAGGGCGGCAAGGCGAGCGCGGACGGCGACGGCGAGGATCGCTTCACATTCGCGCTCACCCGCGAAGAGTTCTTGGACCTGTTCTTCGAGGACCTCGAACTGCCCGATCTGGTCAAGCGCAAGTTCAAGGCCGAAAAGAGTCTGAAGGCGCAGCGCGCGGGCTATTCGATGACAGGCACGCCGAATCGGCTGAGTCTGCTACGCACGATGCGCCGCTCTCTCGCCCGCCGAGTCGCGCTCGGGCGGCCGAGCGCCAAGATGATCGCCGAGCTGGAGGATCGCCGCGCCGCGCTGATCCGCGGCGACATCGAACCTCCTCAGGGGCGCAGCCGGGACGACGAACTCGCCGAACTCGAAGAGATGCTTGACCAGGCGATCCGGCGGCGGGCGCGCATCGCCTTCATCGATCCGATCGATCTGCGCTTCCGCCGTTACGAGCACGTACCGCAGCCGATTGCGCAGGCGGTGATGTTCTGTCTGATGGACGTGTCCGCTTCGATGGACGAGGCAATGAAGGATCTCGCCAAGCGTTTCTTCATGCTGCTGCACCTGTTCCTGCAGCGCCGCTACGAGCAGGTCGAGATCGTCTTCATCCGCCACACGCATCACGCGCAGGAGGTCGACGAGCAGACCTTCTTCTACAGCCGCGAGACCGGCGGCACGGTGGTCTCGTCAGCCTTCGATGAGATGCTGCGGGTCGTCCAGGCGCGCTATCCGACCCGCGACTGGAATATCTACGTCGCACAGGCGAGCGACGGCGATGACATCCCCTCCGACGTGCCGCGCTGCCGCGAATTGCTCACCGAGAAGATTCTGCCGATCAGCCAGTACATGGCCTATGTCGAGATCGGCCGGCAGGGTCCGCCACTCGGCCTCGGCGGCGAAAGCGACCTGTGGAGCGGCTACAGCGCGCTGCTTCCCGATCATCCGAACTTCGCGATGCGCACGGTGCGCGAGGCGCGCGACATCTATCCGGTGTTCCGCGGCCTGTTCAGCAAGGAGCGCGTCGAGGTATGAGCCAGCTCCTGTACGAGGGCGCCGACTGGGATTTCGACAAGCTGCAGCGCGCTTATGACGCGATCGAGCGCATCGGTGCCGGCGAGCTCGGGCTCGAGATCTACCGCAATCAGATCGAGGTGATCACCGCCGAACAGATGCTCGATGCCTATGCCGGTATCGGCATGCCCATCATGTATAAGCATTGGTCCGTCGGTAAGCGCTTTGCGCAGAACGAGATGCTTTATCGCAAGGGCCTGCGCGGGCTTGCGCTGGAAATGGTGATCAATTCAAACCCGAGCATCTGCTACGTCATGGAAGAGAACACCATGACCATGCAGGCGACGGTGCTCGCGCATGCCGCCATCGGCCACAATCATTTCTTCAAGGTCAACCAGACTTTCCGTTCGCGGACCGACGCCGACGCCATCCTCGACTACATGAGCTTCGCGCGCGATTTCGTCTCGGATTGCGAAGAGCGCTATGGCGTGCGCGCGGTCGAGCGCGTTCTCGACGCGGCGCACGCGCTCGGCGACCAAGGCGTCAACCGCTCAGGCCGACGCGCCCGGCCGCAAATCGCGAAGGAACGCGCCCGCGCCATTAAGCGAATGGAGGAAGAGCGGAGTTCCTACAACGATCTCTGGCGCACCGTGCCGAAGAAAGATAGTGCGGAGCAGTCCGGCGACCTCGACGAACGCGCCGCCCGCGCGAGCCTCGGTCTGCCGGAGGAGAACATCCTCTATTTCCTCGAAAAGCACGCGCCACGGCTGAAGAATTGGGAACGCGAACTGCTCCGCATCGTGCGCAATGTCGCGACCTATTTCGAGCCCCAGCGGCAGACCAAGATGATGAACGAGGGCTGCGCCTGCTGGTGCCACTATAAGATCATGAACATCTTGCACGAGCGCGGCCAGATCGACGACTCGGCGATGCTCGAATTCCTGCACCTGCATTCGAGCGTGATCTTCCAGCCGGAATTCGACGATCATCGCTTCAGCGGCATCAATCCCTACGCGCTCGGTTTTGCGATGGTGTGTGACATCGAGCGCATTTGCACCGCGCCGACAGAAGAAGACGAAGAGTGGTTCCCGGATGTTGCCGGCAACGGCGAGCCGGTCGAGACATTGAAGCGCGCCTGGGCCGACTTCCGCGACGAGAGTTTCGTGCGGCAGTATCTATCACCGCGCGTCATACGCGACTTCCATCTCTTCAAGCTCGATGATCTCGGCGAGAGTCCGGAGCTGCTCGTCGATGCGATCCACAATCTCAACGGCTACCGCCGCATCCGCAAGGCGCTCGCCGCGAGCTATGATGCCGCCGCCGATCTGCCATCGATCGAGATCGTCGACGTCGACATGCACGGCGATCGCCGCCTGGTGCTGCAGCATGTCGTGCGGAAAGGCCGCGTGCTCGATGCGCTGGAGACGCGCCGCGTGCTCCGTCACATCGCGACCCTGTGGGGCCACTCGATCGTGCTGCGCGAGGTCGACTACGAGACCGGGCGCGCCTTCGCCGAGCACGGCGCTTCGGCCGGCGCGTTCTAAATCCGTCAACCATCCGTGCGTTTCGAGCCGGCGACAGCGCAGGCGTTGAGCAAGGTCAATGCCACCACGAATGGCAGTGTTACTCTGGATGTCCAACAACGGAAAGTGCGGAGCGCGCCATGGAAACTCCGGTTGAGCTCGATTTCCAAGGCATGGATGCAAAGCCGGCGATCCGCGACTCAATCGACAAACAGATCGCGCAATTGGAAGAACGGTACGGACGCGTTACCGCCGGCCGCATCGTCGTGAAAGGGCCCGGCGCGCATCACCGCACCGGCGGGCTCTATGAAATCAACATTCGTCTCGCGCTGCCGGATGGGCGCGAAGTCAACGTCGCGCGTACACCGCACGCTGACGAGCGGCATGCCGATTTGAATTTTGCGCTCAACGACGCGTTCAAGCGCGCACGCCGTCAGCTGCAGGATCAGATAGACCGCATGCAGGGGAACGTGAAAGCACACGCGAAACCGTGATGCGCGCCCTCCTGTTCCAATAGAGCCGCATGTCCGTCAGCAATCTCGACCGCATGTTCAGCCCGCGCTCGGTTGCGGTGATCGGCGCGTCGGACCGGCCGCATTCGGTTGGCTCCGCGCTTATGCGCAATCTGCTCGAGGCGGGATTCAACGGTCCGATCGTGCCGATCAATCCGCATGCGCGAGCGGTGCACGGCACCCTTGCCTATGCGGACGTTGCGAGCCTCCCGATCACGCCCGATCTTGCGCTGATCGCGACGCCGCCGGAAACGATCGCGCCGCTGGTGAGCGAACTCGGCGCACGCGGCACGCGCGCGGCGGTGATCCTGACCGCCGGCTTTGCCGAAGGCGAAGCAAGGGTCGGGCGCGAGCGAGCGCAGCAACTGCTTGAAGCGACGCGCCCGAACCTGCTGCGGATCGTCGGGCCGAACTGTCTCGGCATCGCCGTTCCGGGCATCGGTCTCAATGCGACCTTCGCGCCCGCGCGCATGCTGGCGGGAAACATCGCATTTCTGACGCAATCGGGCGCGATGGCGACGACGGTGCTCGACTGGGCGCTGCCGCGCGGCATCGGCTTCTCAGCCGTCGTGTCGATGGGCGACATGGCCGACGTCGATTTCGGCGACCTGCTCGACTATTTCGCGGTCGATGAGAGCACCCGCGCGATCCTCATATATGCGGAAGCCGTCACGCATGCGCGCAAATTCATGTCGGCGGCGCGCCGTGCCGCGCGCGTCAAACCAGTGATCGTGGTGAAGAGCGGCCGAGCCGCGGAAGGTGCGCGCGCGGCAAGCTCGCACACCGGCGCGCTTGCCGGCGCCGACGTCGTCTATGAGGCCGCGTTCCGCCGCGCCGGCATGTTGCGCGTCAATGAGATGGAGGAGTTGTTCGATGCCGCCGCGACGCTCGCGCGCATGAGCGAAGTGAGCGGCAATCGTCTTGCGATCGTGACGAATGGCGGGGGCGCCGGTGTGCTCGCAACCGACCGGCTGATCGCGGAAGGCGGCAGGCTCGCGGAATTGAGTGCGGAGACGATAGCCAAACTCAATTTCGTGCTGCCGCCGACATGGAGCCATGCCAATCCCATTGACATCATCGGTGATGCCGATGCCGCGCGTTACCGGAAGGCAGTCGAGATCGCGATGCAGGACCGCGGCGTCGATGCGCTGCTCGTCTCCTATTGCGCGACTGCGATCGTCTCCGCCGAAGACGCCGCGCAGGGCCTCATCGACGCTGTTGCGAACAAGACGACGGCCAAGAACGTGTTCGCCGCATGGATGGGCCAGGCGACGCTCGCCGAAGGCCGCAAGCGGCTGTTTGAGGCCAGCATCCCCGATTTCGAGACGCCGGAGCGCGCGGTGCGCGCCTTCATGTATCTCGTGCGCTACAAGCAAAATCAGGAGCTACTGCTGGAAACGCCGGCGGCGCTCGCAACAACCGCACCCGCTGATCCGGTGCGTGCGTCCGCTTTGTTGCAGGCAGCGCTCGCCGACGGCCGCGAATGGCTCGATCCGGCCGAGGTCGCGCGGTTCTTCGCCTGCTATGGGATCGCGTTCGCGCGCACCGAAGCGGTGGCGGATGCCGCCGAAGCGGCGTGGGTCGCGGGCGAAACCGGCGGACCGGTCGCGTTGAAAATCCGCTCGCGCGACATCACACACAAATCCGACGTGGGCGGTGTCGCACTCGATCTCGCGACGCCCGCCGAGGTCGAAGCCGCCGCCCATCGCATGCAGGAACGCGTTGCGAAGGAAAAGCCGAATGCGAAGCTCGAAGGCTTCATCGTGCAGCAGATGGCGCATCGGCCGAGCGCGTATGAGTTGATCGCGGGCGTCACCGCGGATCCGACGTTTGGCCCGGTGATCTTGTTCGGCCGCGGCGGCACCGCGGTCGAGATCGTCGCCGACAAGTCGCTTGAACTGCCGCCGCTGAACACGGCGCTCGCTCGCGCGCAGATCGAGCGCACGCGCATTGCGGCGCTGCTGCACGGCTATCGCGGTCGTCCCGCCGCCGACATCGACGGCGTGGTCAATGTGTTGATGCAGCTCAGCCGCATCGTCTGCGAGCACGCCGAGGTCGCCGAAATCGATATCAATCCGCTGCTATGCGACCCCGCCGGCGTGATCGGAGTCGATGGCCGTATCCGCCTGCGCGCATCCGACCGACCCGCCGCGGCGCGGCTCGCGATCAGCCCCTATCCGCAGGCGCTGGAATCGCAAATTCGCAACGGCGGCGGCCAGATCTATACGGTGCGGCCGATACGGCCGGAGGACGAGCCGGCTCTGCGTCGCTTCGCCGACGAGGTCGATGCATCCGATCTCTGGCATCCGGCGTTCGCGCTGCTGCGCGAGCGCACGCACGAGACCGCCGCACGCTTGAGCCAGATCGACTATGACCGCGAGATGACGATGCTTGCCTTGGACGGTGAGCGCATTGCCGGGCTCGCGCGCTCGACCTGTGACGCCAATCGCGACGAAGCGGAGGCTGCGGTGATCATCCGCGCCGATCTGCGCGCGCAAAGGCTGGCGACGCGCCTCCTGTCGGCGCTGCTCGACGCGGTAGCGGCGCAGGGCGCCCGCCGGGCCGTGCTGGTCTATCCGGCGGGGCTGACCCAGGTCGACGGGATCGCGGCTGAGCTTGGCTTTGCGGCCGGACCCGACCCGAACGACAGCTCGCGAGTGCGCGCCGTCAAGCCGTTGCGGACTTGATCGGCGTCTTGTTAGCTGTTGCCCCGCCCAAGTCCCGGATCCTCGCCGGGCGTGTCGATGTGAGCACAGCAAATGTCCGATCGCTTCAAAGGCCGCCGCGAAGACAAGCGTTTCGTCACCGGCGCGGGCCGCTACACCAACGATTGGAATCGCGATGACCAAGCTTATGCCGCATTTCGCCGCTCCGAGCGCGCGTATGCGCGGATCACGTCGGTCGATGCAAGCGCGGCGCGAAAGCATCCAGGTGTCATCGCGGTGTTCACCGGCGCGGATGTTGCCGATTTCCCGTTCACAACTCTGCCGCCCATCCAGCCGCCGCCGGGCAAGCGCGGACAGAAACTGCTTGTGCCGGAACGGCCGGTGCTCGCGCGCGATACGGTGCGTTTTGTCGGCGAGGAGATCGCGGTCGTCATCGCCGAGACGGCGGCGGCGGCGCGCGATGCCGCCGATCTGATCGTGGTCGACTACGATGACCTGCCTGTCGTCATTGGCTTCGATGCAGCGCTGAAACCCGACGCGCCCCTGCTGCACGACAACATCCCGGGCAATGTCTGCTTCGAATTCGAATATGGCGACGCGGCGAAGACCGAGGCGGCCTTCGCGCGCGCTTACGGCACGGTGCGCGTGGTCGCCGACAGCCCGCGCGTTGCGCCGACGCCTATGGAAGTGCGCGGCATGCTCTGCGCCTACGACGCCGCAGCCGATCGTTACGAGATCTGGTGCGCCAACCAGGGCAATCCGGAATTCGCGCATCTGCTCTCGATCGTAAGCGGCATTCCGCACGAAAAGGTGCGGGTCAACATGCTAGACGTCGGCGGCGCATTTGGCGCACGCACGGCTCCGTTCCCCGAGTATCCGTTGCTCTTGCATGTCGCCAAGCGCCTCGGCCGGCCAGTGAAGTGGCTATCGACGCGCTCGGAGGATTTCCTCACCGACAACCACGGCCGTGCGGTTTCGCTTGTCGGCGAACTGGCGTTCGACGAGAAAGGCAAATTCCTTGCGATGCGGACAGACTGGCTGTGCGATTCCGGCGCCTATCTCGGACAGGCCGGCGCACTTACCAATTCGATCAACGGCCGCGTGATCGGCGCGGGCGTGTACAAGGTGGAAGCCTTTTACGGCCGGCACCGGCAGGTGATGACCAACACCTCACCGACGAACGCCTATCGCGGCGCGGGGCGCCCAGAGGCGAATTTTATTGTCGAACGGCTGGTCGACGAAGCCGCGGCAAAACTTTGCCTCGATCCGCTCGCGCTGCGCAAACGCAATCTCATTCCGAAGAGCGCGATGCCCTACGACACACCGACCGGCAGCCGCTTCGACAGCGGCGATTTTCCTGCGCTGCTCGACGGCGCGAAAGAGATGTCCGATTGGATGGGCTTCGCGGCCCGCCGCAGGCAGTCGAAAAAGGCAGGCAAGCTGCGGGGCATCGGCTGCGGCATGTTCGTCGAGCCCTCCGGCGGCGGCGGCGCGAAGAAAGACGAGGTCGCGGTGCTATTTCAGAGCGACGGCACCGCGGTGATCCATAACGTCGCCGGCCCGAGCGGTCAGGGACACGAGACGGTGTTTCCCGAAATGCTCGCGCGCTGGCTCGGCATTCCCGCCGAACGCGTCATTTGCAAGTCCGGTGACCCGGATGCGCCGCCGCTCGAAGGTGCGCCATCGATCGGCTCGCGCTCGGGATTCTCGCAGGGCAGCGCATACAAGGTCGCGTCCGAGATCATCATCGAGAAGGCGAAGAAGCTCGCCGCCGATATGCTGGAGGCGCACAGCGAGGACATCCTCTTCGCTGACGGCACATTCACGATCGCGGGCACGGATCGTTCCGTCACGATGACGCAGGTGATCGAGCGGTACGCCCCGGACAAGCCGCATCCACTCGACACGCTCACGGAACGTCCCATCTCAATCGCTTTTCCGAGCGGTGCGCATGTCGCGGAGGTGGAGGTCGATCCGGCGACGGGCGTGGTTGATGTCGTGCGCTACGTGGCGGTCGACGATATCGGCAGCGTGCTGAATTCGACGCTTGCCGAGGGCCAGCTCATCGGCGGCGTGATGCAGGGCGCCGGACACGTGTTCGGCGAGGACTGCCGCTACGATCCGGCCGACGGGCAGCTCGTCACCGGCAGTTTCATGGATTACTGCATGCCGCGCGCCGATCTCATCCCGCACATCGAAATGGCCAATCGCAGCGTACCGACGCCGACCAATCCGCTCGGCGCCAAGGGCGTCGGCGAGGCGGGCTCGACGGGTGCGATGGTCGCCTGCTTCAATGCGGTGATGCATGCGTTACGCAGCGCGGGCGTGAGCGCGTTCGATATCCCAGCGACGCCGGCGCGGGTCTGGACGGCGCTCGCGGCGGCAAAGGGCGGGTAGATTTGCCGCGCCTTTGCGTTTTTCAAGTTGTAGTCTAAAGATTATGGACAGCCTGGTGATTTCGCAGGAGCCAACGCGGATACGCTAGCCGCAGGATGGCTTAGATGAATTCAAACTCGCCCTCGCGCCTTAAGAGCTTCCGCATACGCTGCGTATCAACAGCCATTTATCACCCAAAGCGAACATCAGCCCGCGCGCGGCAACTTAAGCGAAAGCGTGGATCGCTCGTAAAGGCAGAAGCATTTGAGCGCGGCGTGAAACGCTGGCTTGTCTCGCTTGCAGCAGAGAAGCTGAATGCATCAATGCTTGGAGGCGCAGATGACTGCACTCGATCCTTCGGTTGAGCTAATGCGGTTGATTAACGCGTACCAAGTGTCTCAGGCGCTGCATGTCGTCGCCTTCCTTGGTGTCGCAGATCAATTGAAGGATGGACCTAGGTCTGCTGATGCTGTGGCGCAGGCGTGTGGGGCGCATCCAAGGTCGCTGTATCGATTGCTGCGTGCTCTGGCTGCGATCGGTGTATTTCACGAGGCCGACGACGGGGAATTCTCACTCACTCCATTGGGTGTCTGCTTGACTAGCGATGCAGACGGTTCGGCGCTTAACTACGCCCGATGGATAGGTACACAAGGCCAGTGGAGGTCTTGGGGCGATCTGCTCCACAGCATCAAATCGGGAGAAAGTGCGTCCCAGTTTACCCACGGGGTAGATGCTTGGACCTATCGCATGCGGCACCCTGAAGAGCAGGCTGTTTTCAACAGCGCTATGACAGGTACCTCGCGCTCTCAAGCACGAGCTGTCCTCGAAGCCTACGATTTCAGCCGGTTTGGTTGCGTGGTGGATGTTGGCGGCGGTCAAGGCCTCTTGCTTAAGGAAATTTTGCTTGCTTGTCCTATGACCCGCGGGATCTTGTTCGACCAGCCACAGACCGTTGCATCGGCAGACCAAGTTCTTGCCCGGGCTGGAATAGGTCAACGCTGCGAAATAGTTGGCGGCAGCTTTTTTGAATCCGTCCCGAAGGACGGTGATGTCTATGTCATGAAGGCCATACTACATGATTGGGACGATCAGACGTCGATTGACATTTTGCGGACTTGCCGTCGATCCATGTCACCTAAAGCGGTTCTCGTTATAATTGAGCGGGTCATCGGTCCGCCAAACGAGAATCCAGAAGGTAAGTTCTCTGATCTGAATATGATGGTGCAGTATGGGGCTTTGGAGCGCACACGTCATGAATTCCAAGAACTTCTAAAAAATGGTGGGTTCGAGGTGACGGAGGTCGTCCCAACCCGGTCCCCCGTAAGCATCATCATTGGGCAACCAATGTAGGTCGAATAATCACGCAGAAAGTAATCCGAAGCTCAGAGCTCTCAGCCTGTCCAAAACCGCCGCATGATCGATGGAACGTTCGCCATAGCGGGAATGGAAACGGGAATGTTCGACAGTTCCAACGACGAGCCGAAAAACGCATCGCCGAATTCGGTTCGCCGAGATGTCGACGGTATCGGGGCCCGAACTCCGGCGTTTTCAAAGACGATGTTGGATATGACAAATGAAATGCCTTCGGGTCTCGCTTCTTGTGCGAGCGATCGAAGACGTTTCATCTCGTCGGCCGCCTCGCCGAAAACCATCATCATTGCTCCTTCAGGGGCGCTTATTTCGCCGACCACCGCGCGGCCTGAATGGATTGTGATCGACACGGGCAACCGCAGGAACCAATCTCCTCCCGACCACGACTGACGGATTTCCGCGAGCTTGCTTTCAATCAAGAGGCACACCCGTAGCGCATCCGTGCTGGCCTCCCGCGAAACGGATCGCACTCCGAACACGGCACCGATGCTCTCGGTCCCAACATGCGTCAGAATTCCCCTGTTGCTGCGCAGAAGCCGTCCGACGAGTTCGACGTAACGCGTCAGCGCGTAGAACCGGTCTTCCGGCAAAACGTCCTTGGGCCATGTGGGATTTGAAAAGTCGCAGTAGAGGAGAGCGACATCGCGCTCGACGGCGCGCCTAGGCGCCAGCAATCGGAAGTTCTTTTCCTCGGCATAGATCAGCGGGATCAACGAAACGCTTCCTGTCGGCCGTAGCTGGCAGGCAAGACGGACATCGCCTGGAGCGTTGACGCGTTCGAGCGTCTTCCGCTCCGTAGGACCCGGCGGCGGACAGAACTGCTGGCCTGCGGAAATCCGCACACGGCACGTTGAGCACCGTCCTTGACCACCGCACATCGATGCGTGCGGGATATGGTACGCCCGACTCGCTTCTAGCACGGTCCAGCCTGCCGGCACTTCGATCTTGCGACTCGGATAGGAGAGGCGGATGACCCCGCGGCGACTTTTTTCGATGACGTTTCGGACCGCGCGGGCGATGACCGTCAGGATGACCAGAAAACCATATGCGAGTAGAAGCTGATTTCGCCATCGTTCGATCGCCGCCCTTTGGGCGAGATACGTAGGACTGAAATAATCGAGTTGGAATTCCACTGCGAATGGGCTCACGACGATCTCTCGTCCGAGATTGACGAAGCCGAGCCCGGACAGGACAGGCAAAAGAAGCGCAATCGCAAACAGAACGAACCTTGCCTTCCGGAACAGGGGTGTTCGATTGTAGGCGAACTGGATGCCGAGACAGCCGTGGATCCAGCCGGGCGCAAGTAAACCAAATTGGCGGCCTTGAGCATTCGATAGCCAGAGCCCCCCGACGATATGGGCATAGTCGGGGACGCTGTCGAAAAGTGCATAGGAGATGCGAGTCGAAGCGACATGACCAATCAAAAGAACTGGCAGCCACAGTCCGAGCGCTATTCGCAGAAGCTCGGCCGGCGGCAACCGAAGAGTGCGGCGTTGGTACAGACTGTAAAATGCAAGCGAAATGTGTGCGAGACCTGCGCCATACAAAACGACGGTGCCTGGCCAGCTATGCCAAATGAGGACCGATAAGCGGAGTCCCGCCTCGGCCGTATCAAGCGAAATAAGGCCAAGCGCGTGGTTGCTTAAATGCAAGAATACGTACGTGAAAAGAATAAGTCCTGAGGTCAAGCGTATTCTGCGCAAGGTCCGCGATACGCTGTGATCGAAAAGCATATAGCGCCGAATAAAACGTTGTTCAGTTGCTGAACACTATAGCTAGCTACGTGTAGATGACTAGGTATACGAGGATCTCATTCGTCGCGCTAACATCAAACGAAGCTAGGCGCCGGCAGGTAAAAGGGCCCGCGATATTTCAAGAGTCGGCAATACGCCCCGTTGGTAATGGAGAGGAGTTCGATATGTTCCGCACTCGCATGGTGGTAGCAGCTCTGGCAATTGCCTTCAGCGTTCCTCTTTGCAAAGCCGACACATTCCCGACGAAGCCCGTGCATATTTTTGTTCCCTATGCACCGGGCGGCGCTGTAGACGTGCTAGCGCGCACGATCGGGCAAGCACTTTCGAAGACTTGGGGCCGTTTGCCTGTCATCGAGAACCGTCCCGGCGCGGGCGGCATCATTGCCTCGCAGACGGTCGCGCAAGCTGCGCCGGACGGTTACACGATCATCCTCGTCGCCAGTGGACACCCGCTCAATCAATTCATCTATCCCAAGCTTCCGTACGACACTTTCAAGAGCTTCACAGCGATAAGCGAGATCGCTAATTCTCCGCTCGTGATAGTCGTGTCGAAGGATAATCCAGCGAAGGATCTGCAGGACGTGCTCGCGGCTGCGAGAACGAAGCCCGACTCTCTATCCTACGGCATGTCCGGCATGGGTACCTCGGCGCACCTTGCAGGCGAGTTGCTCAACTACATGGCGCACGTGAAAATCACGCCCATTCCGTACAAGGGTGGCGCCCCAGCGCTCTTGGCGGTCATGTCCGGAGAGATTCCGATCAGCATCAATCCGATGGCCGAAGTCATCGGCCAGATTGAGGGCGGGACGGTGCGACCGATTGCGGTCACGAGCGCAAAACGCTCGGACGTTCTTCCGAACGTGCCGACGGTCGCGGAGTCGGGTGTGCCTGGTTACGACGCCTCGGTATGGTGGGGGTTCCTCGGCCCGGCCGGGATGCCTCCTGAAATCACGGCTAAGCTGCATCACGATCTCTCGGTCGCGCTGCAGGATGCCAATGTCGTCGCGTACTTGAAGAAGACCGGTTCGACTGCGGTCGGCAGCTCGCCGCAGGAGTTCGAGGCGTATATGCGCGCCGAAGCCGAAAAGTGGGGGCCCGTCATTAAGGCCGCCAACATCAAGGCGGAGTAGAGAAAGGAAAAAGAATCTCTCGCGTTCTCCGAGCTGAGTGGCCAATTAACGAAATTCAAGAGTTGCGAGCGCCGTGCATTGTCGCGTCGGCGTCGGGCGATTCGTGCTTTTGACTAACGTTAGCAGGCAATGTCGAGAGGCCGCCGCTTCGGCTGTGTTGCCGTCGATACAGACCGCGCGTCTGCGCGCAAAATTTGCAGAACGAACGCAAGGTTCCTGAGGTGCGATCGCGAAATCCGATTTTGACAGAACGAGGCCAAAGTTCCCAATCTATCTTCCCCTCAAATGTTGACGGAATCAGTATTCCTAGGCTTTCGCAGGATGTTCTCGATCCGAAACTATGGCCTGCAATTCCGCAAACAGCACGTCGATCAGCCGCTCTTTCGGCGATTCCGCAGGCTGCACGATGCCGAGGATGCGGTGGTGTCGCCCTCCGCCGAACGGAACGCGCTTGACCGCGAACAGCGCGTGGCCGGGAAACCGGCGCCCTGGCACGATCGAAACGCCGTGGCCGTGATGCACCATCGCTTCGATCGCTTCCAGCCAGTCGAGCCGCATGGCCTCGCGCACTTTCAAATTGGCCTCGCGGAGCGCGCGCTCGATGATCTGGCCGACGGCGGCGGTCGGGCTGTAGCGGATGAACGGATAGGTTTGCGCGAGTTTCTTGGGGCTGTCCTCGACCGCGCCCGGCGGCGCGATCATGACGAGCGGTTCGGTCAAAAAAGGTCGCCACGCAAGATCGCGCCGCGTCCCGTCGTAATCTGAGACGATGGCGGCATCGAGGGCGCGGCTGCCGACCTGCTGCAGCAGTTCCTCGGAAAATCCGGACACGATCTCGATGTGCAAATTAGGATAGCGCTCGCGGATGATGGTGAGCACCGGCGGAAGTACGCCGGTCAATGTGCTGCCGACCGCGCCGAGCCTGATGCGGCCCTCGACGGCGCCATTCGCGGCCACGGCGCTATGGATGTCCTCATAGGCCGCGATCAATTCGCGCGCCTTCGCGACGAGCGCTTGCCCTGCCTCGTTGAGCGCCGGTGGCCGCGTGCTGCGGTCGAACAGCGCGACATGAAGCTCGTCCTCCAGTCCGCGCATCTGCGTGCTGACAGCGGACTGGCTCAGATTGACCGCGCGCGCCGCCGCCGCGAACGATCCGTGCTCGGCAATGGCGACCAGAGTGCGAAAGGCGCGCAACGACATGGTCCGAACCTAGCACATCTTCAGAAAAACTGTAGTCGATCTTCGAAGATCTGCGTTTTGGTTGAAGCTGTCGCAAGAGTAGGATGAGCTTGAATCTCACCGGGCCACCCGGAGCGCGTGGCCACTTCTGAGAACGAAATAATGACCGAGACAATGCACGTATCGATCTGGCGCGGCGGGCCGGACGGCGCCTATGTGGACTACGAGGTGCCACGGCTGGAGAGCCAGACCGTGCTCGACGTCGTCATCTACGTGCAGCGGCAGCTCGATCCGAGCCTCGCGTACCGCTTTGCCTGCCGCGTCGGCGTCTGCGGCTCCTGCGCAATGACGGTGAACGGCGTGCCGCGCTGGACCTGCCGCACGCACGTGTCGAAGGTCGCGCACGGCAACAGGCTCACGCTCGCGCCCTTGCGTAATCTGCCGGTGATCAAGGATCTGGCTGCCGACATGACGCGCTTCTTCGAGAAGTGGCAGCAGGCGAAGGGCGTATTCGCGCCGTCGGCGACGCGCAACGAGACCGTCGCCGCGATCCGCCCGGACAGTCCCTCGCGTATCGCCATCGACAAGGCAATCGAATGCATCAACTGCGGCGTCTGCTATTCCGCCTGCGATACGGTGGCGTGGGATGTGGACTATCTCGGCCCCGCCGCGCTCAACCGCGCCTGGACGCTGGTGAACGACCCGCGCGACGCGGACAATAAAAAGCGCCTGATGGCCGTGACCGGCAAAGGCGGCTGCCAGAACTGCCACACGCATGTCTCCTGCGAGCGGCTGTGCCCGAACAAGATCAGCCCGACCGACTCGATCGCCGGGCTGAAGCGGCGAGCGGCGAGCGCCTACGTCAAAGGGGAGCTGTGATGAGCTTCCGGCTCTATCTCCTGCAGCGGCTAACGGCCGCGCTGATGGTGCCGCTCATCGCCGCGCACATCGTGACGATCATCTACGCCACGCGTCACGGTCTATCCGCGGCGGAGATTTTGAGCCGCACGCGCGGCTCGCTTATCTGGGCGTCGTTCTATGGCCTGTTCGTGCTGCTCGCGGCGACGCATGGTGCGATCGGCCTGCGCGTCGTCGCCGGAGAATGGACGTCGCTGCGCGGCCGCTCGCTCGATGCGCTGATGCTCGCGGCCGGAGCCATCCTCACGCTGCTCGGTGCGCGCGCCGTTTACGCCGTGGTGGCCGCATGACCACAATTACGCAAGACGCCCCGCGCCGCGCACGCGATTTCGTCTGGTACGCCGTGCTGGTGCACCGCATCTCCGGCGTGCTGCTCGCCTGCTTCCTGCCGGTGCATTTCCTCGTGCTCGCGCTCGTCCTGACGAATGCGGCCGGCTTCGACGGCTTTATCGCCTGGACGGAGCAGCCGCTTGTGCAACTCGCGGAGGCGGTCCTCGTCTTCCTGCTCACCGTGCATCTGCTCGGCGGTCTGCGGGTGCTGCTGGTCGAATTCCTGTCCTGGCAGGCACGGCGCAAGGACACCGTCGCATTGGCGCTCGGCATCGCCGCTTTGATCGCGATCGGATTTTACATTGGATGTCGCTGAATGGTTGAACGGCTTGAAACCGACATTCTCATTCTTGGCGCCGGCGGCGCCGGCCTGTTTGCAGCATTACATGCGCATCAGGCAAATCCGGCGCTGGACATTACTGTCGCGTCGAAAGGCCTACTCGGCAAATCCGGCTGCACGCGCATGGTGCAGGGCGGCTACAACGTCGCGCTGCACAAGGGCGACTCGGTCGAGCGCCATTTCATGGACACGATCGAAGGCGGCAAGTGGCTGCCCAACCAGGATCTCGCCTGGACGCTCGTCACTAAGGCGATCGAGCGCGTGCAGGAATTGGAAAACGAGGTCGGCTGCTTCTTCGATCGCAATCCGGACGGCAGCCTGCACGGCAAGGCGTTCGCCGGCCAGACCTTCGACCGCACGGTGCACAAAGGCGACCTCACCGGCATCGAGATCATGAATCGGCTGATGGAGCAGGTCTGGGCGCGGCCGATCAAGCGGCTGGAAGAATACCGCGCGCTCGCATTTATTCCGGAAAAGGACGGCAGTGCGGTTGCCGGCGTGCTGTTCCTCGACATTCGTTCCGGCGAGTTCGTTTACGTCGCTGCGAAAGCCGCGCTGCTCGCGACCGGCG
>Ga0207806_1000132_pt1 | contig 19069 bp, 16 predicted proteins | sample LuqExpMetageno72_FD_187829 | JGI IMG/M metagenome (GOLD analysis project Ga0207806, IMG submission 187829) | Tropical forest soil microbial communities from Luquillo Experimental Forest, Puerto Rico - Sample 72 (SPAdes) | ecosystem: Environmental > Terrestrial > Soil > Tropical forest ...
ATATGGCCGCTCTTGCCGGTACGCCGTGGATCGTCATCAGCCAGCAAGACGACGAGAACCCCGCCAATGGCCTCATACTGCTGAATACGGCAACCGGCACCCGATTGCCTGTGGTCATGCCCGCCGCTCGCGGCGCATGCACCGGCGGGCGCGGCGGAGGCATAGGCATTCGCGCCGAGAAACACGGCTTTCGCCTGCAGCGCATCGTCCACGGCCAGACCGATCTGGTCGAGACATGGCGCCTCACGCCATCCGGCCACAGCATAAAGGCCCAGCGCCAGGCCTGCGTGCCAGCGCCTGCAGAGCTGTTCCTCAACGATATCGCCCCGCTTGCCGACAGCGGTTTCGTGGCGACGCACATGTTTGATCGCAGCTTACCCAAGACACAGCTTCAGACGATGTTCCTGGCTGGCCAACCTACAGGCGTTCTCATGCGCTGGTCGGCCCGGTCAGGCTGGGCGCCCATAGCCGGCAGCCAAGGCACGTTCCTCAACGGCATCGATGTCTCGCCCGATGGCCGCTGGATCGCCTTTGCCGAAACCTATGGTCATGCCATCAATCGCATAAGGCCAGACGGGAGCGGGCGCTCTCGCATCGTCCTGGCCATGCAGCCCGACAATGTGACCGCTCTGGGCGACGGGCGGTTTGTGGTGGTGGGCGGCACCGGTGCGCCTATGGCCAGCACGCATAATTGCGCCCTGCTCGGGCAAGCGGGCTGCGCTTTCGCGGCGGCGGCACTGCTGATCGATTTCAACCAGCAGCGCCAAAGCCTCCTTGTGCAATCCGCCGGCCAGGAAACGCCGGGTTTTTCCGTTGGCCTTGTGGCGGACCGCGCGCTTTGGCTTGGCACGTCGTTTGGCGACAGGGTCACGAAAGTGTCGCTGCCCAAGGGTTGGGACAAAACCGGAGCGGCCGTGGCGAAACTGAGATAGGGCGACCAGCCCGCCTCCTGCCTTATCCCTAGGGCAGCAACAGGCTACTGTCGCCATAGCTGTAGAACCGATAGCCGTCCTCGATGGCGTGCTTGTAAACCGCCTGCATCCGCTCCAGCCCCATCAGCGCCGAAACCAGCATGAACAGGGTTGATTTGGGCAAATGGAAATTGGTCATCAGCCCGTCGATGGCGCGGAAGCGATAGCCCGGCGTGATGAAAATCGAAGTATCGCCGCTGAATGGGCGGATAATGCCATCCTCGCCCGTCGCGCTTTCGAGCAGGCGCAGCGAGGTGGTGCCTACCGCGATCACCCGGCCGCCAGCAGCACGGGCCGCATTCAGCCTGTCGGCCGCCTGCGCGCTGATCGTGCCCCATTCGGCGTGCATGGCGTGGTCTTGCGTGTCATCGGCCTTGACCGGCAGAAAGGTGCCCGCCCCCACATGCAACGTCAGGAATTCGCGCGCGATACCTGCCTCGCCCAGCGCATCGACCAACGGCTGCGTAAAATGCAAAGCAGCGGTGGGGGCCGCAACGGCGCCCTCCTCGCGGGCGAACATGGTCTGGTAATCGGCGCGGTCGGCCTCGTCGGTGGGGCGCTTGCCGGCGATATAGGGGGGCAGCGGCATGGTGCCGGCGCGCTCCAGCAGCAGTTCCACCGGTTCCTCGCCGGCAAAGGCCAGGGTCCAGCTGCCATCTGCATGGCGCGCTTCGGCCAGCGCTTCCACGCCGGCGGGAAAGGCGATGACATCGCCCTCGTGCAGGCGCTTGCCGTTCTTCACGAAGGCCTGCCAGCGCCTGAGATCGATCCGCTTGTGCAGCGTGGCGCCAATCTTCGCCTCGCCGCGCCGGCCTTCCAGCTGGGCGGGGATAACGCGGGTGTCGTTGAACACCAGCACATCGCCGGCGCGCAGCAGGGCGGGCAGATCGCGCACGCGCAGATCGTCCAGCCCGCCGCCCCCGGCGCCATCCACCAGCAGCAGGCGGGCGGCATCGCGCGGGCGGGCGGGCCTCAGCGCGATGCGTTCGGCCGGCAAATCGAAATCGAACAGATCAACCTGCATCGGTGAACAGCGGCCGGATCAGTTCGACTTGGAGTGGTTGAGCTGATCGATGCTGATCGGCGCGACGGCCTTGATCGCCGTCGGCGGGGGCGGGGCCAGATGCTGGCTGGCCACCGAGGCCTGGACGATCCGGGTGGGGTTGGCCGGCGGCTCGCCCCGCTCGATGCCATCGACCACATCCATGCCGGCGATCACCCGGCCGAAATTGGTGTAGTGCCGATCCAGCGCCATATGCGGATAGAAGACGATGAAGAACTGGCTGTTGGCCGAATCGGCATCATCCGTGCGCGCCATCGACACAGAGCCGCGCACATGCGGCACGGTGTTGAACTCCGCCTTCAGGTTGGGCAGCTTCGAGCCGCCGCCGCCGGTGCCGGTGGGATCGCCCGTCTGCGCCATGAAGCCATCGATCACGCGGTGGAAGATGATGCCGTTGTAAAAGCCCTGGCGCGCCAGTTCCTTGATGCGTTCCACATGGTGGGGCGCCCATTCCGGCATCAGGCGGATTGCCACGCGCCCGCCGTTCGACAGATCCAGCAGCAGGACATTGTCGGGATCATGGGCGATATCGGTATCGACCTGGGCCGAGAGCAGCTTGCCGGTGGGGGCTGGCCCCGCCTTCGCCAGATGCAGGGTGGCGGTCTTGTGGCCGCAGGCGCTGGTCGACAGGAGCACGAGGCCCATCGAGAGGCCCAGCGCGATTCTGGCAAGCGGATGTCGGTTCATGCAACTCTCATGCGGTGGGCCCGGGGGCGGTTGCCCGGGGGCGAAAGAAACGAAAGGTTCCGGTGCACGGCGATAGCCGCGCGGGCCTTCTGTGGCAATGCGGAGCGTGGGGGGCGGAGCGTAGTGGTTGGCACAGGGGCACCGGCCGCACCGCCGGCGCCGGCCAGGTCAATCCCCCTGCACGCCGCCTGTGGCCACGATCCGCTCGATCACATCGGTGCGCACCGCGGGGCTGACGAATTTGCCGATCTCGCCGCCGAACAGGGCGATTTCCTTGACCAGCTTGGAGGCGATCGGCTGCAGCGAGACATCGGCCATCAGGAACACCGTCTCGATGCGGGCGTTCAGCTGCTGGTTCATGCCGGCCATCTGATACTCATATTCGAAATCGGCCACCGCCCGCAGGCCCCTGACGATGACGCTGGCCCCCTGCTTCTCGGCAAATTTCATGAGCAGCGCGTTGAAGCCCACCACCGAGACATTCTCCAGCCCCATCGCGGCCACTTCACGCTCCACCATGGCGATGCGCTCGACCGGCGGGAACAGGGGGTTCTTGGAAGGGTTGGTCGTCACGCCGACGATCAGCCGGTCGACCAGCTTGGCGCCGCGCCGGATGATATCGGCATGGCCCAGCGTGATGGGATCGAATGTGCCCGGATAGACGCCAACCCTTTCGGCCATTTAGCGATCCCTTTCCACGATGAAGCGCGCCAGTTCGCGCAGCAGGTCGGCCTCGGGGCCATATTGCGCCAGATGGGCGATGGACTGATCCAGCAGCAGCCGCGCCTGTTCGCGCGCGCGCTCGGGCCCCAGCAGCGAGACGAAGGTTTCCTTGCCCTTGGCCTCGTCCTTGCGCAGGGCCTTGCCGGCCGCTTCCTCATTGCCCTCGTAATCGAGCAGGTCGTCGGCGATCTGGAAAGCCAGGCCAATATCGCGGGCATAGCCGCGCAGATGGGTGCGCCCCTCGGGCGGCACATGGCCGAGGATGGCGCCCATTTCCACGCCCGCGCTCAGCAGCGCGCCGGTCTTCAGCTGCTGCAGGCGGGTGATGGTGGCCAGATCGAAGGTGCTCGTCTCGGCGACGATATCCATCATCTGCCCGCCGGCCATGCCATGGTGGCCGCTGGCCAGCGCCAGCGTCTGCACCAGTTCCACGCGGGTGAAAGGATCGCCGCTGGTGGCAGGATCAGTCAGCACCTCGAAGGCGAAGGTCAACAGGCTGTCGCCGGCCAGCACGGCGGTGGCATCGTCGAAGGCCTTGTGCACGGTGGGCTTGCCGTGGCGCAGGTCGTCATTGTCCATGCAGGGCAGGTCGTCGTGGATCAGCGAATAGACATGCACCGATTCCAGCGCCACGCCCACGCGGATCGCCGCCTCGCGGTCCACGCCGAACAGTTCGGCCGTGGCCGCCACCAGCAGCGGGCGCACCCGCTTGCCGCCGCCAATCGCGGCATAGCGCATGGCGGCGATGAGGCGCGCGCGCGGATCATCGGTTTCGGGCAGCAGCGCGTCGAAGGCAGCATCGATCTCGCGCTGAACGCGCTTCAGGCTTTCGGCGAGCAGGCTGGGAGGTTGGGCGGCCACAAAATATCCTTAAAGCAAGTGGGAGCCGGCAGCGCGATCAGGCGTCCTGGTCGAACGGGCGGGTGGCTTGGGGGGCGCCGCCCGGCGGGGCGGCCACAATCTTCTCGATCCGGGCGGCGGCGGCATCGAGGCGGGCCTGGCAGGCCAGGCGCAGCGCCTCGCCGCGCTCGTAGAGGCTGATCGACTCATCCAGCGGCACTTCGCCGCTTTCCAGCCGGCGCACCACATCCTCCAGCGCGCGCAGCGCCTCCTCGAAACTCAGCGCCGCGATCCGCGCGGCCATATCGGCAGCATCCTGTGTCATCGCGCCTGCAATGGCCGGCCGCGCGGCCGCGGTCAAGCGCGAGGACGCGGTGGCGCGCGAGGATCAGGCCACTCTAGCCTTCTGCCCCCAAGGCGGCTAAGGCGCTGGCCCATGAGCACGCAAGATTCCGCCATCACGCCAGACGTCGTCGCCGCCCACGGGCTTTCCGAAGAGGAATATGCCAAGGTTCTCCATGCGCTGGGCCGCACGCCCAATCTGGTAGAACTGGGCATCTTTTCGGTGATGTGGTCGGAACATTGCTCGTATAAATCCAGCCGCCTGCACCTGAAGAAGCTGCCGACCGAGGCGCCCTGGGTGATCTGCGGCCCGGGCGAGAATGCCGGCGTGATCGACATTGGTGATGGCCAGGCCGCGATCTTCAAGATGGAATCGCACAACCACCCGTCTTACATCGAGCCCTATCAGGGCGCGGCGACCGGCGTTGGCGGCATTCTGCGCGATGTGTTCACCATGGGCGCGCGGCCCGTGGCCAACATGAACGCGCTGCGCTTCGGCCGGCCCGATCACCCCAAGATGAAGCATCTGGTGCAGGGCGTGATTGCCGGCATCGGCGGCTATGGCAATTGCGTGGGCGTGCCCACCGTTGGCGGCGAGACCAACTTCCACAAGGCGTACGACGGCAATATCCTTGTGAACGCCATGACGGTTGGCGTGGCCGACACCGACAAGATCTTCTATTCGGCGGCCACGGGCCTGGGCAATCCCATCGTCTATGTCGGATCGAAGACCGGGCGTGACGGCATCCACGGCGCCACCATGGCGTCTGCCGATTTCGACGAGAAGTCGGAGGAAAAGCGCCCCACCGTGCAGGTGGGCGATCCCTTCACCGAAAAGCTGCTGATCGAGGCCTGCCTGGAACTGATGGCGACTGACGCCATCGTCGCCATTCAGGATATGGGCGCGGCCGGGCTTACGTCTTCCAGCGTGGAAATGGCCAGCAAGGGCGGCGCGGGCATCCGCCTCAACATGAACAATGTGCCCTGCCGCGAAACCGGCATGACGCCCTATGAGATGATGCTGAGCGAAAGCCAGGAGCGCATGCTCATGGTGCTCCAGCCCGGCAAGGAGCCGATGGCCGAGGCGATCTTCAAGAAGTGGGAGCTGGACTTTGCCGTGATCGGCGAAGTGACCGACACCGGCCATATGGTGCTGGAATTCGATGGCGAAGTGGTTTGCGACATTCCGCTGGCGCCGCTGGCCGACGAAGCCCCGCTCTATGATCGCCCGCATGTGCCCGCCCCCAAGCCCGCGCCGCTGGCCGATGCGCCCGCAAGCGCGGATATTGCCGGCGATCTGCTCAAGCTGATCGGCAGCCCGGATCTGGCCTCGCGCCGCTGGATCTTCGAGCAGTATGACAGCCAGGTGGGCGGCGACACGCTGCAGAAGAGCGGCGGCGATGCGGCTGTGGTGCGCGTGCATGGCACCGACAAGGCGCTGGCCATCAGCACCGATTGCACGCCGCGCTATTGCTTTGCCGATCCCTATGAGGGCGGCAAGCAGGCCGTGGCGGAAACCTTCCGCAACATCTGCGCGGTGGGCGCAACGCCCCTGGCCATCACCAACTGCCTGAACTTTGCCAACCCCCAGCGCCCGGAGATCATGGGCCAGATCGTCGGGTGCCTGGAAGGCATGGGCGATGCCTGCCGCGCGCTGGATTACCCCATCGTCTCGGGCAATGTCTCGCTCTACAACGAATCGAAGGCGACCGGTGGCGGCAGCGCCATCCTGCCCACCCCTGCCATCGGCGGCGTGGGCCTGATGCTGGACCACACGAAAATGGCCACCATCCGCTTCAAGGCCCCGGGCGAGACGATCTGGCTGATCGGGCCCGAGGGCACGCATCTGGGCCAATCGCTGTGGCTGCGCGAGATTGCCGGGCGCGAGGAAGGCCCTGCCCCTGCCGTCGATCTGGAGCTGGAGCGCCGCAATGGCGAGACCGTGCGCCAGCTGATCCACGATGGCATTGCCACGGCGGTGCATGATGTGGCCGATGGCGGGTTGCTGGTGGCGATTGCCGAAATGGCGATGGCCAGCGGCCTTGGCGCCGAGCTGGACGGCAGCTTCACCGCCGCCACCGCCTTTGGCGAGGACCAGAGCCGCTATGTGCTGACGACCCCTGCCGATATCGTGCTGGAAGGGGCGATCCGCCTGGGCCGCGTGGGCGGTGCCAGCGTGGCGGGCGTGGAAGTGACCCGGCTGAAGGCGGCTAACGAGGCCTTCTTCAAGGATTGGATGGAAGCCTGATCAAGGCCCGGCGCGAGAGGGCCCGCCCCCTCGCGCCGCCTTTGGTTCAGCCCTTCACCCACTCGCTTTCGCCCACGCCCAGCAGGCGCAGCACGGCGGTGAGGTCCCCCCGGTCGATCCAGCCATTGGCCGCGGCGCGCGCCTTGGGCTTGGCGGCAAAGGCAATGCCATAGGTCGCCGCTTCCATCATCGGGATATCATTGGCGCCATCGCCGGTGGCCAGCGTATGAGCGCCCTCGCCCAGCGCGGCCAGTTCCTCCAGCAGCGTGGCCTTCTTGGTGGCCGAATCGCTGATCGGGCCAACCAGGCCGCCGGTCAGCACGCCGCCTTCCACGCCCAGCCGGTTGCCCACCACCCGTTCAAAGCCCAGCGCCTCGGCCACCGGATCGGCGAACTGGTGGAAGCCGCCGGTCACCAGCACGGTGCGGCTGCCCTTGGCCTTCAGCGTCTGCACCAGCGTGCGGGCGCCCTGCATCGGGTGGATGCGCTCTGCCAGGCAGCGGGCAATGGCCCCTTCCGACAGGCCCTTCAGCAGCGCCACACGCTCTGCCAGCGCCGCGCGGAAATCCAGCTCGCCCTGCATGGCGCGCTCGGTGATGGCGGCGATCTGGGGCTTGAGGTTGGCAAAATCAGCCAGTTCGTCAATGCATTCGGCCGAGATCATGGTGGAATCCATGTCCGAGACGAACAGCGCCGGCAGCTGCGGCACGCCCGCGCCGATCAGCGCATCCGTCTGCCCCAGATGCGCCTCAATGGCAGAGCGCAGGGCATCGGCGCCGGCATCGCTCTCCAGCTCCAGCAGGGCTGCCGGGCCATTTTCCAGCACGCGCGCCGCGCTGTCGCGGCCCTGGCTGCGCAATGTGGCGCGCAACGCTTCCACCCTTGCCGAAAGCCCATCCGAATCTGCTATCACGCGCGCAATGACCACCAACACCATCCCTGAAACCGATCGCGGCCCGGGGCGGCCGCCGCTGGCGCTCATTGCAGGGCCCACGGCCAGCGGCAAGAGCGATTGTGCGCTGGCGCTGGCCCGCTGGCTGGCCGCGCGCGGGCGCCAGGCGGTGATCGTCAATGCCGACAGCGCCCAGCTCTATGCCGATCTGCCGGTGCTTTCGGCCGCGCCCTCGCCGGCGGAACAGGCCGAAGTGCCGCACCGGCTCTATGGCGCGTGGGATGGGGCCGAGGGCTGCTCTGCCGCCGATTGGGCCGCCCGCGCGCGCGATGAGATCGACGTGGCGCACAAGGCCGGCATGGTGCCCATTCTGGTGGGCGGCACCGGGCTTTACATCCGCACGCTGCTCGATGGCATTGCCCCTGTGCCGGCGATAGACCCGGCCGTGCGCGCGGCCGTGCGCGCCCTGCCCGTGGCCCAGGCCCATGCCGCGCTGGCCAGGGAAGACCCCGCCGCCGCCCGGCGCCTGCACCCGGCCGACACCACCCGCGTGGCCCGCGCGCTGGAAGTGGTGCGCGCCACCGGCCTGCCGCTGGCCAGCTGGCAGGCGCGCAAGGAAGGCGGCATCGGCCACAGGGTGGCGCTGGCGCCGGTGGTGCTGCTGCCCGAACGCGGCTGGCTCTATGCCCGCTGCGACCGGCGTTTCGAACGCATGGTGGAGGCAGGCGCCGTGGCGGAAGTGGCCGCCCTGCTGGCGCGCGGGCTGGCGGCCGATCTGCCGGTGATGCGCGCCATCGGCGTGGCCGAGATTGCCGCCCACCTTGCCGGCGATTCGGATCTGGCAACGGCGATCGCCCGCGGCCAGCAGGCGACACGAAATTACGCCAAGCGGCAATATACATGGCTTCGGCACCAGCCGCCGCAAGATTGGCCGCGTCAAACTTCATCTGACATCGATTTTTCTCCGTATTTTGAAATATTATTACCTTAAATCCCGTTGACGGTGAACTTTTAGATCCATAGAGACAGGCCATCACCTGCCGAGGCAGGTCTTGCGCGAGTTGGAGAGGAGGCCCGGTGCGGTTCACACCGTATCGGGCCATCCTTTTCCCGGCCGGGATGGCCCAGTGCCCTTCCCTTCGCCAGGCGTCAGGCCCTGTGTCGGCACACCCGAGGCAACAAAGGATATTCCCCGTGAGCGACGAGCGTAGCGGCGCCCAAATTCTTGTCGAAAGCCTGGTCCGCCAGGGGGTCGAACATGTGTTCGGCTATCCCGGCGGCGCGGTGCTGCCGATCTATGACGCCCTGTTTGGCGATGAGCGCCTGCGCCATATCCTCGTGCGCCACGAGGCGGCCGCGGCCCATGCGGCCGAAGGCTATGCCCGCTCCACCGGGCGGCCGGGCGTGGTGCTGGTCACCTCGGGGCCCGGGGCAACCAACGCTGTCACCGGCATTGCCGATGCCTTCCTCGATTCGATCCCGATGGTCGTCATCACCGGCCAGGTGCCAACCGCGCTGATCGGCTCCGACGCCTTCCAGGAAGCCGACACGATCGGCATCACCCGCCACTGCACCAAGCACAACTATCTGGTGAAGGACCCGGCAGACCTTGCCGCCACTATCGACGAGGCCTTCCAGGTGGCCACCAGCGGCCGGCCGGGCCCTGTCGTCATCGACATCCCCAAGGATGTGCAGATCGCCAGCGCGGTGCTTTCCGATGCGCCGGTGCAGCGCCGCCAGCGCTATGCCCCGCAGACCCGCGGCGCCGACAAGGACATTGCCGCCGCGATCGAGCTGCTGGCCCATGCCAAGGCACCGGTGTTCTACACCGGCGGCGGCGTCATCAATTCCGGCCCGCGCGCCACCGAACTGCTGCGCCAGCTGCAGGCGATCATCGGCGCGCCGGTCACTTCCACGCTGATGGGCCTGGGCGCCTTCCCCGCCACCCATGCCGACTGGCTGGGCATGCTGGGCATGCATGGCACCTATGAGGCGAACTGGGCGATGAACCAGGCCGATCTCATCCTGTGCGTGGGCGCCCGCTTCGACGACCGGGTGACCGGGCGGCTGGATGCCTTTGCCCCCAATTCCACCAAGATCCACATCGACATCGACCGCGCCAGCATCAACAAGACGGTGCCGGTGGACCTGCCGATCATCGGCGATTGCGCCGAGGTGCTGGAGCAGCTGATCACCGCCTGGGGCAACCGCAAGCCGCAGGACCTTGCCGAGTGGAAGGCGCGCGTTGATGGCTGGCGGGCCAAGAAGTGCCTCGCCTATCCCGCCTATGGCAGCGAGATTGCCCCCCAGCGCGCGATCGAGCGGCTGCATGCGCTGACCCATGCGGTGGACCCGATCATCAGCACCGAGGTTGGCCAGCACCAGATGTGGGCGGCGCAGTATTTCGGCATGGAAGAGCCCAACCGCTGGCTCACCTCGGGCGGGCTGGGCACGATGGGCTATGGCCTGCCGGCGGCGATCGGCGCGCAGGTTGGCAATCCCGGCCGGCTGGTCATCGACATTGCCGGCGAGGCCTCCATTCAGATGAACATCCAGGAACTGGGCACGGCCAGCCAGTATCGCCTGCCGGTCAAGGTCTTCATCCTCAACAATGAATGGATGGGCATGGTCCGCCAGTGGCAGGAGCTGACCTATGAGAGCCGCTATTCGAACTCCTATTCGGACAGCCTGCCCGATTTCGTGCGGCTGGCCGAGGCCTATGGCTGGAAGGGCATTGCCATTACCAGCGAGGCGGAGCTGGATGCCGGCATCCAGGCGATGATCGACCATGACGGGCCGGTGATCGTTGATTGCCGGGTGGCCAAGGCCGCCAATTGCTTCCCGATGATCCCTTCGGGCGCCGCCCACACCGAAATGCTGCTGCCCGGCGACGTGGTGGCCGGCACGATGGACGATGAAGCCAAGGCGCTGGTCTGAGGAACCTACGAGATGATGAAGATCAAGCATGCCGCCGAGGAGCGCCATGTCCTCACTGTCCTGGTCGACAATGAGGCGGGCATTCTCGCCAAGATCGCCGGGCTGTTCACCGCCCGCGGCTATAATATCGACAGCCTGACCGTGGCCGACATCACCGACAACCACGATGTCAGCCGGATCACCATCGTCACGCACGGGCCGCCGGCGGTGATCGACCAGATCCGCGCCCAGCTCGACCGGCTGGTGCCGGTGCACAAGGTGATCGACCTCACCGAGGTGGGCCCCCATGTGGAGCGCGAGCTGGCGCTCATCAAGGTGGCCGGCAAGGGCGAGAACCGGGTGGAGGCGCTGCGCATCGCCGATCTGTTCCGCGCCAAGGTGGTCGATACCTCGACCAGCAGCTTCATTTTCGAGCTGACGGGAACGCCCGACAAGATCGACAGTTTCATTGCCCTGATGCGCGAGCTGGGGCTGGTCGAAGTGGGGCGCACCGGCATTGTCGGCATGACCCGCGGCGGCCAACCCGCCTGAGGCGCGAATAGCGCCCCGGCCGCCATCCAAACTTGATCATGGCCCCCTGATAGTGCAGGGGGCGCCACCAACGGGGCTTTTGCCCTGCCCCATGGCAGGCAAGGCCCAACCATCCTGGCTCCCCTTGGCCCTCGGGCGGGAGCAGCAAAGGGGAACGACCGTGAAAGTCTATTACGACGCCGATGCCGACCTGAACCTGATCACCGGCAAGAAGATCGCCATCCTGGGCTATGGCTCGCAGGGCCATGCCCATGCGCAGAACCTGCGCGACAGCGGCGTGAAGGACGTGGCGATCGCCCTGCGCGAGGGTTCGGCCACGGCGAAGAAGGCCGAAGCTGCCGGCTTCAAGGTGCTGAGCAACGCCGAAGCCGCCGCCTGGGCCGACGTGCTGATGATCCTGGCGCCCGACGAGCACCAGGCCGCCATCTATGCCGCGGACCTGCATGCCAACATGAAGCCCGGCGCGGCGCTGGCCTTTGCCCATGGCCTCAACATCCACTTCGGCCTGATCGAGGCGCGCGCCGACATCGACGTGATCATGATCGCCCCCAAGGGCCCGGGCCACACCGTGCGCGGCGAATATCAGCGCGGCGGCGGCGTGCCCTGCCTGATCGCCATCCACCAGGATGTGACCGGCAACGCCCATGACATCGCGCTGGCCTATGCCTCGGGCGTGGGTGGCGGCCGTTCGGGCATCATCGAGACCAACTTCCGCGAGGAATGCGAAACCGACCTGTTCGGCGAGCAGGCCGTGCTGTGCGGCGGCACCACCGCGCTGGTGCAGGCCGGCTTCGAAACGCTGGTGGAAGCCGGCTATGCCCCCGAGATGGCCTATTTCGAGTGCCTGCACGAGCTGAAGCTGATCGTTGACCTGATGTATGAGGGCGGCATCGCCAACATGCGCTACTCGATCTCGAACACCGCCGAATATGGCGACATCGTGACCGGCCCGCGCATCATCACCGAAGAGACCAAGAAGGAAATGAAGCGCGTTCTGGCCGACATCCAGTCGGGCCGCTTCGTGAAGAACTTCGTGCTCGACAACCGCGCCGGCCAGCCCGAGCTGAAGGCCAGCCGCATCGCCGCCAAGCGCCACCCGATCGAGGAAACCGGCGCCAAGCTGCGCGCGATGATGCCCTGGATCGGCGCCAACGCCCTGGTCGACAAGTCCAAGAATTGATCCCCGGCGCAAGGCATCTTGCGCCCGGGAACAACCAAGCCGCCGGTGGGCCCCGCGCCCGCCGGCGGTTTTGCATGAAGGCCGATCCGCTCTTGCCTTGGCCGCCGAACGCGCCCACAGCAGCGCCCATGCCGCATCGCGCCGACCACATTCTCATCTGTTTCCACGATTTCTCGCGCGGCGGCACAGAACGCATCGCCATTGGCCTGGCCCGCCACTGGGCCGAGCAGGGCCGGCGCGTCACCATCCTGTGCGGCACCACAGAGGGCGGCCTCAGGGCCACGGTGGATGCCCGCGTGCAGGTGGTGGAGCTGGATCCGCCCGTGCGCCGCAGCCTCACCTCGCGGCTGAAGCTGGGCAAGGCGATGGCCGCCGAAATCGCCCGCCTCAAGCCAGACATCATCTTCCTGCCCGGCAATTTCCACCTGCCGCTGGCCCCCGCCTTCGCCCGCATTCCCGGCCGCGTCGAGGAAGGCTGGGGGGCGATCATGGCGAAGATCTCCAACCCCTCGGTGCCCGATGGGCTGGCCGCGGCCCCGGTGCGCTGGCTGCTGCGCCGCTTTGGCCCCTGCGTGGATGGCTGGGCGGCGATGAATTCCGGGCTGGAGCGCGAATTGCACGCGATCCTGCCGGGCGCCCATGTGGAAACGCTGTTCGATCCGGTCTACCTCCACCACGATCTGGCCCCCGACGACCATCTTGCCCCAACCGACGAGCGGCTGGAGATCCTGTGGGCCGGCCGCTTCGAGCCGCAGAAGGACACGCTGCTGGCGCTGAAGGTGATCGAGGCGCTGAACGAGATCGTGCCCGCCCGCCTCACCATGGTGGGCGACGGGCGGCTCTATCCGGCCACCTTGCGCGCCATCAAGCGCATGGGGCTGACAGATATCATCGCCGCGCCCGGCTATGTGCCGGGCATCGATCCCTGGCTGCGGCGCGCCGATGCGCTGCTCATCACCTCGCATTTCGAGGGCGGGCCGGCGGTGGCGGTGGAAGCGCTGGCCCATGGCGTGCCAGTGGTTTCCACCGATTGCTCGCATTTCCTGCGCGATATCATGCGCGTGCCGCTGGCCGGGCGGATCGTGCCCTCGCGCTATGCGCCCGATCTGGCCTCGGCGCTGCTCAGCACGGTGTCGGAAGGGCGGCGCGATCCGGCAGCGCTCCATGCGCTGATCGATCATCTCGATCCGCGCGTGTGCGCGCAAGGCTATCTGGCCTGGTTTGATCGCATGGCGGTGGCCCGCCGCTGAGCCGCATGGCGGCGGCCCGCCGCTGAGCCGCATGGCAGCGGCCCAAGGCGAAGAAAGCCGCTTTACCCCCTTTACACAGCGCCCATCCATCCCCATAGCCAATGCCATGCACACGCGCCTTGGCCTTACCCTGCGACTTATCCGCCCTTGGGCGTGAACGGGCGTGCCTGCCGTTGGGGCGCGCCACGCGTCCAAGGGTGAAACTTCGCAACCCCGGCCACAATCGCAGGTTTTCGAGATAACGCCATGAGCATGCTGAACGACCCTTCCGTCAAATATCGCCCCTTCCCGCAGGTCAACATTCCGGATCGGCAATGGCCTTCGCGCACCATCACCAAGGCGCCGCGCTGGCTGTCGACGGACCTGCGCGATGGCAACCAGAGCCTGATCGACCCGATGGGCGCCGAGAAGAAGACCCGCTTCTTCGACCTGCTGGTGAAGGTGGGGCTGAAGGAGATCGAGGTCGGCTTCCCGTCGGCCGGCGCCACCGAATTCGACTTCATCCGCGGCCTGGTCGATAATGGCCGGGTGCCCGATGATGTGCTGGTCCAGGTGCTGACGCAAAGCCGCGAAGACCTCATCCGCACAAGCTTTGAATCGCTGGCCGGCGCGCCTGCGGCCATCGTCCATGTGTATAACGCCGTCTCGCCGCTGTGGCGCCAGGTGGTGTTTGGCATGGAAAAGCCCGAGATCAAGGAAATCGCCCGCAACGGCGCCAGGCTGCTGCGCGACAATGCCGCCCGCTTCCCGCAGACGAAGTGGCATTTCGAATATAGCCCGGAGACCTTCTCCACCGCCGAGCTCGATTTCTCGATCGAATGCTGCGAGGCGGTGATGGAGATCCTGCAGCCCACGGCCGAGCATCCGATCATCCTCAACCTGCCGGCCACGGTGGAAGCTTCCACCCCCAACATCTATGCCGACCAGATCGAGTATTTCTGCCGCAACCTGCCGGGGCGCGACCGGGCGATCATCAGCCTGCACACCCATAACGACCGCGGCACCGGCGTTGCCGCGGCCGAGCTGGGCCTGATGGCCGGCGCCGACCGCGTGGAAGGCTGCCTGTTCGGCAATGGCGAGCGCACCGGCAATTGCTGCCTGGTGACCGTGGCGCTGAACCTCTACACGCAAGGGGTGAACCCCGAGCTGGACTTCTCGGATATCGACGAGGTGATCCAGACGGTGGAATATTGCAACCAGCTGCCCGTTCACCAGCGCCACCCCTATGGCGGCGAGCTGGTGTTCACCGCCTTCTCCGGCAGCCATCAGGATGCCATCAAGAAGGGCTTTGCCGCGCAGGAACAGAGGAACGACCAGCTCTGGGCGGTGCCCTATCTGCCGATCGACCCGGCGGATCTGGGCCGCAGCTATGAAGCGGTGATCCGCGTCAATTCGCAAAGCGGCAAGGGCGGTTTCGCCTGGGTGCTGGAGCAGGACCAGGGGCTGAAGCTGCCCAAGCGCATGCAGGCCCATTTCAGCCGCCATGTGCAGCAGCTGGCCGACGAGCTGGGCCGCGAGCTGCAGGCCGCCGACATCTGGGACGTGTTCCAGCGCACCTATCGGGTGAACGACCCGCAGCACCTGCAGCTGCTGGACTGGGACGAGGCCAGGGGCGCCGATGGCAGCCGCATCTTTGCCGGCAAGATCGGCGTGGATGGGCAGGAACAGTCGGTCTCGGGCCGGGGCAATGGCCTCATCTCCTCGGTGGTGGCAACGCTGGCCGACAGTTTCGGCGTGGCGCTGAGCGTGAAGGATTATTCCGAACACGCCATGGGCGCCGGCACCGATGCCCGCGCGGCCGCCTATGTCGAATGCACCGGCCCCGATGGGCAGACGGTGTGGGGCGTGGGGCTGGATACCGATGTGGCCACCGCCAGCGTGCGGGCGGTGCTCTCGGCGGCCAATTCGCTGATCGGGCGCTAACGAACCACTAGCTGGCCCCGACCACCACCAGCGTGGCCGGGGCCAGTTCCTGCGTGCTGCCCCACAGGCTGTCGGCCAGCGCATCCAGCTCGGCGAAATCGGCATTATACAGCACCGGCTGCGCCCGGTTCAGCCGCAAGGGCCGCCGCCCGGGATCGAGCAGCCGCCGGCGCAGCGCCCTTTGCAGCAGCCGCAGCCGCGCCAGCGCCTCGCTCAGCGCCACTTCGGGCGCGCGCAGCCGCCGGCACGACCAATCCGCCTCCACCTGCCCCACGCGCTCTGTCACCATGGCGTTATAGTCGCGGTGGGGGCCGCGGTGCAGCGGCAGGCCAATGCGCGCCGCCCCCGCATCGGTGGCCGGCAGCAGCAGGCCATTGGCGCGAAAATCATCAAAGCCCAGCCGCTCGCGCCCGATCGCCTCGAACAGCGTGCCAAAGCAGCGGCCCTGCAGCAGCTGGCGCGGCAACAGGTGGTGGCGCTGCAGGCCGGGATCGTAATCGGCCGCATCGCGCCGGTTCACCGCGCGGAATGGCAGCCGCCGGCGCGCCGTTTCCTGCCCCGCCTCGTGCCCGGCCGCCTCCTGCCCGGCCGACAGCGGCAGAAACAGCCCGCATGCCGGCAGCGCGGCCGGCAGCACATGGTGGCGCGGCGCGCCCGGCCCCATGGCGCTCACGATGGAAGCGCCGCCGAGCCCTGTGTCATTCTGGCATGAAAAAAGAAATTCCGCAGACTTATCCAGCTGCACGCCATACACGCCACAGGCCTCCACTGCGAGCAGGCTCTATCCGCAAGACCTCGCCTTCCGGCCCATCCACCAGGCAGGGGGGCGAGATATCGCCGCCGCTGACGAGACTGTGGATAAGCCGAATCGCGATCTTGCCATCGCCCCCTGCCCCATTTTGGGACGTTGGTTCGATTCGCAATTCCTGTCCAGTGAAAAAGGCCAGCCCATCGCTGCAGATGGCGCCATCGGCCTCGCGCAGGAGGGCGGTGAGGCCCAGCGCCGGAAACGCCCCCCCCTCCAGCCAGCGGCCCACATTGCGCAGGAAATAATCGCGCCCCATCATCGTCGCCGCCGGCGCCCAGATCACCGCTTCCACCCCGCCCAGCCCGGCCAGATCGACCGCCAGCTGCATCATCGCGCGCACCACCGGCAGCAGGTTTTCGCCGCCCGCCAGATGGGCGCCGGGCCGCAGCACCACCGCTTCCAGCGGCGCCTCCGGATCGGGGCCGGCCACGCCAAAGCGGTGGCGCACGGCAGGGGTTGGCAGGGCGGCAGCCGGCGCCAGCCCCACCAGATCGAAGGCAAGGCCGGTGATCAGCAGTTCCAGCCAGCCCTCTTCGGCGGGCGGGCGGTGGCTGATAGCAAAGTGGCGGGCAGCGCCGGGCTGGCTGGCCAACAGCTGCGCCACCGCCTCGGCATCCGCGCGCCGGCCGGCCGAAAACAACAGGAGGACCGCCGAGGCCCCTGCCCGGGGCGGCGCATATTCTGCCGTCATGTGACTAATATAACCGCCCCTAGGCCAAACTGCGCGGGGGTATGCCATCGCGCCGGCGCTGCGTCGAGTCTCACCGCGCCTTGGGCCCGCCGCTTGCGCTCAGAAGATGCCCAGCGCCAGCCCCGCGCCCAGCGCCGCGCCCAGATCGCGGGCCTGCGCGCGCTGATCGGGCGAGAGGCGCTTGGGCGCGCAAATCTGCTCGGGCGTCTGCGCGCCCATGTTGATGATCAGCGGCGGCGCCACCCGCTTCAGCCGCCAGCCGGTGGCGATGCGATCGATCTGCGCCTCGGCGCCATGGCCATCGCTGCCGGCAGCGATGATCGTTGCATAGGGGCGCCCCTCGGCGCGGCCCAGCAGCGGGTAATAGGCGCGGTCGAACATCTCCTTCATCGCCCCGCTCATGCTGGCCAGGTTTTCCGGGCAGACGAAGAGATAGGCCGCCGCTGCCAGCAGCAGCTCCGGCCGAGCCCGGGCGGCGGCCACCAGCCGCACCTCCGCGCCCTGCCCCCTGGCGCCGGCCAGTGCCGCGCGGGCCAGCGCCGCGCTCGCACCTGTCCGGCTGTGCCACACGATCAGTAACATGGCCTGTCATCCACATCCGCGCCGCAACCACCGCTATGCGCCGGCGCCCCCTTGCGATAGGCCACAGCCATGAGCATCCGGCAAGCCCCCTCTCCTGCAGAACCCGCCCGCATCACCCATATGGGCCAATCGCTGACCGCGCGCGCCTGGCGCTGGCGCGGCGGCAACATGGATATCGCCGGGGATGGCGCGCTGGCAGCCCACACGCCGGGCGAGGATCTGGTGACGCAGCTGCTGCTGGCCCGCGGCGTGGCGCCGGCCGATCTGGAGCGGCAGCGCACCCCCACCCTGCGCGCCTTCCTGCCCGATCCTTCCGTGCTGCAGGATATGGACAAGGCCGCCGCGCGCCTGGCCGATGCCGTGGTGGCCGGCGAGGCGGTGGCCGTCTATGGCGATTATGACGTGGATGGCGCCACCAGCGCGGCGCTGCTGCTGCGCTTCTTGCGCATGCTGGGGCGCGAGGGGCGGCCCTATATCCCCGATCGGCTGCTGGAAGGCTATGGCCCCACCGGTGAGGCGCTGCTGCGGCTAGCGGCCGAAGGCGCGCAGCTGATCCTCACTGTCGATTGCGGGGCGATGGCGCATGAGGCGCTGGCGATGGCGGCCGATGGCGGCGTCGACGTGATCGTGGTGGATCATCACAAATGCGCGGCAGAGCTGCCCCGCGCGCTGGCCCTCGTCAACCCCAACCGGCTGGATGAAAGCCCGGAAGGGGCAAGCTTCGGCCATCTGGCGGCGGTCGGCGTGGCCTTCCTGCTGGCCATCGCCACCGCGCGCGAGCTGCGCCGCCGGGGCTGGTTTGCCGGAAGGCAAGAGCCGGACCTGCTCGCCCTGCTCGATCTTGTGGCGCTGGGCACGGTGGCCGATGTGGCAGCGCTGCATGGGCTGAACCGGGCACTGGTGGCGCAGGGGCTGAAAGTGATGGCCCGGCGCGAGAATATCGGCATGGCAGCGCTGGCCGATTCCAGCCGCCTGTCGCGCGCGCCCACCTGTTCGGATCTGGGCTTTGCGATGGGGCCGCGGGTGAACGCCGGCGGCCGAGTGGGCGAGGCGATGCTGGGCGTGCGCCTGCTGACCTCGGATTCGCCCGAGGAAGCGCGCGAGATCGCCGCCCAGCTTTCGCGCCACAATGAGGAACGCCGCGCCATCGAGGCCGCCGTGCAGCAGGCCGCCGAAGCCCTGATCGATGCCCAGCACAACCGTTCGGTGCTGGTGCTGGCGGGTGAAGGCTGGCACCCGGGGGTGATCGGCATTGTGGCCGGGCGGATCAAGGAGAAGACCGGCAAGCCCACTTTCGTGGTCGCGCTGGATGGGGCCCAGGGCAAGGGCTCGGGCCGGTCGGTGGCGGGGGTGGATCTGGGCGCGGCCGTCATCGCCGCGCGCGAGGCGGGGCTGCTGGTG
>Ga0207806_1000137_pt1 | contig 18816 bp, 18 predicted proteins | sample LuqExpMetageno72_FD_187829 | JGI IMG/M metagenome (GOLD analysis project Ga0207806, IMG submission 187829) | Tropical forest soil microbial communities from Luquillo Experimental Forest, Puerto Rico - Sample 72 (SPAdes) | ecosystem: Environmental > Terrestrial > Soil > Tropical forest ...
CTTCGGCGTGCTTGACGTGATCAAGTTCTCGCATGGCGACGTGCTCACGGTCGGCGCCTTCACCGCGCTCGCGACCTTTGCCGGCGTGAACGCAATGGGTTTGGCGTCGCCCTGGCTCGCTTTGCTGCTGATGCTCGTGATCGCGACTTTGGCGATGGCCTTTCTCGGCATGCTGATCGCGCGCTTTCTTGTCATGCCACTGCGCTCGGCGCCGGCGCTCAACACGCTACTGATCACGCTGATGCTCGGCACGGTGCTGCGCGAATGCGTGCGGTTGTTCTATCCGCAGGGCGCCAACCCGAAGCCGTTCCCGGCGCTCCTGCCGCGCGGCTCGATCGATATCGGCGCGTTCAATCTGCGTTTCGACAACGTCATGATGCTCGCGGCCGGCGCGCTCGTCATCGTCGGTCTTCATTTGCTCCTCAATCGCACCAAGCTCGGTCTCGCCATCCGCGCCGTCGCGCAGGACGAAGAGACCGCGCGCACGATGGGCATCGACTTCACCGCGATCGTGCTCGTCACCTTCGCGATCGGCTCGGGGCTGGCCGCCTTCGCCGGCGTGATGAACGGGCTCTACTACAACGAGGTGAATTTCGGCATCGGCCTCTATCTCGGCGTGATCGGTTTTTCCGCCGCCATCATCGGCGGCCTCGGCAGCATCTATGGCGCGATCCTCGGCGGCTTCCTGTTCGCCGGGCTGCAGATTATTGGGACCGTACTGCTGCCGTTCGCCAGCGCCTACAAGGACGTGTTCGCCTTCGCGGTTGTCATCGCGCTGATGGCGTGGCGGCCGACAGGCCTCATCCGGGAGAAGATCAGTGAGCGCGTCTGAACCGGCGCGCAAGATCGTGGGGCTCGGTTGGTGGCCGGGCGTGGCCGCCATCGCGCTTGCGGCCGTGTATGTCATTGCGCTGCTTGCTGCGGAGAAACAGAACCTCATCATCGCGCTGCTCGCGATCGGCATCGTCGCCGTGATCGGCGCCAGCAGGTTCGGGCTGCTCGCTCCGGTAACGCACTCCTTCGCATGGCACGAGAACGGAATGGCTTTTGCGGCGCTCGTCTCGGCCGTTGTCGTCGCCGGCTATTTCCACGATGAGCATTTCGTGCTGCTGCTGGTCGTCACCGTGCTGTTGATGACGGTGGCGACGCTCGGGCTCAACATCCAGTTCGGGTACGCGGGTGTACTCAATTTCGCCGGCGCATCGTTCTTCGGCATCGGCGCCTACACTTCGGCGGTGCTGAACGGCACGGGCTTTCCCTCCATCCTGGTGCCGCTGGTGGGCGGCGTTGCCTCGGCGCTGGTCGGCTGCATGCTGCTGTTGCCGGTTCTGCGCACGCGCGGGCATTACGCGGCGGTGGTGACCATCGCCTTCGCGCTGCTGTTTAAGACCTTCCTCGAAGTCAACGACGTGCTCGGGGGCCCGCAGGGCCTGCAGGTCAAGGGCATGACCTTTCTCGGCTGGTCGTTCAACGACAACGTCGAAATCGGGCCGGTCACGTTCTCGTTCTACTGGAGCTACTTCATCGTCAGCCTCGCGCTGCTCGCGCTCGCATTTGTATTGGTGCGGCGGCTCGAGCGTTCCTGGATCGGGCTGAACCTCGATGCGCTGCGGCTCGACGAGACGGCGGCCGCCTGTTTTGGGCTCAGCACTACGCGCTGGAAAATCACGGCCTTCCTGATCGGCAACGTGCTGATCGGCGTTGCCGGCGCGCTGTTCGGCATGGTCGGGGGCTTTGTCGGTCCGAACAATTACAGCTTCGCCGACTCGCTGATCCTCGTCTCGATCCTGCTGCTCGGCGGTATCGGCAATCCGTGGGGGCTGATCGTCGGCACGTTCATCGTCATCGTCGTGCCGGAGAAATTGCAGACGATCCAGGAATACCGCTTCCTGCTATTCGCGCTGCTCGTCATCGGCGTGCTGCTGTTTCGGCCGGAGGGCCTGCTGCCGCGCACGGTGCGGCGCTATTTTCCGGGCGTGCGCACATGAGTGCGCTGCTCGACGCACGCGGGATCATGCGCCGCTTTGGCGGCGTAGTTGCGCTCGACGGACTCGACCTGCAGGTCGCGCCGAACGAGATCGTCGGCCTGATAGGGCCGAACGGCTCCGGCAAGACGACGTTCTTCAACGTACTCACGGGCATCTATCCGGCCGATGCCGGCCGCATCGAATTCGCCGGCAACGATATCAGTGATGCGCCGCCGCCCGCGATCTATCGCGCCGGCATCGCGCGCACTTTCCAGCGCTCGCGGCTGTCGCTGCCGCTGTCGATCTTCGACAACATCATGATCGGCAACCACAAGCGGCTGAGCCAGGGACTCTGGTTCAATCTCGTCCGCCGTGACGATTTCCGCCGCGAATTCGAGGCGAACCTCGAAGCGGCGCGCGCGCTGGTCACGGTGTTTGAGCCGCAGCTTGCCAACCGGCTGTTCGATCCGGTCGCCGGCCTGCCGATGATCGACCGCCGCCGCATCGAGATCTGCCGCGCGCTCATCAGCGCGCCGCGTCTGTTATTGCTCGACGAGCCGTCGGCGGGCATGACGCACGAGGAAACGACCGCGCTGATGGACGACATCCTGCTCGTGCGCGACCGCAACAAGGACCTCACCATCGTGATCGTCGAGCACGAGATGAACGTGATCGAGCGCATCACCGACCGCTGTGTGGTGCTCAATTTCGGCCGCAAGATCGCGGAGGGGCGCTATCGTGAGGTCGCCGCCGACGCTCAGGTGCAGGAAGCCTATCTGGGGGCCGCGTGATGACCGCACTATTGCAGATCGAGCAGGTTTACACCGCCTACGACAAGGCGGACGTGCTGCAGAGCGTGTCGCTGACGGTCGAGCGAGGCGGCATCACATGCCTGCTCGGCTCGAATGGCTCGGGCAAGACGACGCTTGTGCGTTCCATCCTCGGGCTCACGCCGGCGCGCACCGGGCGCATCGTCTTCGACGGCACCGACATCACCGCCTGGCCGACACACAAGATCATCGCGCGCGGCATCGCCTGCATCCCGGAAGGGCGCAAGGTGTTTCCGAAACTGACGGTCGAAGAAAATTTGCGCGTCGGCGCCTATCAGGAAAGCTCCGACAAGATCGCGCAGGCGCGGCTTGTCGATATCTATGCGATCTTTCCGCGGCTGCTGGAACGGCGCAACCAGCTCGCCGGCACGATGTCCGGCGGCGAGCAGGCGATGGTGTCGATCGGCCGCGGGCTGATGTGTGCGCCTAAGCTCTTGCTGATCGACGAGCCCTCGCTCGGGCTCTCGCCGCGGCTGGTGAAGGAGAACTTCAATATCATCCGCCAGATCAACGAACGCGGCATCACCGTGCTGCTGGTCGAGCAGAACGTGCACCAGACGCTCGCGATTGCGCATTTCGGCTACGTGCTGTCGAAAGGCCGCGTCGTCGCAAGCGGCACGCCGTCCGAACTCGCCGCGCGGCGCGAAGTGCAGGACGCCTATTTCGGCGGCGCGCCGGCCTGACCGCATGCAGACAGCTGACATTATCGTCGTGGGCGGAGGCTCGGCGGGCGCGGCCGTCGCCTCGCGCCTGTCGGAAGATTCCGCCCGCCGCGTCCTGCTGATCGAAGCGGGGCCAGACTGGCCGCCAGATCAGGTGCCGGCTGATATCCGCGCGCAATTCCCGGAATCCTATTTCAATCACGACTACTTCTGGCCGTCGCTCGCGACTAGCCTGCGCGACGGCGAGCGGCCGACGCGTTATCTGCAGCCGCGGCTGATCGGAGGCGGCTCGAGCGTGATGGGCATGCTCGCGCTCCGCGGTGTGTCGAGCGACTACGCGCGCTGGGAGGCGATGGGCGCGCGGCACTGGGGCTGGCAGGACGTGCTGCCGACCTTCCGCGCGATGACGAACGACGTGGATGTGTCCGGTGCGAATGCGCGCGGGCCGAACGTCGTGCGCCGGCTTGAGCGTCAGGAATGGCCGCTTTACGCCAAGCGCATCGAACAGACGCTTGCGGCTCGTGGCACGGCGGTGCTCGACGACGTCTATGAGACGGACGCGGACGGCTTCTTCCCGGCGCCACTCAGCCGCGACGAGGAACGCGTGAGCAGCGCGCGCTCGTATCTCACAGACGAAGTGCGCGCGCGGCCGAACTTCGCGATCCTGAGCGAGACGCGTGTGCTGCGCATCACGACCGCGCGCGGCTGCGTCACCGGCGTGCTCGCCGAGCGTCGCGGCGAGCGCATCGAGATCGCCGCGCCGGAGCTCGTCGTCTCCGCCGGCGCAATCCACTCACCGGCCTTGCTGCTGCGCTCTGGGATCGGTCCGGCAGACGAACTGCGCCCACTCGGCATCGAGGTCGTCGCCGACCGGCCCGGCGTCGGACGCCATCTGCAGAACCATCCGCAGATGCATTTCGCGATGACGCTGAAACGCGACTCGCGCTTGCCGCAGGAGGGTCAGCATTACATTGTCGCCGCGCAGCGCTTTTCGTCCGGCCTCGAAGGCTGCCCGCGCGGCGATCTGTTTCATTATTTCACCGGGCGCGTGAGTCCAAAGCCGTTCGGGCGGCGCATGGCGATGCTCGCCGTCGCACTTTACGCGCCGTTCTCGCGCGGGCGCGTGTCGCTCACCGGCGCCGATCCGGACGCGCCGCTCAGGGTCGAGCAGCGGCTCCTCTCCAATCCTCGCGACGCGCAGCGGATGGCGATGGCCGGGCGGCACGCCGAACAACTGCTGCTCGCGCCGAGTGTGCGCGAGTGTTTCAATGAAATCTATCTGATGCCGCGGCAGCCGCCGCTGCGGGTAATCAACGGCACGGGTTTGATCGGCGCCGCGAAAGCCGCGGTTGCCGGCGCGGTGCTCGCCTCGCCGGCCGCCTTCCGGCGGGCATTAATCGGCAATCGGATAAAGCCTGGACGTTTGCTGGCGGATGCGCAGACGCATACGCCGGCGACCGATGACGAATTTCTCGCCGCGACAGGCGCGATGTTTCATCCAGCGTCGAGCTGCCGCATGGGTGCCGCCGATGATCCCGACGCAGTGGTCGATCCGGAATGCCGCGTCTATGGCGTCGAAGGTCTGCGCATCGCCGACGCGTCCGTGATGCCCTGCATCGTCAGCGCGAACACGAACATCCCGACGATCATGATCGGCGAGCGCGTCGCCGAATTCATCCGCCGAGGGTGACGGGCTCGGCGACCTCGCCGCCGGTCAGTTGCTGCGGCGCGCCCGTGGTGCTGGGGAGGATCAACGGCAGCCGAGCAGCGAGCGCACCGCGGGATAGGGATCGGTCGCGCCCGCGCCGGGGCTCAACTGCGTGCGTCCGCCGGTCTCCACCGACGTACCGCTGATCACGCCCAGCGCACGATAAATCCTGCTCATAAGGTGCGCGTCACTTTCGACAGATGCGGCGGGTTATCTGGATCGAGCCCGCCGCGCCGCGCCGCTGCTTCGATGGCGCGATAGGCGGGGACGAGCATCACGACAGGATCGCAGATCGGGTGGTCGTCGCCAATCCACGGCAGCGTGCCTTGCGTGCCGCCGGCCGCGAACACGGTTTCGCCCGCATCGCGCAGGTCGCGCAGCAATCCGTCAACGGTCTCGCCGGTCTCGTCGTTCTGGCGGAGCAGCAGCACCGGCGTCGCCGACGTGATCGCGGCGCGCGGCCCGTGCCGCAGTTCGGCGGCGCTGAAGCCAAGCGCCGGAACGCGCAACGTTTCCGTCAGCTTCAGTGCGATCTCGCGCACGCAGCCGAAGCCGTAGCCACGCGCGGCGACGAAAGCGGCGGGTGCGCCGAGCACGCCGTCGCTCCAGGCCGACCAGTCGCTGTTTTGTGCCTGCGCGAGCCGTTGCGGCAATTTCCGCAGGCACGTCGCCAGTGCGTCGTCCTGCGTCAGTGCGGCGACGAGTTGCGCACCGGCGATCATCGAGGCAACCACGCTTTTGGTCGCCGCTACCGCGCGCTCAGGTCCGGCATCGATCGGCAGCAGCAATTCCGCTTCTGCGGCGGCAGGCGAGTCCGCGTCGTTGACGATCGCGAGCGTCAGCGCGCCGAGCGCGCGCGCGGCTTTCGTCGCCGCGATCAGATCGGGGCTGCGGCCGGATTGCGAGATCACTACGAACAGTACGTCGCGCATGTCGGGGCGGCCTTTGTAGGCGGTCACCACCGACGGCGCGGCGGCGGAGACGAGCAGGCCGAGCTTCGTCTCGAACAGATACCGCAGATAGACGCCGACATGGCCGGAGCTGCCGCGTCCGCACATCACGATGACGCGCGGGCTCGCCGCTTCGATCCGCTGCGCCAGTTGATCGATCAATGATTGCTTCTCACGCAGCAGGCGCTCGGCAGCGGCGGGAATCTCCGCGATCTCCGCACTCATTTTGGTGAGAACGCCAGCCTTAGCCATTGTCGGCAATTCGGTCGATGACGAGTCGCAGGTTGCCGCCGTATTTTTGCAACATGTCGACCGCTTCCTTCGGCTCAAGCCCGAGCCCGAGCAGGACGGCCACCTTCACATCGCCATCGGCTTCCTCGACGTAACGCGCAGCGTCCGCGTCGCTGCAATTCACGATCTGCCGCACGATGACTTCTGCGCGGCGGCGCAATTTGGTGTTCGTCGCGCGCATGTGCACCATCAGCCCGCGGTAGACGCGGCCCATCTTCACCATCACCGCAGTAGAGAAGAGGTTGAGCACGATCTTCTGCGCGGTGCCTGCCTTCATGCGCGTCGAGCCGGCGATAACCTCCATGCTTGTCTCAACGAGAATAGGATGGCGCGCGGATTCCAAGAGCGGCGCGTGCCGATTATTAGCGAGCGCGATCGTGACCGCACCCGCTGCAGTCGCTGCGCGCAATGCGCCGACGGTGTAGGGAGTTGTTCCGCTCGCGGCGATGCCGATAACGACGTCGTTCGCGCCGACCTTCGCCTCCGTTACGGCGCGTGCGCCTTCCGCGTCGTCGTCCTCCGCGCCTTCGACGCTCTGCACCAGCGCGCCTAGTCCGCCCGCCATCGCGAACATTAGGCGCTCGCTCGGCCAATCGTAAGTCGGCGGCAGTTCGGTCCCGTCCTGGACGCCGATGCGTCCGGAGGTGCCGGCCCCGACGTACACAATCCGGCCGCCGCGCTCGAGCGCGGGGACCGCGGCGTCCACCGCGCGCGCGATATCGGCGAGCGCGCCGCGCACGGCGGCTGCGGCCGCGAGTTGGCCCTCGTACATCGCGGCGATGATCTCGCCCGTCGGCCACGAGTCGAGATCGATATAGCGGGGGCTTATTTGCTCGGTGAGCATCGCGCTTGCCTCGTGTCAGCCCGCCAACGCGGCCGCATTCCGGCATGTTCCGAAGCGGAACGATTCGCAAACGTGCGGGAAAGACTACGCCGGCCGCCGCGCCAGCAACAGGGCGCCGTCGACGGCGTCCCCTTCAATCGGCGCGATCCGGCGCTGCACATCGGGAGCGAGCCAGAGCTGGATCGGCGAGGCAAGCCCGCCGAGCAGCGCGATGCGGGGTGCACCGAACTCCACCAGCCGCCGCACCAGTTCGTCGATCTGCTCGGCAGCGTCGCGCACGATGCGCCGGCCGACCGGGTCGCCGTCGTCGGCATGCCGCATCACCATCGGGGCGAAGGTCGCGTAATCCGTCGCGGTCGCCTTATCCATCCAGGCGACGGCGTCGTAGGGATCGTCGTGAAATCGCGCCATCACCTCGTGCGTCAGGCTGGTCGCGACATTGCGCTCGTCGTGCGCGCGCAGCGCCAGACGAATGGCATGCAGTCCCAGATCGGCGCCGCTGCCCTCGTCGGAAATTGGAAAACCGTAGCCGCCGACGCGATATTCACGGCCGCCGACGACGGCGTAACCGATGCTGCCGGTGCCGACGATGACGATGCCGCCGTCGCGTCCGGCATGGGCGCCGATGCAGGCGATGGTCGCGTCGTTGACGTAGGTGACGGATTTGAACGGATGCGGATGCGCGAGAAGCTGCTCAAGCGCGCCCTTGCGGCCGACGCCGGAGAGCCCGACGCCTGCGACCGTCTCGCGCAGCGCATTCTCCGGCAGCCTCGCTTCGGCCAGCGCGGCGCGGCAGGCGGTCGCGACGGCGGCGAAGGAGCGGTCGATGCCGAAGCGCAGGGCGGCCGCGCCCGCGATGCCGGTGCCGAGCACACGGCCGTCTTCGTCCTCGATGCGTGCACGGCAGCCGGTACCCCCACCGTCGACGCCGATGAAGAGACGGCGCGCGCTGGAGGCTTGCGCGGTCATGCAGGGACCCGCTCGATGTCGGCGCCGCATTGCACGAGCTTGCGGTCGAGCGCCTCGTAGCCGCGGTCGAGATGATAGATACGGTTGATGGTCGTCTCGCCCTCGGCTACGAGCCCCGCGAGCACGAGACTGACCGACGCGCGCAGATCCGTCGCCATCACCTGCGCGCCATGCAGTTGCTCGACGCCGCGCACCAGCGCGGTCGAGCCTTGCAGGGAAATGTTCGCGCCGAGCCGCGACAGTTCGGGCACGTGCATGAAGCGGCTTTCAAACACCGTCTCGCGGATGACTGACGCGCCCGAGGCGATCGCCATCAGCGTCATGAATTGCGCCTGCAGGTCCGTCGGGAATCCCGGATAAGGCTCGGTGACGATGTCGACGCCCTTGAGCGCACCGGAGCGCGAGATCATCAACCCGCGATCGGTCGGCCAGATCTGCACGCCGGCATGCTCCAGCGCCGCGGCGACCGCGCCAAGATGCTCCAAATGCGCACCGATGATTTCCAAATGTCCGCCGGTAATCGCGGCGGCAACGGCGTAGGTGCCGGCTTCGATGCGGTCCGTGATCAATTCGTGCCGCGCGCGGTGCAGGGCATCGACGCCCTGCACCAGGATGCGATGCGTGCCGGCGCCTTCGATCCGCGCGCCCATCGCGACGAGACAGAGCGCCAGATCGCAAATCTCCGGGTCGCGCGCGGCATTCAAAATCTCGCTCTCGCCGCGGGCAAGCACCGCGCCCATCAGTGCGGTCTCGGTCGCGCCCACCGAGGGCGTCGAGAAGATGATGTGCCCGCCTTGCAGACGGTCGCCATTGGTCTGCGCGGTGATGTAGCCGCCCTCCATCTCGACTTGTGCGCCGAGCGCGGCGAGCGCTTTGAGATGCAGGTCGACCGGCCGTGCGCCGATCGCGCAGCCGCCGGGCAGCGAGACGCGGGCTTTGCCGAAACGCGCGAGCAGGGGGCCAAGCACGAGAATGCTCGCGCGCATCTTGCGCACGATATCGTACGGCGCCTCCGCACTGCGGGCGCCCGAAGCATCGAGACGCACGCGGCGGCCGCGATCGGACTCCACGCCGAAGACCCGCATCAACGCGAGCATCGAGTCGACGTCGCTCACCTCGGGCACGTTGCCGAGGTCGAGCGGCTCGGGGCTGAGCAGCGAGGCCGCGATCTGGGGCAGGGCGGCGTTCTTGGCCCCACGCACCTCGACGGAACCTTCCAGTCTGTTGCCGCCGCGGATGACCAGCCGATCCATACGGGTTCCTCTTGCTTTCTCAACGCATCCGCGCTGTTGCAGGTTACTGTAAGCGCACCGCGAGGTCCCAATTCAGCAAGGAACAATGGCGAAAAACCCGCAAAATCCCCTTCATGCCGTGCTTGCCGACCGGATTTTTGACGGCCGGCGCTGGCATGAGCGCGCGGCGGTGCTGACCGAGGCCCGACGGATCGTCGGGCTAAGCGGCTGGGGTGACGTGCCCGACGACTGCGTGCGGGAGCAGGCGCCTGTTGGCGCAATGCTCGTCCCGGGCTTTATCGACCTGCAGGTGAACGGCGGCGGGGGTATGCTGCTCAACGACCAGCCGACCGCGCAGGGGATGCGGGCCATCGCGCGCGCCCATCGACGGCTTGGGACGACGGCGCTGCTGCCCACCCTGATCACCGACAGGCCGGAGCAGATGGCCTCAGCCATCGTTGCCGCCCGCTCGCTGGCCGGGGCAGACGGGGTGCTCGGCGTGCATCTGGAGGGGCCGTATCTCAGCCCGGCACGGCCGGGCGCGCACCGCCCTGAGCACATCCGCGCGGCCATGATGCGCGATCTCGAAGCCTTGCGCGATCTGCCCGGGTGTTCGCTGGTGACGCTGGCGCCGGAATGCGTGCCGGATGGCTTCGTGCGGGCGCTCGCGTCATCCGGTGTGCGCGTCTCCGCCGGCCACAGCGAGGCGAGCGCCGAGCGCGTCCTGCAAGCCGTGGACGAAGGCCTCACCGGCGTGACGCATCTCTACAATGCGATGCCGCCGATGATGGGCCGAGCGCCGGGCATCGTCGGTGCCGCGCTCTCGGAGCCGCGGCTGATTGCGGGCCTCATCGTCGACGGCATTCATGTCGATGCAATTTCCGTCCGAGCGGCCTTTGTCGCAAAAGGCTCGGATTCCATCGCGTTAGTGAGCGATGCGATGCCGACGGCCGGCAGCGACATCACGCGGTTCGAACTGATGGGCCGCACGATCACGCTCAACGGCGGAAAACTCAGCACGGCCGAGGGCACGCTCGCCGGCGCGCATCTCGACATGGCGAGCGCGGTGCGCAATGCGGTGACGCTCGCGCGCATTCCACTCGACGACGCTCTGCGCTCCGCCACGCTCACCCCCGCACGCTTCCTCGGCCTCGAGCAGGAGCGCGGCGCGCTGATCCCGAGCGCGCGGGCCGATTTCGTCGCGCTCGATTCCGGCCTTGATGTGCTCTCGGTCTGGATGGAGGGCGAACGCGTGTAGCGTTTTTCTGCGGCTCGGTTATCGTGCGCGCTCCTCACTTGAACGGAAATCCTTGAATGCTCGGTGGACTTCTGTCGCTGCTATCTGCGGTGACATTTGCGTATGCTAATGCCAGCGTGCGCCGCGGCGTGCTCACCGGGACCGTGCTGCAGGCCGTCGGCATAAGCTTGCCGGTCGCATTGCCAATCTTTGTTGTCGCGATGCTGCCGACCGGCGGGTTCGACATTCTTGCCGCATTCTCCGCTCGCAGCTGGCTGCTGCTCATCATCGCGGGCGTGATCCACTTCGCCTGGGGCCGCTATTGCAATTACCGCGCGACCAAGGCGATCGGCGCTAATCTCGTTGCGCCGGTGCAGCAGTACAGTCTTGTGATAACTCTGGTTCTGGCTGTGTTGTGGCTGCAGGAGCCGCTGACATTGTTGCGCATCTTCGGCATCGCGTTGGTGATCGCCGGACCCGGGATCACGCTCAAGCCCGAGAAGCCGGCCGAATCCGAAGTGCCGCCGGAGACGCCCTCCGAGACGGCGTTCGTCCCGCAGTATGCCGAAGGCTATTTCTATTCGCTGCTGTCGGCGATCGGTTTCGGCCTCAGTCCAATTTTGATCGGTTTGGCGTTCGAGAAGAAAGGCATCGCGATCGGAATCGCGGGCGGCTTCGTGTCGTATCTTGCGGCGACAGCGGCTTTGGTTCTGACGCTGCTATTGCCGGGTAAGTGGAGAAATTTTCGCGATATCGATCGCAACGCGACGAAATGGTTCGTCGTCTCCGGCATCGCCGTCTGCATTTCGCAGATGACGCGCTACATGGCGCTCGCGGTCGCGCCGGTGTCGGTCGTGTCGCCGATCCAGCGGCTGTCGCTGGTCTTCCGCATTTACATGGGCTGGTGGCTCAACCCGAAGCACGAGGTGTTCGGTGGGCGCGTCGTCGTGGGAACGATCATTTCGCTGTTCGGAGCGGTCGCGCTTTCGGTCAGTACTGACGATCTCACCCATCTGCTCGCACTGCCGGCCTGGTTGGCCGGCCCGCTGGCGTGGCACTGGCCGTAGGCGCTATTTGTCTGTTTTGGAAAATCCCGGGCCCATGTCCCAGGCCTGCGGGTGATAGGGACGGCCGGCGGCGTGGCACCAGTTCTCCCAGCCGCGTTCGAGTGTGAAGCCGGCGCGGCCTTTGCTGTTCGCTTCGACTTCGCCTTCCGCCAGATAGGTGACTTCGCCCATCTGCCGTGCCTGCGCGAGCATCTGCGCGTTCACTTCCATGTAGATCGCAGTGAACACGGCTTCGCGCAGCGATTTGCCGGTGACGATGCTGCCGTGTCCGCGCATCAGCGCCGCATTGTTGTTACCGAGTTTCTGCGCGAGATCGCGACCCATCTCCATATTAGTGACGAGCAGGTTGGTGCAGCATCCGAACTTGTCGGCGATATCCCAGTTCGGCACGTCGCAGCCGATCGGCGCCGCCATGTGCATGATCGCGCCAAAACGCTGCTTCTTCACCACGGTGAAGGGCACGACGCTCGGGCTGTGGCTGTGCACGACGCTAATCACGTTCGGGCGCGCCTCGAAAATCGCGCCGTGGATGAAACGCTCGGAATAGGGCTTGCCCGGCTCGCGGCCGGCGATCTTGCCGTCAAGGGTGAATTCCATGACGTCACCCGGCTCGACCATCATCGGGGCACGCGCACGCGACATGAGGAAGTGCCCGGGATTGTCAGGATGCCGGATGGAGACGTGACCGAAGGAGTCCAGCACGTTGTTGCCGGCGAGGATGCGGTTCGCCGTAACGAGATCCTCAATCAGCCGTTCCAGTTCGCTCATGCGCACCCTCCCGTTTTGCTGGGAGGCTTAAGTGCATCGCCGCGCAAAGGCAATCGGAACAGGGGTGCTTTAGTAAAGGCTCGCCGGAGTCGAGTTCGAGGCGCGCCAAATCACGCTGGAAAGGTAGAGCTACCTGGGCGGGGACGACTCGAGCACCGTTTCGGAACGGCCGTAGACCCGTTGCCGCTCCTCGCTATCGATCACGCCCGCATCCCACAGGCGGTCGGCCTTGACCCGCGCCAGACTCGCTGAAGCGGCATCACGGATCGGAAAGATTTGGTCGAAGGAAAGGTCCCCGCGCATGCGATTCTAACGACGCGCGGGGAGGGGCTGTTCCGTCCTGGGACAGCTTTTTTTAATCAGGCGACGGCGATTTCCAGCGGGAAATTGTCGACGATTTCGCGCCCGGTTTCCGTCACTATGAAGGTGTGGCCGAGGAAAATCCCGAACAGGCCGTCGGCCGTGATCGGATTCGGCTCCGCCATGATGATCATCCCGGGTTTCAGGACCATATCTACCTCAAGCCCACGCACGTGTTCGGCTGAGACGTGCGGATTGTCGGTCACCAGATCGATGCCGTGGCACTGCGTCGGCCGCGACTGCACGCCGTGCTGACGGAAGAACTTGCTGGCCTCGAGCATGGCTTCCGCAGACCGGTCCGGCGCGATCTCGGCAACAATTTTGTGGTAGCCGGGGAGGGTGATTTCCTCCCAGAACTTGCGTACCATCTCGGTCGGCGGGCCGAGCGTGATCGGCGAGCCGATCTGCGCGGTGTAGCCCCGATAGCCCGCGGCCAGTTCCATGTTGATGAGGTCGCCCTTCTTGAGCACGCGGGATGACGGGCGTGGATTGCCGAACACCATCGCCGGATCGTCCATCGGCGTAGAGCCGATGATCAGGAAGTCGATGTCGCCGCCGCCGCCGAGGATCGCGGCGCCCGCGGCGGCACGCAGTTCGTATTCCTTCGCGCCGGGCTTCGCGCGCGCGACCATCGCCTCCATGGCGCGCTGACAGAGCACCCCGGCCTTACGCACACAGTCCAACTCTTCCTGGCTATGGATCACCAGCAGTTCGTGTAGGAAGCTTTTGGTGAACACGAATTCCGCATCCGGCAACCCAGTGCGCAGCGCGTTGTACTGATTGACCGGCATGTAATCTTCATGCCGAGGATCGATCTCCATCAATCCGATACGGCCGTGCTCCAGTTTCAATTCCTTCAGACGCTCGACCATGACTTCGCCGTAGCGGCCGTTACGACTGTGGCGCACGTCCTGCACCGCGACCGAAACCTGCCGTCGCACGGCTTCCGCATGCGTGCCGCCCATCGAATAGACGAGCGTCGGCTCGCCATCGAGCGGCACGATGAGATAGGACGCAAGCGCATGCCACTCGACATGACCGGTGAGCCACAGCACGCCGGCCCCGAAGCTCCAGTGGCTCGGACCGCCCGCGGCGATCACCGCGTCGAGCTTGTGCGCACGCATCTTGTCGCGCAGCGCCGCGTAACGCCGGGCATATTCCTTTGCCGAAAACTGCTCCCACACCGCGTCGCGGTAGTAGGGCGTGCCGCGCATGTTGGCGAAAGGCAGGGCCTGGTCGAGCTTGTGGCGCACGACCTCCCACGGCTGGGGACCGAGCGGAACGCGGGGCTGGGCTGTCATCGGGCTTCCTCGTTGGACTGTCGCGTGCAGCAGATTGGGCCGCGCCCGCTAGTCGCCCGCCCCTCCCGCGCGAGTCAAGCAGCGCTTGGGACCGCGCAGCGAAAGAAAAAGGTGCAGGCCGAAATCTGCACCTTTTCGTCAGTTCCTGTCTTCGGCGCTAGCGATTAGGGGTCGGAGGCGAAGCCGCGTTGTTCGCCGGGCGTGAAGACGAGTTGTTCGCCGGAGCCGAAGGTCTCCGGGGAACTGGCTCAGCCCCCCGGCCGTTCTGCTCCGTGAGTTCCTGCGTCGGAGTTTCCCCATGGCAGCGCGTGCATATTGGAAAGGCTATTTACGGCTGTCGCTTGTGTCTTGTCCGATCCAATTGCTCCCGGCGACCAGCGAGCGTGAAAAGGTCCGTTTCCACCAGCTCAACAAGAAGACCGGCAACCGCATCCGCTATCGTAAGGTCGATGCGGAGACCGGGCACGAGGTCGACGCCGACAACATCGTCAAGGCGTATGAAATTTCAAAAGGCGATTACGTAGAGATCGAGCCCGAGGAACTGGACGCGGTCGAAATCGAGAGCACGCGCATGATCGATATCGACGAGTTCGTGCCGCGCAAGGAAATCGATGAGCTTTATATTCGCGATCCCTATTACATCGTGCCTGACGGCGCAGTGGGTCAGCAGGCCTTTGCCGTGATCCGCGAGGCGATCAAGAAGGAGAATGTCGTCGCGCTCGGCAAAATCGTCTTCACCAACCGCGAACACATCATCGCACTCGAGCCGCGTTCGAAGGGTCTGCTTGGCCTGACGCTGCGCTATCCCTACGAGATCCGTAAGGAAGAAGAATATTTCGACGACATACCGAGCGAGAGCGTGCCGAAAGATATGCTCGAACTTGCCACACACATCGTCAACACCAAAGCCGGCCATTTCAAGCCCGAGCATTTTGAAGACAAATATGAATCCGCGCTGCGCGACCTGATCAAGCGCAAGCAGCAAGGCAAGCCGGTGGAGCGTGCGAAGGAGCGCGAGCCAGCCAAGGTGATCGACTTGATGGAAGCGTTGCGTCGCAGCGTGGGCGAGGCCAAAACCGCGCGCCGTCCGACGCGGCATTCAGCCTCGCATTCCCGCACGGCGAAGAAGCCGCCGCGCACCGCCGCGCGGCATCGCAAGGCGGGGTGACGTCGCGTCGCGCTTGCCGAAACGCAGGCGGCCGATAGAACGGTTTTTCAATGCTGACCGTTTTGAACACCTAAGCGGGAATGCCAAACCCGCCCCCTGCGATCCCCCGAAATCGAAGGCGCGTGCTGGCGCAACCCGCCGCGCCAAAAATCTCAGCGCGTTATGCGGCGGCCACAACGGCCGGTGCGAGCGTTTGGGCAGCTTGCGGATCGGCGCGCTAGCGCTAAAAGCGCGCCGCTCACGCCGCCAGTTTGTCGAACTCCTCGATCGTGAGTGCGGGCGAGGTGGTGAAGGCGATCCCGGTCAGTTTCGCTAGCGCCGTGGACGTTGCCATCGCGCGCGCGACATCCGGCAGATCGACGACCATCACCAGATCGGTGCTGCCGAGCACCGCATAAGCCGCCTTCAGTTCGCCGCCGTGTTTCTTGATCAGCGCCTTGGCCTCGTCGGAGCGCTTGGCGCTGATCCCTTTCAGACCCTCGACCGAATATTTCCCGAACATCAGGTAAGTGGCCATGACGACATCTCCGGTTTTCAGGAGGAGCGTGGCCGGCCGATTATAGGCCGCGCGGGGATGCCGCGCTAACGGATTTTAAGTCCGCCGCATCATCTGCCCGGCCGAGTGCGGCAAAGCCAGCGGATTTACAGTCCTCGCGTCAGCGGCCCTATCTCAGCCGATAGTTAGCATGGCAGGCCTAGTAGCCCGTCGTGACCTCGTGCAAAGCACCATGGTTATTTCATATGTGCTGACTATGTGTTCGAACACCGATACCATTTCCATTACTGGAGGGAGCACGCTTTATTTCTCGTCTGGGTGGGAAATCGTTTTAAACGGGCTTTGGCCGTGGGGGTCTGAGGGAGGCGGAGTTGGCATCATTGCTGATAGGTAGAGCCTGAACCGCAGTTCAGCTGTAAGTTGACTGAAACCGGAGGGGGCATGGCTGAGGCTGTGAGCCTGAGCCAAGCCAAGACCAAGGCCGCAGAGTTACGGAAGCAGATCGCGGCGGGCATCTGCCCCATTCAGGCCAAGCGCGCCGCACGAAGATCCCAGGTCACGTTCCGTGAAGCGGCAGACGAATGGATCGAGACTCACAGATCCTCATGGAAGGGTGGGGACAAGGGCAGTCTGACGTGACCTCCGACCGCATCCAGAAGGTGGTTAGAGGGACTGTGGCAACGGACTCTGGCCCAAGGGCGCAGAGCCTTGGAGATGATCAAGCGCGTGCTCGACCTCGCCAAGGTCAAGGGATGGCGGCAGGGCGATAATCCAGCCGAATGGAGAGGGAATATGGAGTACCGATTCCCTCGCCAGAGGAAGACTGACCGGGGGCACTTTGCGGCACTCCCCTACGAGGAGATGCCGTCATTCATGCAAAGGCTGAGGCAGAGGCAGAAACGATCCACAGGAGCGGTAGCTCTCGAATTTCTAATTCTAACATGTGCACGATCCGGGGAAGTTCTCGGGGAATCCCGATTTCTTCATCGCGCATCTCGACGTATCCAAAGCAGCTAAACAGCCGGAGGTGCTGGGCCTTTGGCGCATATGGCCCCGACGAGAGAAATGACTGTGAATTTCTGTACGACGGCGGCAAGGCTCGAGGCCGATGACACGGAGCGGATCACTTTTGGCTAAGAAACTCCAAGGCCGCTATTACAATGCTGAGCCCGATTAATACTACGATTACCATTTCGAGCCACAACGAGCGCTTCGTGTCGATCAGATCGGACAAGACCTTTGCGCTATCAGAAACGACTGAAAGTTTCCGGGTGAGGATGCCCGCGCGTGCCTTGAGCTCGTATTCGTCTTCAAGCCTCGCATAGAAGCGCTCCAGTGCCGGGCGCTCCCATAGCACGTCTGGCTTCTCTTCCACGGCCACGAGACCCGAAATGCGCTGCTGTACGAGCAGCGCATTCCCGATCAGACGAACGATTTTTCCTCTGCGAGCAGGTGTTCTGCCGATTTCAGCCAAACGACGCGCGAGCGGTTCGATCTTATCGAAGACGGCGGAAACGCGGCGTTCATCGTGTGCCAGGATTACCGTCGTCGCCAGGGCGTCAGCGATCAGCAAGACGTGCTCGGTTGTCAACCGGCGAAGCGTAATCACCCCTGTCGGAAGAATTTGGTCGTCCCCTACGGACGACAATTGGATTTGAGCAGTTTCTTGATCCCGACTTTCATACGGAGCAATGATGCGCCCGACCAGGTTGTGTATCAGTTCTTCTTCCTGCATCGGCGACATCCCAAACAGGACCGCAACGCCGAAACGGAAGAGTACAACAATTCCCGATTCACCGAATCTGAAGGTAAGGGGCAACGCGCACAGCACATCGTCTCGTTCTAATCCTTGCGTATCGATACGTTCGCCGACCAGGAGGGCCCGCGCGGTAATTTGCCGTTCTACTGGCGTGTGTGCTTCGGCCATGAGCAACGCTAATGGTCTAGCGTGAAAAGCGGAGTATGCAGCAAGCAAGGGGCCCAAAGCAAACCTGCGAGGCGTTTTCCACTTAGGCGACACCGCAACGGCCAAAAGTCGACCCCCAGATGCTAAGGCCTCTGGGACGAGTATAAGTTCTGCCGAAATGCTCTCTCAATCAAAATGGAGAAAGGCTCTCCGGTGAGTCTGGAAGCTATATGGGGGAGAAGAGAGAATGGTTGTGAATTTCTGTACGACGGTAGCAAAGCTCCAGGCCGATTAGCCCAAGGCACAGACGCTAGAATCTGTAAGTGGAATGATCCGAGAGCAAACTATCGCCACTGCGCGTTTGGCAGTAGTTGGCGATAGTAAAGATGCAGCTGACCAGAACTACAGATGAATTTGGAGACAGCGGTTTTTAGAAAACAAAGAATAACGAAGGGACTTGCACCAGGAAGTGGCGGGCGCCAAAACAGGGCTGCGTCGCAACGGAACCATGCACGTGATGAAATCGCTCGCATCATCTCGCGTGATTATTACAATGGCGGCGGTCTCTCAGCTATTGTCAGCGGCTTCAACCAGCGTGTCAAAGAAATCAAGCGATAAACCTGAGCACAATATCAAATTGTCGGTCTGTGTTGCCGGTTGCTAAACCAAATGTATGGTTGAGTATGTGGTAGCGATCCACCCTCAGTATCAGGGCGATCCAAAACAACAGGTAGATCGCCAAATTTTGTGCGCGAGCGTCACCCGTCCGGCAGATCTTCGACGCTCGTATCTAGCCGATGCCTTCGATGATGATTCCTGATCCGTCGCACCGTTCGCACTTCACGGCAGTTGGGTTGCCCTTTCGATCTAGCTGCATCCCGCTGCCATGACAGTCCGGGCAAATATCCTCGCAGGTGCCGAAAGTTCCGGGTTTTAGATCATCGACGGGTCTGTGCTGCTTCAGTGTCGGCATGGTGGTCACATCCTCCACACTGAGCCTTGAACATGATCTGCTCTCAGAGCGGCAGCATTGAGCCGTATCAACACGAAGCTGCGATGG
>Ga0207806_1000143_pt1 | contig 18543 bp, 20 predicted proteins | sample LuqExpMetageno72_FD_187829 | JGI IMG/M metagenome (GOLD analysis project Ga0207806, IMG submission 187829) | Tropical forest soil microbial communities from Luquillo Experimental Forest, Puerto Rico - Sample 72 (SPAdes) | ecosystem: Environmental > Terrestrial > Soil > Tropical forest ...
CGATCGCCACTCCTCTGCCGACACTTCCTTGAATGCAAGGGGGCCAACCGAGGCGCTTGAGAGCACGACGTCGGGGCCGAGGTCCCGCAGTAGCATGAGGCTGCTCTTGAGGTCGGATTTCGAGCCGCCTGCATATCCGTTGACGCGGGTGTCCCAGACGCCGTTTTCCAGATAGATCGTGTCGCCGGTGAAGAGGTATGTCTTGCCATGCACTGAATGGACCAGAAAGCACACGCTTCCGTCAGTGTGGCCTGGGGTTGGTATCACCTCGATGTCTTTGAGCAAGGCCTCTCTTTTGTCGAATAGGCAATCGACGGATGTGACTTTGCTGATGGATGGTTCCTCAAGCCGATGACAGCAAAGTTTCGAGCCGAACAGCTCTTTGATCTCCGCGAGTGCGGGGCCTGCCTCATCCCTGTGGCTTAAATACTGGTGCGTGATACCGCCGAGTTCGCGAATGTGCTGATACTCGTCCTTCAAACCGGAGCTATAGAAGAGGATGTTGCCCGTGTCGCGCACGAGAAGGTAGGCGTGCGAAGTCACGCCTGCAAATGGATACTCCGCGCGCGTCTGCCAGAGATCAGGGAAAATCTGTTTCATTCGCGCCTCCTCCTATGCGGGCGTGGATTTTTCCGGCGCACTGAGGATGGATCCTGCTATTTGATTGGAGACCTGTACAACGTCGGAACGAGAATTTTTGAAAGCTAAAGCGAGCCACTGGAGGCCTTGTATTGTCTGGGTTAATGCCGTGAGCCACAGGTGCAGGGTTGCGAAGACAAATCCGCCAGCAAGCAGGGCGAGCGCAGTCGGTATTGATGTCAAAACCGGAGGCTTGTCTGGATGGCGAAGCATCGGAACGAGCGTAAAACAAAAGAAAAGATTGCCTGCAGAAAGCACCGCATCCTGCCAGCCATCATTCTCGATCAGCAATAGTAACTGCTCAAGCGTGAGCATCTTCGATATCCTTTCGCTGTTCAGATCGCATCGCACCTCGGCCATTGACCCGGCACGTCATGAAATGCGCGGCGTGAACAATTCCTGCGATGAGCCTTGGTAGTCAGGCGTTAGTTCATTGTCCTATCGCCAATTCGGAGCCCTTAAGATCCAAGCAGGTTAAAAGCTCGATGTAGCTGGGTGCGTCATCGTCGAGTTCGCTTATGCAGGCGGTCCTGTTGAGTGCCGGGTAACGTTTCCAGTTCCTGATGAGCTGTGTCTCCGCGGCCTGCTCATTTTTCGCGCAAGACGAAACATGAGCGACCGCTGGCGTGGACTGAGCTGCGGCTTGCTCGCAGAGTTTGCCAAGGTTGAGGAATGGGATGCTGTCCGGCTTTCCAAGCCGGTCAGAGGAGGAGCTCAAGTATGCCCAAGTTCCTCCGATTAGGAGCAGTAGCAGTAGATAGACTGTCGGCGGAAGAGCAGCGGCGACGCCCTGCTTCCCCAACAAAAGAATGCGAGGATCAAGGCTCATCGCTGTCTTCACGATTCCCCCCGTTCTCTAAACGTGACGAGTAGCCAGACCCTGTGTAACCGCGGCGTTAAATTAGGTCGCAAGAATTGCAGCTTGCTATCCAGACAGCTGCACGCCTGCCGGTACGGCGCGAAGTCGCTCCTTTTCAGCGTTCTGCTTACGGTTAAGCCACCAATCGCGACGCAAATTCTTCTGATATAAATTCAGAAAGATCGCGAACTTTGATCTTAAAGTCTGGATTCTGCTCGTGGAGAAGTAGACCAGCCTTGATCGCGTCGACGAAGCAAGCGTATTCGGAAAATTTTACGCCATCGATTTCGACGACGTAATGCTGAACAGCAGATACATCGCTCATGGAACTCTCCCCGAATAAGGGAAGTCTTTTCCCCAATTCGGGCGAATATTGGTCGATATTTAGACCTATCGAATTAGGCGTTATCTTGCATTCCAGCGGTCTCGTGCCGTCTTACTTCTGCTTCGCGGTAACGAAGGCCTAATCGCCTCCAAAACATCTTGGATCATCTCGCTTCGCTCGATTGCTTCGCGGGTACCTGATCAATGATTTGTTTTCTTTTTTAGTAACCAGTGATTGGTCCATCAATAGGGCGAAAGCATCTTACCGAATTATCGTCGAGTAGAGCAGCTACTGATCAACAACGAAGAGAGCATCGCAAAATCTTTGTCGAAAGAAAAAGCAGATTCTGTTCATCGATTGATGATCTTCGATTGTGCATAAGCCGTCTTAAGTAGGTGGACCCATATCGAGAAGAGCTTCGATGTGCTTCCATCGACGAAGACAGGATCAGTACTTGGGATAAGCTGTTTTCGTAATGCAGGATTGGTTCAACATGATTGATGTTTTAATCAGTGTATCGCTTCGGTCAGTATTAGAGATTAAAGGAGAAACAGCGTTTCAGCCCTTCAATTACCGTCTGACTGGTGTCTCACCGAAGGGACGCGATGTGCGTATCAGCAATCGGGTTGTAGAACGAGTACCAATCTATGGAGTCTGACCAGGCTTCGAGACCTGATTTCTGTCTGAACTTCAGCAAGTATTTCACTGCGCCTTCGTTTGCGTCGAACTTGATGTCCGTCTCACGATAGGCCCAAATATTTTTCGATTTCTCGTTCTTTCCGACCCAGCACTTCTTGATCGCTTGCCGGAACTGGAAATCCGTTATTTGCTTAGGTGGTTCTAGGACTGCATGGATGTGCCAACGCTCATGCTTGTCTTTTTCTACGACTGGTAGGACGCGGAGGCGCTTCTTGTATCGGCGATTCGCATTCCCATACACGTATCGATTCAGCCGCTTCATAAACTGCCGGAATTCCCGAGTGCAGGTATCGTGAGTGAGGTAGACCCACGTCTTATCGATTTCGACGGCCTGTTTGAGGGTCAAAGTGATTAAGACTTTAGCCCGCCAGTGCTTGGTATCGAAGAATGCCTGTACCTGCTCTCGGAGTAGCTCGTCCCTGTGTGGGTTGGCGCCGATATCAGGGTAGTTGGACCTGGCTGGAGAGCCCGGGACGTTATAGTCGTTTGGATCGATTAAGCGTGCTGTTCTCACCTATTATTTAGGCAAGAATTTCGCCGATTCTGACACGATCGGCAAAAATTTTTTCACCAGGCCACGAGAGGAAATGGCTAATGCCGGACAATGTTGATCCGCGCCGAAGGTTGCTAGGGCCAGCGACTGGCTTCGGCTTTGGCCAGACTAGCCACCAAGTCAATTTTATCGCGGCCCTTCGGGTTATGAAGCTCGAGCGCTTTTAAGTAAGCGGCACAAAATGCATCAACGTCGACCCAGCTCTTTTGGGCCATATGCTGAGGCCACATACTGATGCTACTTGTTCCTGGCAATAGCTCGCAAAGCCGCTCCTTCGGGATCGGATAATCGATCATTGAGACTACGGATTCGAGTCCATAGGGTGTCACCGCCCAGTCCTCATTTCTCCATAGAATGGTATTCACTCAGATCTCCTTGTTTTCAGTCGCCTACACGCCAGACTGAGCCAGACGGCGCTGAAGCGGGCCCTTTGGACTCTGCTCGGCCCCTCACTGTTCATATCGCTTTCGCGATCCGGTAAAATTCGAGACGATTGGCCAGAGCCCGAAGGTCCCACTTAGAATCATCGAGCAGTTTTCGAAGCTCATCGCCATTGATCTCGATCCCTACGTCGCGCAGCTTCTTTAGATATCGTGGCGCCCAGCGAGCAAAGGCCTCGTCTTTCTCCGTGCCCAGCGGTCGGAAGTAGATCGGCAATAAGCGCGAGAGGAGGGGTTCAGTGAGCCCATCGATTTCGTTAGCTGTGAAGATGAAACGACAGTTTTCATGTGCCTTTTCGATCAGCGGACGCAGCACCAGATCCGCCGCCTTGCTCATGCTGTCGGCTTCGTCGATTACGCAAACCTTTCTGGCGCCGGAAAAGGATAAAGAGACGACGAACCCCTCGATCTCTTCTGAGATGGAAGCAGCATTCTTGAGTGAGGATCCGGCAACCTCCATGTGATCGAGCAAGCCTTTTCCGCCGATGATGCGCGATGCGGACGTCTTCCCGCACCCCGGCGGCCCGTAAAACAGCAGGTTCGGCGACCAAGAGGTCTCGGCTATCGGTTCCAACGTCTTGATGGTGTTGGTCGGAAGCAGCATGTCGGCAATCTGAGTGGGCCGAAGGAGCTCGGATAGCAGTTGGTCACGCATCGGAGCGCTCCACGTTTTGACGCGCTTCGGTGATGGACGCCGGAGTTTCAATTTTGAAACCGGACAGAGGATCTTCCTTGCGGGCGATGCCCGTCCGCGTCACCTTCAGCGATTTGCCGAAGCGCGCCTCCAAGTCCGACACTTCGCGATCGACCAGGCCGAAATCCGAATCCGTCATCTCCGTCCCATCCAGCAGAATGCGGCGGCACTCCTTCTTCGCGGCTTCGTCGGTGGCAAGCCCAATGTTGTGATCGACAGGGCGCCCCGGCATCTTGCCCAGAATGGCGTCGATGTCCTTCGCTGTACTCTTAGGATTCAATCGGTCGCTCTGGAGCACGGCCATCATCTGGGGCTGTTTCAAATGTGCGATCTTATAGAGAGTGTTCTCGTGGGGCGGCAGCTGATTGACGTGGTTCAACAGCGTAGGGGCGTGCTGTCCCGTTGTTGTGATTCGGCTAATGGTACCCTTGACGTCAGGGTCCAGACCGACCCTTTCGCAGAACTGTCTAAAGTCGGCGGGGTGCAATTTCGTCTTTGCCTCATAGACGTTCTCCGTCCAGAGCAAGTAGCTCGCGGCAGTCTGCTTGGCGTACAGGAAGTGGCGGCGAACGTATTCGTCGAGGTCCGGCATCGCGATCGAAGTCGCCGCGTCCACCGGCTGCTCCGTCGAAGCTTCGAGCGAGTCTGGGACTTGGCTTCCAAGGATTTCCCGCCGCTCGGGGAGTTGGACTGTCGCCGACTGCTTACGTTGGAAGCCGTTGTCAGGGGTTGCCGCCGTCACGGCAACGTCGGCAGGCGCTTCGAAGCGCCGGTCGGCCTGAGCCTCTGAGCCTGCGTTGGTGTCGGTACCGGTTTGGCCAGAATCTACGAGCGTCGTGACGGATTGAAATTGGCTGTCCGCCTGCGCGTTGCCTTTGGGCGGGACTGCTGCTGTCGTCATTTATACAATTCCTATGTTGGCGCGAGTGTGATGCTTCGATCCACGCTGGCCTACTGCCGTTGTGAATTGTCAGCCCTCGTTCGGTTTGGGACATAGGGTGGTTGAGACTGTTGGCGCAATGGGAGCAACAAAAATATAGAATTTCTTATTTGGAAATTAGGATGGCCGCGTTTTCTGCAGGCCGCCCGCAGTTTGGCCGCCGAGCTCCGTCCCAGGACGAAGACGAGTTCAACTGACAGCTTGCTTGCGCACGCCAATCGTCTTAGCTGGTTAAAAACGAGAGGTGGTGAGCCGTGCTCAATCGTGAAAAAACGACCGGCCCGAACGGCTGGCAAGTGTGGTTGGAGATTATTCACGGCCTGATGCCGCGCCAGGATGACGTGGCGGAGCAGGTCGCCCAATACCAAGCCATCGCTCATGCTAAAGCGGTGGTCTCGCCGTCAGGTTTTCGAATGCTCCGAGATAAACTCGGCCTGAAGCCACCGGAGGTTACAAAGCGCATTGCGGTTGCAAGGAAGGCCGACTTGTTTATCCGTTTCGCCAAAAATGTGCCGCCCGTATTGTCGACGCAATACGAGTTGAGAGTGCTGGACGACTCGGTTTTCGAGGGGTTGATCGCTGACAAGCGAATTCACCGCAACCTCACTGCGAGAGAGGCGAGGCAAATCGCTGATAGCTACGGTCATAAGTGAGGGCTATCGTCCGACTTCACGGCGCTCGCGGTTCGAAGCTCTGGAGGTTCGCCCACAGCTCTTTCGAGAGCGGCAGGTGGCGTGCATAGAAGCGCTCGATCTGGTCCACGGACGTGCCGGCGTTCTTCGCGAGCGTGAATATGTTGCCCTGGTCGCCGGGGTCGACGAGCCGCTTACAGATGGCCGTGTGCCGTAGCGAGTAGATGGTGTGCGGCTTGCCTGTGTGCACGTCCCTCTGCAGGCCCGAGCGGGCGAGTAGGGCCTGGAATTGTCGCTTTATGACCCGCCCTGCTGTCGTTCGGGTGGGGTATTACGTAGTCCTGCCCTTGGCCCCCGGGTAGCGCTGGCGAGCCCGCCGATACGTTTCGACGGCGTCCGATGTGACTTGCCACTCGCGGGCCCGTTTTCCCGTCCCTGGCATCGTCGATATCTCTCCCGTGTCGGCCAGACATGATTTGCTTCCCGCGACGGCTTCGCGAACTCGGATTGCGGGCGGTCGCGCCCTCAGTCGGCGTTCGACGGACGGGCGTATCCTTCAGATTGAAAAATGGCATGCTTTGAATGAGTTATAACTCAATTAATTGCCTATACTATTAAGAGGCTGCAAGCACCCGACTTCACAGCCTCCATACGGCCCGGCTTCCCGTCTCTGATGGTGATCAACGAGAACGAGATCCCCTCCGTCTACTGGGAGCCGAGGGACCCCAAGCTCGATCGGGTTAGCCTCTTGGCTGACCTCAAGCAGGGCACGGACGTTCAAGGTGCTGCCCTCTCCAATCCAGAACCCATTCTGAGCGTGAGGACACGCTGATGGGCTTCTCCAGCAAACAGGTGGCGGCTCTTCGGCGAAATGTCGACGGGCGCCACATCCGGGTCCGCCAGAGCAACGGACGCGAGCTCTCCTATCTCGAGGGCTGGTACGTCATCTCACAGGCCAACCGCATCTTCGGCTTTGACGGCTGGAGCCGGGAGACGCTCGACCCCAAATGTGTGCTTGCTCGGGAAAACCGAGGCTACTTCACGGCTGTGTACACGGCCAAGGTCAGGCTCACGATCCAGGCGAACGGGACCACTATCATTCGGGAGGGACATGGGACGGGAGAAGGCCGCGGAGAATTCCCTGGCGAGGTCCACGATACGGCTTTGAAGGCAGCCGAGACCGATGCCACCAAACGAGCGCTAGCGACCTTTGGCAGGCCGTTTGGGCTTGAGCTCTACCGAGGTTTTAAAACAGACAGGCAAACCCAGCCGGTCAAAACGCCCGCAGCCCAGATCGCCCAGAAAGCTCCCTCGCCCCAAATCCCCCAGAACGAGTCCGCTCCTCTCTTGCGAGACGCAGCGGCGGGGCAGCAGAGCCGACCCACTCCCCTGCCCGTCGAAGCGGCGCCCGAGCTTGCGCCCGTAGCCAAGTTCGCCCACGACGACACGACCCCGATCCCGCGGCCGTCCACTTATTTCGGCCGGGAGCACTATCACGACATTCGGGAAGAGAACGACGCGCTGATGCGGCAGGCAGCCAGAGACGCGGCCGCCGTAGAGACCTCACCGACGCGGCGGCCGGCCTCGCCACCGGCAGAGCCGGAGATGGCGCTTGCCGATCCGGAAACGATGTTGTCCCTTGTCGCGCCGCAGGCGCCCATGCAGCGCATCGATAAGGCTGCCCTGCCGCTGGGCGAGCCCAAGCGCATCCGAGACAAAGAGCACCTGAAGTTCGTCGCCAGGCAGCCATGCCTTGTCTGCGGCCGCCAGCCTTCAGACGCGCATCACCTGCGCTTTGCCCAACCGAGAGCGCTGAGCATGAAGGTGAGCGATGAGTTCACCGTGCCGCTCTGCCGCACGCACCACCGCAACCTGCATCAGACCGGCAATGAGCTCACCTGGTGGGAAAAGGCACGCCTCGACCCACTGCCGATCGCGCGCAAGCTGTGGGAGACGAGCCATCCGCGAGCGGCAACAAAACCGGCAACTCCAACTTCTGCGGCGACCGGGCCCAAAACTGTGGCAGTCAACGAAACGAAGCCAATTGCTGCGGTGCAGTCGTGACCTCTCTCAAGCAGATCGAGGCGAACCGACGCAATGCGCTCAAGAGCACCGGACCTGTTACACCGGAAGGCAAAGAGAGCTCCCGCTGTAATGCCGTCCGGCATGGGCTCACGGCAGAGACCGTGATCGGGTCACTGGAAGACGCGGAGGATTATGCCGCGTTCGAGTCAGCCGTAATCGCCGACTATGACGCGGAGACGGCCGTGCAGCGTGAGCTCGTTCTGCGGCTTGCCAGCATTCTGTGGCGGCTCCGGCGTTCGACATCGATCGAGAGTGCTCTGTTTGAAGCGATGGCGGGAGAGCGGCCCTCGCCAGCTTCGTTAAATCCGGCGGTAGTGAAAGTGATTGCGATCAGCCGACGGGCCAATCGCCTTCCATCGGAATCTCAATATTCAGCGGAGAATGCGCTGGAGGAGTTTGTCTGCGCGCCTGAGGACTTGGCCAAAGCATTCATCCGCCTGACCGCACACGGCACGTTTCCGCTCGATCGCCTGAGTCGGTATGAGCACATGCTCTGGCGGCAAGCGCGGCAGCTTGTCGCTACCCTAAACGGCCCGAAACGGCGCTCGTACTTCCGATGAGCCAAATGGCTCTGCATTAGGCGCTAAACCTTTTCCCCCTGGATCACATGAAACTTCAGCCAACCGGCCTCAGCGGAGGCTCTCGCGTTCTCGCGCTTCCCGATTCAGCCATACAGTTTTCGTTGTCAGATTCTCGCGGAGCGCGATTCATGGGGCACGCTCACACTCCGGGCCGGCGCGTGTGCGTCAGCATGTAGGCAGCATCAATCGGTTATCTTGGCGCGAAGAGTTGGGCACGAACTACGACGCGAAGATTTCGGCTCCTGTGCTGTAGCGGCAACCAGCCGAGTGAACTCTGCGTGGCGCGCCGGAGCTTACCGCCCGGTGCGCGCCATGACCTCCATCAATTCGGCGACCTTGCGCCGCTGATCGGTCCTGTCGCCCGAAGCAATCGCGTGCTCGACGCAATGCGCAACGTGATCGCGCAAGATTTCCTCCTCCACGCGGCGCAATGCGGCACGTACCGCGCCGATCTGCGTCACCACGTCGATGCAGTAGCGATCCTCGTCGAGCATGCGCGCGATCCCGCGCACCTGCCCCTCGATGCGGCTCAGCCGTTTCAAGGTGGATTCCTTCTTGGACGTCTTGCTGTGCTTCGGCATAGCGTCTAGATACCCCCCCAGGGTATCTGCCGCAAGAGGCGTCGCATGACGGTCGATCACGAGCACAGGCACGATCACGCCGGGCATGTTCACACAGTGGACTCCACCGATCCCGTCTGCGGCATGACGGTCGATCCGGCGACCACGCCGCACAAGACCGAGTACAAGGGCGAGACATATTATTTCTGCGCGGCCGGATGCCGAACGAAGTTCAACGCCAACCCGCCGAAATATCTGACCCCCCGCCCGCCTGAGTCAGTGATCGAAGGCGCGATCTACACCTGCCCAATGCATCCCGAGATTCGCCAGCAGGGCCCGGGCTCCTGCCCGATCTGCGGCATGGCGCTCGAACCGGAGATGGTCACAGCGGAAGCCGCGCCGAACGAAGAACTGATCGACATGACGCGGCGGTTTTGGATCGGTCTCGCGCTATCGATTCCCGTCGTCGTCCTCGAAATGGGCGGGCACGTGGTTGACCTGCACAGCTGGCTCGCGCCCGCGCTCAATAATTTCATCCAGTTCGCCTTCGCGACGCCCGTGGTGTTGTGGGCCGGATGGCCGTTCTTCGTACGCGGCTGGCAATCGCTGGTCACGCGCAACCTGAACATGTTCACCCTGATCGCAATGGGGACCGGCGTCGCCTATCTCTACAGCGTCGTCGCTGCCTTCGCGCCGAACCTGTTTCCTCCCGACTTTCGCGGCCACGACGGCGCCGTTGCAGTTTATTTCGAAGCAGCGAGCATGATCACTGTGCTCGTGCTGATGGGCCAGGTGCTCGAACTGCGCGCGCGCGAGGCGACGTCGGGCGCAATCCGCGCGCTGCTGAAGCTCGCGCCGGCGGTTGCGCGCCGCGTGAAAGACGACAGCAGCGACGAGGAAATCCCGCTGGACGCGGTCGAGGTCGACAACCGGTTGCGCGTTCGGCCGGGCGATAAGGTGCCGGTCGACGGTGTTGTGCTGGAGGGCCATTCGAGCGTCGATGAATCGATGATCACCGGCGAATCGATGCCCGTCGAAAAGGACAAGGATTCTCGCGTTATCGGCGGCACGCTGAACTCGTCGGGCACTTTCGTCATGCGCGCCGACAAGATCGGCCGCGACACGCTGCTGTCTCAAATTGTGCAGATGGTCGCTACCGCGCAGCGCAGCCGCGCGCCGATCCAACGGCTCGCCGACAGGGTCGCGGGCTGGTTCGTGCCGGCGGTGATCGCTGCCGCGATCGTTGCTTTCGTTGCGTGGAGCATCTTCGGGCCGGAGCCGCGCTTTGCTTTCGCGGTGGTCGCAGCGGTCAGCGTGCTGATCATCGCCTGCCCCTGCGCGCTCGGGCTCGCCACGCCGATGTCGATCATGGTTGGGGTCGGCCGCGGCGCGCAGAGCGGCGTCCTGATCCGCAATGCGGAAGCGCTCGAACGCATGCAGGCCGTCGACACGCTCGTGGTCGACAAGACCGGCACGCTAACCGAAGGCAAGCCGACGGTCACGGCCGTCGTGCCAGCGGCGGGGTTCGACGAGACGCAGGTTTTGAAACTTGCGGCCAGTCTCGAGCGCGGCAGTGAGCATCCGTTGGCCGCGGCGATTGTGGCCGCTGCGAAAGACCGCAGCCTCCCGCTCTCACCGGTGCGCGGCTTCGACGCGCCGGCCGGCAAAGGCGTGATCGGCATGGTCGAGCGGCGGCGACTCGCGCTTGGCTCGCCCGCATTTTTGCAAGACCTCGGCATCGATGCCGCGCCGCTGGTCGATGAGGCCGAGCGCCTGCGCTCCGAAGGAGCGACCACCGTCTTCCTGGCCGTCAACGGCAAACCCGCCGCGCTGATTGCGATCGCCGATCCGATCAAGCCGAGCACGCAGGGCGCCCTCGCCGCCCTCGCTGCGCAAGGCATCCGGGTCGTCATGCTCACCGGTGACAACCGCACCACCGCGCGCACCATCGCGAAACGGCTGGGCATCGCCGAAGTCGAAGCCGAAGTGCTACCGGAGCGTAAAGGCGAAGTCGTCGCAAATTTGCGCAAACAGGGCCGCGTCGTGGCGATGGCGGGAGACGGCGTGAACGATGCGCCGGCCCTTGCGGTTGCAGATGTCGGTATCGCGATGGGCACTGGCGCGGACGTCGCGATTGAGAGCGCCGGCGTCACGCTGCTGCGCAGCGATCTCACTGGCCTCGTCGAGGCCCGCGCGCTGTCGGCAGCGGTGATGCGCAACATCCGGCAAAATTTGTTTTTTGCTTTTATCTACAACAGCGCCGGCGTGCCGATTGCGGCGGGCGTGCTCTATCCGCTGTTCGGCCTGCTGCTCTCGCCGGTGATCGCCGCCGCGGCGATGGCGCTGTCATCGGTCAGCGTCGTCGGCAATGCGCTGCGCCTGCGCGCCGTGCGGCTCGGCTGACCTGAGGCTTCGCGAGCGCGCTCTCCTGGGGGAAATTCAGTTTTGAAAAACGGCGATTCGTTTGTCTCGCAGGTGCGCAACATCTTTATGCGGCGCAAACTAGCCCACAAATGCCGCGCCGGATCGCCATTAAATCACAGATGGAGACCGTATTTTTGCGTTGGTGAAGGCGCGAGTAGGCCCGTTTGGACCGCCGTCCAGTTGACCTTCGTCAATGCACGGGCGCAAACTAATGTATCTGGTCGGCGACGAAGGCCGGTCGCCGACCGGTACAGAGGGAGGGCGGTCGTGCCTCACTCGGACTGGGATAGCGTGCGTGCAACTCCACTGTTTGCGTCGATGAGCGATGCAAATTTCCGGGTCTTGCGCGACGCCACAGTCGTCCACCGGCTGCCCAAAAATGCGGCCCTGCTGAAAGAAGGCGAGCGGCCGCGGTTTCTCAACCTGCTGGTCGAAGGCTCGGTCGAACTCTTCGGCTGCCATAACGGACAGGCCGCAACGATCGACGTCGTCGAACCCGTTTCCGCGCTTGCGCTGCCGGGCATTATTCGCGGCGGCGTGCTGTTGAAATCAGCTCGAACGGTCGCACCTTCACGCGTGCTGGCTGTGCCGGCAGAGGCGGTGCGCGAAGCCTTCCGTCGCGACGCCGCTTTCGCTCGCGCGGTCGCGGAGCAACTGGCGGAGTGCTACGCCGAAACGGTGCGGCTACTGATGAACGAGAAGCTGCGCACGAGCACCGAGCGGCTGGCGGCCTGGATCCTGCGCACCTGCATGATCCAGGGTAACAAGACCTCGATCGAACTGAAATTCAACAAGCGCATCCTCGCCTCACGGCTCGGCATGGCGCCCGAAAATCTCTCGCGCAATCTCGCTTACCTCGAGCGCTATGGCGTTAAGAGCGAAGGCCGCGGTATTCAGATCGAAGATCTGCAAAGCCTGCAGGAATTTGCCAAGCCCAACGCGCTGATCGACGGCGTCAGCGGAACGGCGTGAGCAGTCCTGCCACGCGAGCGGCGCACAATCTTTAATTTCATTCTGTTTATTGGTGCCGCCTCGTTCGATCACTTCTTCGACGCGGCCGGGTAAGGCGATTCGAAAGGTAAGTCCGAGCGCTCTAGCGCGCTTGTAATTAAGTGCAGTTCAACTTTTGTGGACAACTGCACTGTCAAATCGAACGGCTTCGCGTCCTTGAGAACGCGGCGCAGTTTTCAGGCCACGACAAATGGTTGAGCCAGCACCTCGCGCGCAAAAATGTGCGCAAAATGTAGATGTGATGCCCGCGAGATTGGACGGCATCCAGATCAATACCTGGTTCCGCTCTCTCCTCAATTGAGTGCTGCGACGTTGGGTTTGCCGAGTGATCACCGGTCAGGCTGTTTTCCGGCCAGCAAAGATCCCGTACACAAAAAGAATGATGATCGCGCCGACTACCGCGCCGATCAAACCGGCTCCTTCGCCCGGCCTGTACCAGCCAACCGCTTGTCCGAGGAAGCTGGCTACAAAGGCGCCAACGATGCCTAGGATGGCGGTGAGGATGAACCCCTGCGGCTCATTGGGTCCCGGCATGATGAACTTGGCGACAACGCCTGCGATAAACCCGATGATGATCGTCCAGATGATGCCCATCTTGCGTTCCTCCATGGTTTAAGGGTTTAAGCGCTCTAACCGGGAAGCCGACCGTCCGGTGTGTACTTGTCGACGGCCGCCGGCAATTCGCGCGAAAGCCTGGCGAGAAGCTCGTCCTGCGAAAGGCCGGTTTGCTTCTCCAATTCTGCCAAAACATCGGTCCCAATCGCCTGTTTGAGTTGAGGTGGAGCAATCTCCTTGTTGGGGCCGTTATTGACCCACGACTGAGCAACCTCTCCCTGACCGCTCTTCTTGAATCGATCGAGCAATTCACCGAGACCTCCGCCCAGAAGACCTCCCACGCCGCCCGCGGCGCCCGCTCCACTCAAGTTACCGAGCACGCCGCCCAAACCCGGTTGCGTCCCGCTGCCGGGCTTGTCTCCGGTTGCTCCTACGCCCTTGAGCATCTCCGCGATTTTGTCGCGGTTTTGGAAGCCCGCAACCGCGAGCAATCCCAAAAGTGCTGTCATCGATGGCATTCTGCTGGCCATTTAAACTCTCCTCAGCTAGTTGCTTATGGGTGTTCATCCTCACTTCAGTTGTCCGCTGACGGCCGATACTTTGCCTTCGTGAGGCCGGCTCGATACCGGCGGGCCCAGATCGATGCCGACCTCGAAAGTCTCAAAGTTGCTGCGCACCAAAGGTGTCACAGCTCGCGACAGAACCGCTTTTCAGGCCGGCGGTAAACCAACGTTTGCGTTGCTCGGCACTGCCGTGCGTAAAAGAATCGGGAACCACGTAGCCCTGCATCTCTTTCTGCAAGCGATCGTCACCGATCGCCGAGGCTGTTTGCAGCGCTTGATCGATATCGCCAGGATCAAGGAAATTATGTTTCTTCTGCGCGCGATTGGCCCACACGCCGGCTAGGCAGTCCGCCTGCAATTCAACACGGACTTGCAGTTGGTTTGCCTCCGTTTTGCTCGATGCCGCCTGTTGCTCCCGCGTGACACGCGGCAGAATGCCGAGCTCGTTCTGGACGTGGTGACCCACTTCGTGAGCGATAACATAAGCTTCGGAAAATTGGCACGCCTTGCTATCTGAGCAGGCGCCAAACTTGCGCTGCAGATCATTGAAGAACGCAGTGTCGAGATAAATGCGCTGGTCGCGAGGACAATAAAACGGCCCCATCGCGGATTGGGCAAAAGCGCATGGCGTCGGTTCGGATCCGGCAAATAGGCGCAACTTTGGAGGATGGTAGGTTTCCCCGGAGGCAGCAAAGATTTCAGTCCAACGGTCTTCAGTGTCGCCTAGGATCGCTGCGACAAACTGCCCGGTCGCATCCTTCGGCGTGCCCGGGGCCACGGTTGGCGCCGGGCTGGACTGCTCGGTAGACCCACCGCCGAGAATCTGTTGCGTACCATTGAGGAGCAGACTCGGATCAATGCCGAGATACCAGCCGACAAGAGTGACGATGATCACCACGCCTATACCAAGGCCGCCGGCGGCGCCAGGCCTGCCGCGCGAGGCACTCGCCTGGCGATCATCTTCGACATTAGTACTTCGCCGGAAATCATCGGTCCGCATGTCTCACACTCACGACTTGAAAACAGACGCCAGTAAACAAATCCGGACCATCATCCGCTATCCGCTTTCTGCGGGTGATAGCGGACAGCAGTTTGGGCGTAAGCACAGATGGGGACGTAGCCACGAAGAGCGCGGTAGCCGCCGCCGCTGCTACTTTTAAACGGCGATCTCCTAGGTAGGTTCCATCCCGCGAACGACAATGACATTGTGTTGATGTGGATCAACCGGGAGAATTTGGGTCAAACACACCAGTCAAATTCACATGAAAACCTGTGCCTATCCCGGCAATATACAGTCCAGTACACGTGGTTCTATAGAGAGAGACGCGCTTGACCATGTTCGCAATGAGCAACGCCCGCTGGAGCGGCCTGGACGAATACCGCGCACCGGACTCGATAGAGACTTCACATCGTGCGAGCCTGGTCCGAGCGAACCTGAGAACTCCTCAAAAACCTCGTGCATTGTCGATTGTTGCATCTGTATCGAGGATGTTGCTGCACAACAACACTCATAGCCTTTTCCAACAATCCAGATTTATATCAACGCCATTTGACGCATGATGCGAGTTCATACTTCATGATTATGAACTCGGTGGAGACCATGAAACGCGTTCTATTAAGCTCGGTCGCTGCGGTGGCGCTCTTTTCCACCTCCACCTTTGCAGCCGATCTTCCGGTGCGGCACGTGGCTCCCGCGCCCGTGCCTGTCGTTGCACCGATGACCTGGTCCGGCTGCTATGTGGGCGGCAATCTCGGCGGTGCATTTGGCAGTGCGAGCATCAGCGGCGCTGCGGGAACGGTTTCCGCCGACGGCTTCGGCTTTGCCGGAGGCGGTCAGGTCGGGTGCGACTACGAATTTACGTCGGGTTGGGTCGTCGGCTTCCGCAACATGTTCGACGGGACAAGCAATAGCCGCAGCGCAACTCTTGCGACCGGGCCGCTCGTCAATGACGTAGTCAACTTCAACAACCAGTGGTTCGACCTGCTCACTGGTCGCCTGGGCTACTCATGGGTCCCGGCCTGGCTTGTCTATTTCCAGGGCGGCGGGGCCTGGGCACATACCAGCGCAAACATCACGGCTGCCGGCGTTCAAATAGGGCAAACGTCGGCGACGAGGTCCGGTTGGACGGTCGGCGGCGGCGTTGAATGGATGTTCGCGCCGCACTGGTCTGCCTTTCTGGAAGGCAATTACATGGACTTCGGGTCGACGTCCGGAACGGCGTTCACGCCGGGTGTTGGTAGTGTGTGTGCAGCACCGGGGTGTGGCTTCAGCGCCAAAGCGACGTCCGGCAATGTCCTTGTCGGTGTGAACTATCGCTTCTACTGAACGGTTCCTCCCCGCACCTTTAGCGGCCCATCGCAGGGCCGCTATTTTTGACTACTAAGGCACCGAACGGGCGACGAGCCGCCCTAGTGGAGCCGCTGGTCACAGCTGGGTTCTCTGGCGCCAATCTCATCCTTTTGCGTCAGACCGATCCGCAATTACGATATGATCTGGGGGCAATCCAGCTTGATATCGCTGGTACATCGCCTCATAAGCCGCCTCGAGGTGCCTTGTATAGAGCGGCGTATTAAACAAAGGCGTCGTCAAACGATCTCTGGCGAGCTTTTGCCTGATTGCTTTAAGTTTTTCTGAATGGAGCGCCAACTCAATGGCAAGCGCCTCATACTCTTCGGCTGAATGCGTGATCAGTTCAGGCAAGCCCACAGCATTAAGCAGGCTCGCAGCAACCCGACCCGCGAAAGCGTTTCCGATTTGAGTTAGCACGGGCACACCAGCCCACAGCGCATCGCTTGCTGTTGTGTGGGCGTTGTATGGCAGCGTATCTAAAAATAAATCCGCTAACTGATGGCGAGCTAAGTGCTCAGGCAGATCTAGTCGATTTGCGAATACAAGACGGTTCGGATCAATACTGCATATCTCTGCCTCTTTTTTCAAATTCAAAGCGGCTGTTTTGGTTTCGGCGAGAAGCCACAGTATACTCTTGTCAACAGATTTTAAGATGCGCATCCAGCTAGCAAAAGTAGACGGTAGTATTTTGTAATTATCATTGAAGCAGCAAAAGACGAAACTGCCTTCGGGAAGCTCCATCTCCGTTCGAGTGAAGACTTTTGAAGATATCTGCCGCTTCCGATCATTTGGCTGGTAGCTATTGGGCAACTGAACCAATTTTTCTGTATAAAACGGTTCATCTGCAGCGGAGAAAAGCGTGGCGTCTCCAATAATGTAGTCGATATAGGGCGCCCCCATCGTACCAGGATAGCCAAGATAGTTGACTTGTACAGGCGCTGGACGATGCGCGAATATATTTGTACGGGCATCCTGAGTGAACCCTTTCAAGTCAATGAGGATGTCGATTTCAGCACCAGCGATGGCACTCGCAACTTGATAATCTGACAGCATGCGGCAATCGATGAAGCGATCAAATGCGCCGACTAATCTGCGCCGCATATCTGACTCGTCATCGCGCCCAAGTGAGAAAGCCGTAACCGAGAAACGCGCTTCATCGTGGAGTTCGAACAGTTCGGCCATAAGATATGCTGTTGCATGTTTATGGAGGTCAGCCGATACATAGCCAACATGTATTTTTTCGTGCTCATAAATTGTATTTTGAACTACAGACCTTACCTTTTGTGGATGCTTGGCAGCGATCTCCAACCGAGCGCAGCGTAAATGAACTTCAGATGAATCCGAAAGTCGCAACATTACGAGCGGATCAGTGCTAGCTTTTCCCGACCTTACGCATTCAGTTAGAGTGTTCAGCTCTTCATCGAAACGCTCCCAATTGCACAGATTCATCTTCGTGCTCAGGCGACTGCCTTCGATGCCCTCTAAATCAGGCTTGATCGACAATGCCTTATCATAAGCCGCAATCGCCTCGTCATAACGCCTCAGTTGGCAGAGCACATTTCCGCGACCGACCCATGCATCTGTGCGATTCGGACTCAATGTTAAACTTTCGTCATAGGCTAAAAGTGCATCTGCATAACATGCGAGTATCAACAATGCATGCCCGCAGCCAACCCAGCCGTTTACATAGCTTCTGTTTAACGAAATTGCCTTTCTGTAATCTTTCAACGCATCTTCTGGAAGATGGAGGTCGAGCAGTGCGTTAGCACGATTGTTAAATGCCTGAAAATAATTTGAGTTTAGCGCTATCGCTTTATCGTAACTTTTTAATGCGTCCTCGGGACGACGAAGATCCATCAACGCGGTACCGCGATTATTATATGCGTCAGAATATTGAGGATTTAGCAAAATAGCCTTGTCGCAATTTTTTAACGCCTCTTCAGGGAAACCAAGATCTTTAAATGCATTACCACGGTTGTTATAAGCAAAGGCATAGTCTGGCTTCAGCGCGATTGCCTTATCATAACTCGCTATTGCCTTTCGGAAAAGCTTGAGATTTCTTAAACCGTTCCCCAAATTGTTGTGAGCGAGTGCGCTTGAGCGATTAATTTTAAGCGCTTTTTGTAGTACTGCCACGCCACGCTCACTGCGTTGCGTGTCGCATAATATCACTCCAAGCAAGTGCAACGCATCAAAATATCTTGGCTTGTACCGAAGTATGTTTTCACAGAGATGCTCCGCTTCAACGATCCTACCCTGTGAAAATAGAAATAATGCTTGTTGGAACTGCTCTTGAACCACCATTGCACACGAAGTTTATATTTTCGATCTGCTTCTGACTCTAAGCAGTTTTTTGGCGAAACTCAACGGCGTTTCCTTCTCCCCCAACCGACCCGTATACGAAATCGTCTGTTGTCCGAACGCAGCAGCCAAGCGCCATCTGCTAATGCTCCATGCTGCGCTTCTCCTTCTGATGTGATTCCGCTGCCATAGTAGTTGCGTCACGTCTGCTTTGCTCCGGAACTCAAACATCGAACAGTGCAAGTGGCATGTCGGCTAATGGCCGATTTCGTTGAAAAAGGCGGCGGTTGCGACGCAGAGACATCAATGATTCAGTCGGTCTAATCGGCAGG
>Ga0207806_1000145_pt1 | contig 18515 bp, 18 predicted proteins | sample LuqExpMetageno72_FD_187829 | JGI IMG/M metagenome (GOLD analysis project Ga0207806, IMG submission 187829) | Tropical forest soil microbial communities from Luquillo Experimental Forest, Puerto Rico - Sample 72 (SPAdes) | ecosystem: Environmental > Terrestrial > Soil > Tropical forest ...
CGCCAGCGATACCGGCATGGACAAGGTGGTGGGCACCTTCAAGCGCATGGGCATCGGCACCTATCCGCCCTATTTCTCCTATGCGCTGGGGGCGGGGGAAACCACCGTGGCGCAGATGGTGAACGCCTATGCCGCGCTGGCAGACAATGGCCTGCAGCACGACCAGTCGCTGATCGACTATATCCAGGACCGCGCCGGCCATGTCATCTGGCGGGCCGACAGCCGCAAGTGCCAAGGCTGCGACATGGGCGAATGGGATGGCAAGCCGATGCCCCGCTTCGCCCAGCGCGGCCATGTGGTGATGGAGCCGACCACGGCCTATCAGGTGGTGCACATGCTGGAAGGGGTGATCATCCGCGGTACCGGCACGGCGCTGCGCGATCTCAACTTGCCGCTGTTCGGCAAGACGGGCACGACCTCGGGCCCCACCAACGTGTGGTTCGTGGGCGGCCAGCAGACGATGATCGGCGGCGTGTACATGGGCTATGACCAGCCCCGGCCGCTGGGCGGCAATGTGCAGGGCGGCACCTTTGCCGCGCCGATCATGAAGCAGTTCATCGCCGATACCCGGCCCCGCTGGAGCCACACGCCCTTCATCGCCGCCCCCGGCATCCAGATGGTGCGGGTGGACCGGGTGACCGGCCAGCGCGTGTTCGATGGCACGCCTTCTGACGACATCAAGGCCGAGGTGATCTGGGAAGCCTTCAAGCCGGCCACCGCCCCGCAGCGCCCCACGCGTGAGCAGCAGCTGGTGGCCCGCCGGCAGGAACTGCTCGACGAGATCCGCAAGGGCTTCCTTGTGTTGACCGGCCAGAGCGGCGAATTGCAGAAGGAAGAGGCCCCCGGCGACCTGACGCAGGACACCGGGCCCTGATCGGCGTATGACGACATGGCCGGGCCGGCCGGCGCGATAACCGGCGTGATAAGGAGATGGCACGCATGATCCGCTTTTCCACGCTTGTCCGCCCGCTGGCGCTGGCCGCGGCCGCCCTGGCGCCGCTTTCGGCCCATGCCGAACTGGCCGTGGGCGCCGCCGCCCCCGATTTTGCCACACAAGGGGCCAAGGGCGGCAGCACCTTCTCCTTCCACCTGGCCCAGGCGCTGAAGCACGGGCCGGTGGTGCTCTATTTCTACCCCAAGGCCTTCACCCAGGGCTGCACGCTGGAGGCCCACGCCTTTGCCGAGGCGGCCAAGGATTTCCACAGGGCGGGCGCCACGCTGCTGGGCCTGTCGGCCGATGATCTGCCCACGCTGAAGCGCTTTTCCACCGAGGAGTGCCGCTCGGCCTTTCCGGTGGCGGTGGCCGGCCGGCCGGTGATCGCCGCCTATGACGTGGCGCTGAAGCGCGACGGGGTGGATACGGGCCTTACCAGCCGCACCTCCTATGTGATCACCCGCGAGGGGCGCGTGGCGATGGCCTATGCCGATATGGACTGGCACGAGCATGTAACGCGCACGCTGGCGGCCGTGCGGGCGCTGCGGCATTGACGGGCCGCGCGCCGATTTCCACGGCGGCGGCTTTACAAAACCGGCTCTTTCGCTAAGCGGGCGTTTTCGCCGTCGCCAAGCTGCGCGCGGCGCTTGCCTTGTTTGACGGAGTTAAGCCCATGCGTGCCGAAGGGCAGGCCCATATCGACCGGATCGAAGCTGCCCTCGCGCTGGTCCGCAAGTTTCTTGACTGGGAGCGCGCGCTGCGCCGCTTCGACGAGCTGAACGCGCGCGTCGAGGACCCCAAGCTCTGGGACAACCCCCGGGAAGCCGAAGCGGTGATGAAGGAACGCCGCCGGCTGGAAGCCTCGATCGGCACGGTGAACGAGATCGGCGCGGAAATGCGCGATGCGATCGAATTCATCGAGCTGGGCGAGATGGAAGGCGATGACGCCACCATCGAGGAAGGCCTTGCCACCTTGGCCGCCCTTGCCGCCCGCGCCGATGCCGACAAGGTGCAGGCGCTGCTGGCCGGCGAGGCCGATGGCTGCGACACCTATCTGGAAGTGCATGCCGGCGCCGGCGGCACCGAAAGCCAGGACTGGGCGCAGATGCTGCAGCGCATGTACACCCGCTGGGCCGAGCGCCGCGGCTTCAGGGTGGAGCTGGTGGATTACCACGAGGGCGAACAGGCCGGCATCAAGAGCGCCACGCTGCTGATCAAGGGCGAGAACGCCTATGGCTATGCCAAGACGGAAAGCGGCGTGCACCGGCTGGTGCGCATCAGCCCCTACGACAGTTCGGCCCGCCGCCACACGTCCTTTTCCAGCGTGTGGGTCTATCCGGTGATCGATGACAACATCAACATCGAGATCAACCCGGCAGACCTGCGCATCGACACCTATCGCGCCTCGGGCGCGGGCGGGCAGCATGTGAACACCACCGATTCGGCGGTGCGCATCACGCATATTCCCACCAACATCATCGTTGCCAGCCAGATCGACCGCAGCCAGCACAAGAACCGCGAAATCGCGATGAACATGCTGAAGGCGCGCATGTATGAAGAGGAAATGCGCAAGCGCGAGGAAGCCGCCAGCGCCGAACACGCCGCCAAGACCGATATCGGCTGGGGCCACCAGATCCGCTCCTATGTGCTGCAACCCTATCAGATGGTGAAGGATCTGCGCACGGGCGTGACCAGCCCGACGCCGTCGGATGTGCTGGATGGCGACCTTGATCCGTTCATGGCCGCGGCCCTGTCGCAGAAGGTGACGGGCGAGAAGGTGGCGGTGGAAGACGTCGATTGAGGCAGCATTATGGCGTTTTTGTGGCGCTAAGTGTTCTTGCCTAGGCGGTTTTTATTCGCATGCCTGCGATAAACGCGTATCATGGCGGCTTGGGAAACGGGGGGCGATGATCGCCACCGGGCTTGCCGGGCCTTGCCAACATGCCTTCGCGGGCGCAAGATGCGATGGTTAAGCCTTTGTTGTGAAAGATTTGCTGGGATGACTTTCAAGGGGTTGAAGCCGATCCTCTATGGCGGCCGGGAAGTGTGGCCGCTGGTTGAAGGGGGCAAGGGCGTGGCGGTGAGCAACCACGCCAGCTCGGGCGCCTGGGCGGCGGCCGGCGGCATCGGCACGGTGTCGGCCGTCAACGCCGACAGCTACGACGAGGACGGCGCGATCATCCCGCAGATCTATCGCGCGCTTTCCCGCGCCGGGCGGCATGAGGAACTGATCCGCTATGCCATCGATGGCGCGGTGGAACAGGTGCGCCGCGCCTATGATATTGCCAGCGGCAAGGGCGCCATCAACATCAACGTGCTGTGGGAAATGGGCGGTGCCCAGGCGGTGCTGGAAGGCGTGCTGGAAAAGACCCGCGGGCTGGTGACGGGGGTCACCTGCGGCGCCGGCATGCCCTACAAGCTGTCGGAAATTGCCGCGCGCTTCAACGTCAACTACCTGCCGATCGTCTCTTCGGGCCGGGCCTTCCGCGCCCTGTGGAAGCGCGCCTATCACAAGGTGAGCGAGCTGATGGCCGCCGTGGTCTATGAAGACCCGTGGCTGGCTGGCGGCCACAACGGCCTTTCCAACGCCGAGGACCCGACCCAGCCGCAGGATCCCTATCCCCGCGTGAAGGCCCTGCGCGAGACGATGCGCGCCGAGGGTGTGTCGGACGATGTGCCGATCATCATGGCCGGCGGCGTGTGGTATCTGCGCGAGTGGGAGCACTGGATCGACAATCCCGAACTGGGCGCCATCGCCTTCCAGTATGGCACCCGCCCGCTGCTGACCGAGGAAAGCCCGATCCCGCAGGCCTGGAAAGACCACCTGCGCACGCTGGAGCCGGGCGATGTGCTGCTGCACAAGTTCAGCCCCACCGGCTTCTATTCCTCGGCGGTGAAGAACCCCTTCCTGCTGGGGCTGGAAGCACGTTCGCTGCGCCAGATCCCCTATTCGCGGGTGGAAGCGGGCGAGCACACCGTGCAGCTTGACGTGGGCGTGAAGGGCAAGAACTTCTGGGTGGCCCCGCGCGATCTGGAACGCGCCCGTGGCTGGGTGGCGCAGGGCTTTGCCCATGCGCTGCGCACGCCCGACGACACGGTGGTTTTCGTTACCGATGCCGAGCGCGAGGAAATCCGCAAGGATCAGGCCGATTGCATGGGCTGCCTGTCGCACTGCGGCTTCTCGGCGTGGAAGGACCATGACGACTGGTCGACCGGGCGCCTGGCCGATCCGCGCAGCTTCTGCATCCAGAAGACCCTGCAGGACATCGCCCATGGCGGCGAGGTGGACCGCAACCTGATGTTTGCCGGCCACGCGGCCTATCGCTTCCGGCAGGATCCGTTCTATTCGAACAACTTCACCCCCACGGTGAAGCAGCTGGTGGATCGCATTCTCACCGGTGATTGAGAAAACCGGCGATTGAGGGATCAGGGGGAGGGCTTTGCGGTCCTCCCTTTTCTCTTCAGGCCCAGCTCCTTCAGGCCCAGCCTTCCAGCACCTGGTCGGGCGGGCGGTGGCCATCGGCCCAGAAGCGGATATTGGCGATCACCTTCTCGCCGCTGGCCTGCCGGCCTTCGAAAGTGGCGCTGCCCATATGCGGCATCAGCACCACATTGGGCAGGGCCTGCAGGCGCGGGCTCACCGCCGGCTCATGCTCGAACACGTCGAGCCCGGCGCCGCCCAGCCGGCCGCTTTCCAGCGCGGCAATCAGCGCATCCTCGTCGATCAGCTCGCCCCGGCTGGTGTTGATCACATAGGCTTCCGGCTTCATCGCGCCGATCCGCTGGGCTGAGAGGATGTGCCGCGTGGCCGCCCCTGCCGGGCAGTGCAGCGAGAGGATGTCCGCCTCGGCCACCAGCCGGTCGAGGTCGGGTTCATATTGCACGGCCAGCATGTTTTCCACAGCGGTGGGCAGGCGGTGGCGGTTGTGATAGGCCACCTGCAGGCCAAAACCGCGCGCCCGGTGCGCCACGGCCTGGCCAATGCGGCCCAGGCCAATGATGGCCAGGCGCTTGCCCGAAATGCGGTGGCCCAGCAAGGTGGAGGGCGCCCAGCCACCCCAGTGCCCTTCGCGCAGCACCTGCATGCCCGGCCCGAACCGCCGCGCCACCGAGACGATCAGCGCCATCGTCATGTCGGCGGTGTCTTCGGTGAAGACGCCGGGCGTGTTGGTGACGATGATCTTGTGGGCGCGGGCGGCGGCCAGGTCGATATGTTCGATGCCGGCGCCGAAATTGGCGATCAGCCCCACGCGCGGGCCATCGGTGGCCCTGGCGCAGGCCTCGGCGATCATCTCGCCATCGATGCGGTCGGCAATGGTGGGCACCAGCACGTGGCCGCGGGCCATGGCGTCCACCAGCGCGGCGCGGGTCATCGGCCGGTCATCGGCGTTCAACTCCACGTCGAACAGCTCGGCCATGCGGCTTTGCGTCTCGGGCAGCAGGCGGCGGGTAACGATCACGCGCGGCCGGGTGGCAAGGCGGCGGTCCGGGGCGGCGGCGGGATGGCTGGCGGTGTCGGTCATCTTCTGCGGCAGATCTGCGGGCAGGGCCCTGAGGGTGGATCGGGCCTGTGTGGGCCTGCTGTGGGGCGGGGTCAAGCGGCTGGGGCATATGGTTGTGCATGCCTGCGCGCAGCGGCCTTGCGGCAGCGGTGCGCCTCGCGGTATGAGGGGGCAATGCGACGCCCACAGCCCTTCCTTCCAGCGCTCGCCCTGGCGCTTTCCTGTCTTGTGCCCGCAGCCTTGTTGCTGGCGCCCGCTCCACCAGCGCATGCCACAGCGCCCAGCAATCCGCCCTATTGGGCCTCGCTCAGGGTGGATGAGGTGAATATGCGGGTGGGCCCGGGTGAGGATTACCGGATCAACTGGGTGTATCACCGGGCGCATCTGCCGGTGAAAGTGCTGCGGGTGATGGAAGGCTGGCGGCTGATCGAGGACCCGGATGGCGCGCGCGGCTGGGTGCTGGCCAAGTTCCTCACCAAGGAGCGCGGCGCCTATGTCACCGCCAGCCCCTCGGCGGATATCCATGCGGCGGCGGCGGCGGGTTCGGCCGTGCTGTGGCGGGCAGCGCCGGGCGTTGTCGGCGCGCTGGGCCCCTGCCGCGAGGGCTGGTGCCATATCGACATCGCCGGCAAGGGCGGTTTCATCCGCGAGGATCAGATCTGGGGCAGCGGCGCCCTGTAAACGAAAGCAGCGCGGGCGAGGGGGCTGCCCCCGCCCGCGTCTTGTGTTTTATCAGGCCAGTTCGACGGCGATGGCCGTGCCTTCGCCGCCACCGATGCACAGCGCCGCCACGCCCTTCTTGAGGCCGCGCGCCTTCAGCGCGGCGATCAGCGTGGTGATGATGCGCGCGCCCGAAGCGCCGATCGGGTGGCCCAGCGCCGTGGCGCCGCCGTTCACGTTGATCTTGTCATGGGCGATGCCCAGATCGTGCATGGCGAACATGGCCACGCAGGCAAACGCCTCGTTCACCTCGAACAGATCGACATCGCCAACCGTCCAGCCGGCCTTGTCGAGCACGCTCTGGATGGCGCCGACAGGGGCGGTGGTGAACAGGCGCGGCTCCTGCGCATGGGCGCCCACCGAGATCAGCGTGGCGACCGGCGCCAGCCCCTTGGCCTCGGCAATGCTCTTGCGGGTGAGCACCAGCGCTGCCGCACCGTCGGAGATCGACGAGGAGGAGGCCGCGGTGATCGTGCCATCCTTGGCGAAGGCGGGCTTCAGCGTGGGGATCTTGTCGGGCCGGCCTTTGCCGGGGGCCTCGTCGGTATCCACCACCACTTCGCCCGCGCGCGTCTTCAGCGTGACAGGGGCGATCTCTTCGGCAAAGCGGCCTTCGGCCACGGCCGCCTTGGCGCGGGCCAGCGATTCGATCGAATAGGCGTCCTGCGCCTCGCGGGTCAGCTGGTAGTCATCCGCGGTGATCTGCGCAAAGGCGCCCATGGCGGCGCCTTCATAGGCGTCTTCCAGGCCATCGAGGAACATGTGGTCGTAGGCGGTGTCGTGGCCGGCCCGCGCGCCCGAGCGGTGCTTCTTCAGCAGGTAGGGCGCGTTGGTCATGCTTTCCATGCCGCCGGCGATGACCAGATCGATGCTGCCGGCCGCCAGGGCCTCGGCGCCCATGATCACCGTCTGCATGCCCGAGCCGCAGACCTTGTTCACCGTGGTGGCCTGCACGGATTTGGGCAGGCCCGCCTTCAGCGCCGCCTGGCGGGCAGGCGCCTGGCCCAGCCCCGCAGGGAGCACGCAGCCCATGTAGATACGCTCGATTTCATCGGGCGAAACGCCGGCGCGATCAACCGCGGCCTTCACCGCGGTGGCGCCGAGATCGGTAGCGCTGGCATCAGCCAAAGCGCCTTGCAGGCCCCCCATGGGCGTGCGCGCATAAGACAGGATAACAACCGGATCTTGGGCGGAAATATTGGCCATGGCCTTCTTGTCCTCTCGGGTTCGGCAGGGCGTCGGAAGCGGATTCGCGAAAGAAAAATCGGGAATGTTTGACGTGCCTGCTTGACCGGCATAATGCTGCGCCGCCGCAATGGCAATCCGCCGCTGCGGGGGGAATGATCCACCCCGCGCAACGGCTGGTGCGCTTTAGGCATTTTCTTGGCCCAACCTCCACTTGCGCCAGCCCGGCTGCGGGACTAGGGGGCAGGCCATCACTCTAGTAGCGCGAGTCAGCCCTTGGTCGATCTTACGCAATATCTCCCGATTCTGATCTTCCTGGTGGTTGCGCTGGGATTGTCATCGGCCTTCGTCTTCCTGCCCATGGCAGCGGCCCGTCTCACCGGCTCCCACCAGCCCGACGCCGACAAACTGAGCGAATATGAATGCGGCTTCCCCGCCTTCGAAGATCCGCGCAGCCAGTTCGACGTGCGGTTCTATCTGGTGGCGATCCTGTTCATCGTCTTCGATCTCGAAGCGGCATTTCTCTTTCCCTGGGCGGTCAGCCTCAAGGAAACCGGCTGGGCCGGCTGGATCACCATGATGGTGTTCCTGGGTGAACTGGTGCTTGGGCTGATCTATGCCTGGAAGAAGGGAGCTCTGGACTGGGAATGAGCACGCAATTGTCTCCTGCCGCCGCCGCTCAGGCCGGCCAGCTCGTCGCGCCCGATCAGGCCTTCTTCAACGACCTCAACGCCGAGGTGTCGGACAAGGGCTTCCTTGTCACCAATGTGGAAGACCTGTTCCACTGGGCGCGCACCGGCTCCTTGTGGTGGATGACCTTTGGCCTGGCCTGCTGCGCGGTGGAAATGATCCACGCCAACATGCCGCGCTATGACATGGAGCGCTTTGGCGCCGCGCCGCGCGCTTCCCCGCGCCAGAGCGACGTGATGATCGTGGCCGGCACGCTGTGCAACAAGATGGCCCCGGCGCTGCGCCGCGTCTACGACCAGATGTCGAACCCCAAGTACGTCATCTCGATGGGCTCGTGCGCCAATGGTGGTGGGTATTACCACTATTCCTATTCGGTGGTGCGCGGCTGCGATCGCATCGTGCCGGTGGACATCTATGTGCCCGGCTGCCCGCCGACCGCTGAAGCGCTGCTTTATGGCGTGATGCAGCTGCAGCGCAAGATCCGCCGCGTCGGCACGATCGAGCGCTGAGGGGAAACAGACCATGGCCGTTTTGCATTCCGCCCCCAAATTCGCCTCGAACGAAGGCGTGATCGACAACCTCACCGCCGCTCTGGGCGCCAGCGTGCTGGCCGCCCATGAAGCGCATGGCGAGGTGGTGATCACCGTTGCGCGCGACACGCTGGAAGACACCCTGCGTGCCCTGCGCGACGAGCATGAATACCAGCAGCTGATGGAGATCGCCGGCGCCGACTATCCGGACCGGGCCGAGCGTTTCGACGTTGTCTACATGCTGCTGAGCCTGACCCGCAACCACCGCATCATCGTCAAGGTGACGACCGATGAAGTGAAGCCGGTGCCGACCGTGACCACGCTGTGGCCGGTGGCAGGCTGGCTCGAGCGCGAAGTCTACGACATGTATGGCGTGATCTTCGCCGGCAACCCGGACCTGCGCCGCATTCTCACCGATTATGGCTTTGAAGGCCATCCGTTCCGCAAGGATTTCCCGCTGACGGGCTATCAGGAACTGCGCTGGTCGGAAGAGGACCGGCGGGTGGTGTATGAGCCGGTGAAGCTGGCCCAGGACCTGCGCCAGTTCGACTTCATGAGCCCCTGGGAAGGCGCGGAATACGTGCTGCCGGGCGACGAAAAGGCGGAAGGGGAGAAGAAGTGAGCGGCCTTTCCCTCGAACAGTCGCCGACCACCGGCGACGAGATCATCACCAACTACACGATCAACTTCGGCCCCCAGCATCCGGCCGCCCACGGCGTGCTGCGCATGGTGACCGAGCTCGACGGCGAGATCGTCGAGCGCATTGATCCGCATGTGGGCCTGCTGCACCGCGGCACGGAAAAGCTGATCGAACACAAGACCTTCCTTCAGGCGCTGCCCTATTTCGACCGGCTGGACTATTGTTCGCCGCTGTCGATGGAGCACAGCTACGTGCTGGCAGTTGAAAAATTGCTGAACGTGGAAGTGCCGCTGCGCGCGCAATATCTGCGCGTGCTGTTCGCCGAGCTGACCCGCATCTCGAACCACATGATGAACATCGGTTCGGCGGTGATGGACGTGGGCGCGATGACGCCGATGCTGTGGTTCTTCGAGATCCGCGAGGATCTGCTGAACTTCTTCGAGCGTGCCTCGGGCGCGCGCATGCACTCGGCCTATTATCGCCCGGGCGGCGTGCACCAGGATGTGCCGCTCAAGCTGCTCGTCGATATCGGCGAATGGCTGGAGAAGCGCTTCCCCGAGCTTTACGAGGATGCCTGCTCGCTCTTCGTCGACAACCGCATCTTCAAGCAGCGCAATGTCGATATCGGCATCGTGACCAAGGAAGATGCCGTGCGCTGGGGCTTCTCGGGGCCGATGCTGCGCGGCTCGGGCATTGCCTGGGATATCCGCAAGAGCCAGCCCTACGACGTTTACGAGCGCATGGACTTCGACGTGCCGGTGGGCACCAGCGGCGATTGCTATGATCGCATGATGGTGCGCGTGGAAGAGGTGCGCCAGTCGGTCCGCATCGTCAAGCAGTGCCTGGCCGAAATGCCCGATGGCCCGATCGCCAGCACCGACCGCAAGGTCTCGCCCCCCAAGCGCGGCGAGATGAAGCAGTCGATGGAGAGCCTGATCCACCACTTCAAGCTCTACACCGAAGGCTTCCACGTGCCGGCGGGCGAGGTTTATGTGGCCACCGAAAGCCCCAAGGGCGAATTCGGCGTCTATCTCGTCAGCGATGGCGGCAACAAGCCCTATCGCTGCAAGATCCGGCCCACCGCCTTCAGCCACCTGCAGGCGATGGATTACCTCACCAAGGGCCACATGCTGCCCGATATCACCGCCATTCTGGGCGCGATGGACATCGTGTTCGGGGAGTGTGACCGGTGAGCGCGGCGCTGGCACTGTCGCATGCCGACACCGCAAGGGCGATGATTGCCGCCTATAACGCCCAGGATGCCGATACTTACGTGTCGTTCATGACCGAGGACGCCTGCGAGGCCGCCTATCGCGGCGCCGTGGTGCGCGAAGGGCGTGAGGGCACCAGGGCCGGCCTCGTCAGGATGTTCGCCGAGTTCCCCGAGAACCGCGCGGAAATCATCGATGTGAAGGCGCTGGGCAATTACGTCGTCTTTCACGAGCGCGTGTGGCGCACGGCGGCTTCCGAGCCGTTCGACGTCCTCGCCGTCTACACTTTCGAGGGCGATAAGTGCGCCCGCGTGGAGTTCATCCGCTAATGGCTGATCGTCATCTCGAACCGGATACGCCGGAACTGCGCGCCCGCTGGGGCGCCTTTGCCTGGACGGCGCAGAACGCCGAAAAGGCCAAGGAAGTCGTCGCCCGCTATCCCGAAGGGCGGCAGCGCTCTGCGGTGATGCCGCTGCTCGATCTGGCCCAGCGCCAGGTGGGCGCCGAAACCAATACGCAAGGCTGGCTGCCGATCCCGGTGATGGAATATGTCGCGACCTATCTCGACATGCCGATCATCCGCGTGGTCGAGGTCGCCACTTTCTACACCATGTACAATCTGGTGCCGGTGGGCCGTTTCCACGTGCAGGTGTGCGGCACCACGCCCTGCATGCTGCGCGGCTCGGACGACCTGATCGCTGCCTGCCATGGCCGCGGCATGAAGGCCGGGCATGTCAGCGAGGACGGCCTCTGGACCTTCACCGAGGTGGAATGCATGGGCAATTGCGCCTCTGCCCCGATGGTGCAGATCAACGACGACAATTACGAGGATCTCACCGTCGAGCGGCTCGACAAGGTGCTCGATGCGCTGGCCCGGGGCGAGACCCCCAAGGCCGGCACGCAGGAACCCGGCCGCCACACGGTGGAGCCGGCCGGCGCCCTGTCGAACCTCACCGCCATGGTGAGCGGGAATCACGATTATCGGGGGGAGTGGTAAGTCATGGCCCTTGCAGATAAGGATCGCATCTTCACCAACCTCTACGGCCATCAGCCGTGGAACCTGGATGCCGCCCGCAAGCGCGGCGACTGGGACAACACCAAGGCGTTGCTCGAAAAGGGGCGCGACGCGATCATTCAGGAAATGAAGGATTCGGGTCTGCGCGGGCGTGGCGGCGCCGGCTTCCCCACCGGCATGAAGTGGAGCTTCATGCCCAAGGAAAGCCGCGATGGCCGGCCCAGCTTCCTCGTTATCAACGCCGATGAATCCGAGCCCGGTTCCTGCAAGGACCGCGAGATCATCCGCCACGATCCGCACAAGCTGATCGAGGGCGCGCTGGTGGCCGGCTTTGCGATGGGGGCCCGCGCGGCCTACATCTACATTCGCGGCGAATATATCCGCGAGGCCGAAACCCTGTTTGCCGCCGTGGCCGAAGCCTATGAGGCGGGCCTTGTTGGCAAGAACGCCAGCGGCTCGGGCTATGATTTCGACGTCTTCGTCCATCGCGGCGCTGGCGCCTACATCTGCGGCGAAGAAACCGCGATGATCGAGAGCATCGAGGGCAAGAAGGGCCAGCCGCGCCTGAAGCCCCCGTTCCCCGCCGGCGCCGGCCTTTATGGCTGCCCGACGACGGTGAACAATGTGGAATCGATCGCGGTGGCGCCCACCATCCTGCGCCGCGGCGCCGGCTGGTTCTCCTCCTTCGGGCGCGAGAACAACCGGGGCACCAAGCTGTTCCAGATCTCCGGCCATGTCGATCGGCCCTGCGTGGTGGAAGAGGAGATGTCGATCCCCTTCCGCGAGCTGATCGAGAAGCATTGCGGCGGCATTCGCGGCGGGTGGGATAACCTGCTGGCGGTGATCCCCGGCGGCTCCTCGGTGCCGCTGGTGCCGGCGGCCGAGATGATCGATGCGCCGATGGACTTTGACGGCCTGCGCGCGCTGGGTTCTGGCCTGGGCACCGCTGCGGTCATCGTCATGGACAAGTCGACCGACATCGTCCGCGCGATCAGCCGCCTCAGCTATTTCTACAAGCATGAGAGCTGCGGCCAGTGCACCCCCTGCCGCGAGGGCACGGGCTGGATGTGGCGCGTGATGGAACGCCTGCGCGTGGGCGATGCCTCGATCGAGGAAATCGACATGCTGTGGAACGTGACGAAGCAGGTGGAAGGCCACACGATCTGTGCGCTGGGGGATGCGGCCGCCTGGCCGATCCAGGGCCTGATCCGCCATTTCCGCCCCGAGATTGAGCGCCGTATTGCCCAGCGCAATGGCGGCCTGCAGGAGGCAGCAGAGTAATGCCCAAGGTCAAGGTAGACGGCGTCGAGATCGAGGTGCCGGCCGGCGCCACGGTGCTTCAGGCCTGCGAACTGGCGGGGAAGGAAATTCCCCGCTTCTGCTATCACGAACGGCTGAGCATTGCCGGCAATTGCCGCATGTGCCTGGTGGAAGTGAAGCCCGGGCCGCCCAAGCCGCAGGCAAGCTGCGCGCTGCCGGCCAGCGAGGGCCAGGAAATCCGCACCGACAGCGAGATGGTCAAGAAGGCGCGCGAAGGGGTGATGGAGTTCCTCCTCATCAACCACCCGCTTGATTGCCCGATCTGCGACCAGGGCGGCGAATGCGACCTGCAGGACCAGTCCGTGGCCTATGGCCGCGGCGCCTCGCGTTATCACGAGCACAAGCGCGCGGTGACCGAGAAGTATATGGGCCCGCTGATCCGCACGGTGATGACCCGCTGCATCCAGTGCACCCGCTGCGTGCGCTTCTCGGAAGAGATTGCCGGCGTGGATGAGATCGGCGCGCTCTATCGCGGCGAGAACATGCAGATCAGCACCTATCTGGAAAAGGCCGCCAAGCACGAGCTGTCGGCCAATGTGATCGATCTGTGCCCGGTCGGCGCGCTGACCAACCGCCCCTATTCCTTCGAGGCGCGCCCCTGGGAGCTGAAGAAGACCCTGGGCATCGACGTGTCGGACGCGATTGGCGCCAACATCCGCATCGATGCGCGCGGCCGTGAAGTGCTGCGCATCCTGCCGCGGGTGAACGACGATGTGAACGAGGAATGGCTGAGCGACAAGGGCCGCTTCCTCGTCGATGGCCTTACCAAGCGCCGGCTCGACCGGCCCTATATCCGCCTCGATGGCAAGCTGGTGCCGGCGACCTGGAGCGAGGCGCTGGCCGCTGTCGCCAAGATCGCGCCGGGCAGCAGCGTGGCGGCGGTCGCGGGCGATCTGGTGGATGCTGAAACCCTGTTTGCGGCCAAGCAGCTGCTGGCGGCGCTGGGCTCCACCCTGCTGGAAGGCCGGCAGACGGGCCTGGCCTACGACTGCTCGAACCTGGCGGCCGTGAACTTCAACACCACGCTCGCCGGCATCGAGAATGCCGATGCGGTGCTGGTGGTGGGCAGCCATGTGCGCTGGGAAGCGCCGCTGCTCAACACGCGCCTGAGGAAGGCCGTGAAGAAGGGCGCCAAGGTGTTCATCATCGGCCCCGAATGGGATCCCACCTACAAGGCGGAATTCCTCGGCGCGGATGCGGCCATCCTCAACCAGCTGCCGGCCCATGTGTGGGCGGCGCTGCAGGAAGCCAAGCGGCCGGCGATCATCGTTGGCGGCGCTGGCCTGGCCAAGGGCGCGCTGGAAGCGGCGCTGTCGGTCAGCGACCAGCTGGGCCTTGTGCGCGAGCTGGAAGATGGCAGCCAGTGGAACGGCTTCAACGTGCTGCACATGGCGGCCAGCCGCATGGCCTCGCTGATGCTGGGCTATGCGCAGAAGGGCGGCATTGCCGATATCGCGGCGGCCAAGCCCAAGATGCTGCTGGCGCTGGGCGCCGACGAGGTGGATTTCGCCAAGTTTGCTGACAGCATGATCGTCTATGTCGGCCATCATGGCGACAAGGCGGCCCATGTCGCCGACATCATCCTGCCGGGCTCGGCCTTCACCGAGAAGGCGGGCATCTACGTCAACACCGAGGGCCGCGTGCAATATGCCGACAAGGCGGTGTTCGCCCCCGGCGATGCGCGCGAGGACTGGGCGATCATCCGCGCCCTGGCCGATGCGCTGGGCGTTAAGGTTGGCTTCGACAGCTTTGATGCGCTGCGCGCCGCGCTGTTCGCCTTCAACCCGGCCTTCGGGCAGGAAGGGCTGGCCGATTACGGCGCGCTGCCCAAGGGCGTTACCGGTGCGGCCGCGGGCGTGATCGCCTATCCGATCGCCGACTTCTACCTCACCAACCCGATCGCGCGGGCCAGCGCCACGCTGCAGCGCTGCTCGGCCGAACTGCTCCACGGCGAAACCCAGAAGGAGGCCGCGGAATGACCCTGTTCCCGCATACCCCGATGCAACTGCTGGAAATGGCCGGCCTGCCGCATGGCTGGGCGTGGTTTCTGGCCACGGTCATCGGCATTCTGGCGATCGCTCTGCCGGTGATGCTGTCGGTGGCGCTGGTGATCTATTTCGACCGCAAGATCTGGGCGGCGATGGCGCTGCGGCGCGGCCCCAACGTGGTCGGCCCGGTCGGCATCCTCCAGAGCTTTGCCGACGGCCTCAAGGTGTTCCTGCAGGAAACCATCGTGCCTTCGGCGGCGAACAAGGGCCTGTTCCTCATCGGCCCGATCGTCACCTTCACGGTGGCGCTGCTGGCCTGGGCGGTGATCCCGTTCAACTCGGGCGCCATTCTCGCCAACATCAATGTCGGCGTGCTCTATGTGCTGGCGATCAGCTCGCTGGGTGTCTACGGCACGATCATGGCCGGCTGGGCGTCGAACTCGAAATATCCGTTCTTTTCGGCCATGCGCGCCTCGGCCCAGATGATCTCCTATGAAGTCTCGATCGGCTTCATCGTCATCTGCGTGGTGCTGTGGGCCGGCTCGTTCAACATGAACAGCATCGTCATCGCACAGAAGGGGCATGGGCTGGGCTTCATCAACGCCTTTGCCTGCAACATCTTCCTGTTCCCGATGTGGGTGATGTTCTTCATCTCGAGCCTGGCGGAAACCCAGCGCGCCCCCTTCGACCTGACCGAGGCCGAAAGCGAGCTGGTGGCCGGTTATCAGACCGAATATTCCTCGATGAGCTTCGCCCTCTTCTGGCTGGGTGAATATGGCAACGTGCTGCTGATGTGCGCGCTGAATGCCACGCTGTTCTGGGGCGGTTATCTGCCGCCGGTGGAATGGGCGCCGCTCTATCTCATTCCGGGCTGGATCTGGCTGATCGCCAAGATGGGCTTTGGTTTCTTTGTGTTCAGCTGGGTGAAGGCCACCGTGCCGCGGTATCGCTACGACCAGCTGATGCGTCTGGGCTGGAAGGTTTTCCTGCCTGTCTCGCTGCTGTTCGTGTTCCTCGTCAGCGGCTACCTCATGGCTACGGGACATTTCGCATGAGTGTCGGTCAGCTCGTCAAGAGCTTCACCCTCTGGGAATTCGTGAAAGCGCACGCGCTCACCTTGAAGTATTTCTTCAAGGAGAAGGCGACGGTGAACTATCCCTTCGAGAAGAACCCGCTGTCGCCCCGCTTCCGCGGCGAGCATGCCCTGCGCCGTTATCCCAACGGCGAGGAGCGCTGCATTGCCTGCAAGCTGTGCGAGGCGGTGTGTCCGGCGCAGGCGATCACCATCGAGGCGCACCCGCGCGAGGATGGCAGCCGGCGCACCACCCGCTACGACATCGACATGACCAAGTGCATCTTCTGCGGCTTCTGCCAGGAAGCCTGCCCGGTCGATGCCATCGTCGAGGGGCCGAACTTCGAATACGCGACCGAAACGCGCGAAGAGCTGCTCTACGACAAGGCGAAACTTCTGGCGAACGGCGACAAGTGGGAGCGAGCGATCGCTGCCAACCTTGAAGCCGATGCGCCCTATCGGTAAGGGCGCGGCCATGATTGAAACTCTTGCCTTTTATCTCTTCGCCACGCTGGTGGTGGCATCGGGCACCTTCACGATCTTCGCGAAGAACCCGGTCCACTCGGTGCTCTGGCTGATCCTCGCCTTTTTCAACGCGGCCGGCCTCATGGTGCTGGCCGGCGCCGAGTTCATCGCCATGCTGCTGGTGATCGTCTATGTCGGCGCGGTGGCGGTGCTGTTCCTCTTTGTGGTGATGATGCTCGACATCGATTTCGCCACGCTGCGCGCCGGTTTCATGCGCAACATGCCGCTGGGCCTGGCCATTGCGGTGGTGCTGCTGGCGGAACTGGGCATGGGCCTTGGCGCCTGGCATGCCGGCGGGCTGCAACTGGGCGTGGCCGATCCGGCAACCGCCCCGCAGGCGGGCCTCAGCAACATCCAGTCGATCGGCGCGCTGCTCTATGGCCGCTATCTCTTCCTGTTCGAAGGCTCAGGGATCATCCTGCTGGTCGCCATGATCGGCGCCATCGTGCTGACCCATCGCCAGCGTACGGGCGTGAAGACGCAGAGCATCTGGAAGCAGGTGTCGCGCCGTCCGGCAGACGCCACTGTCAACACTCGCCCCGCCGTGGGCGAGGGCGTGCAGATCTGAAGGGGGCAGCCATGATCGGTATCGAACATTACGTCGCCGTCAGCTCGATCCTCTTCGTGCTGGGCGTTCTGGGGATTTTCCTCAACCGCAAGAACATCATCATCATCCTGATGGCCATCGAGCTGATCCTGCTCGCGGTGAACATCAACCTCGTCGCTTTCAGCGCCTTCCTCCACGATCTGGTGGGCCAGGTGTTTGCGATGTTCGTGCTCACCGTGGCTGCCGGCGAGGCAGCTGTGGGTCTGGCCATTCTGGTCATCTATTTCCGTAGCCGTGGGTCCATCGCGGTGGACGACGTCAACCGGATGAAGGGATAAGGCCAGTGCATCCGATCCTGTTCATCGTATTTCTGCCGCTGTTGGCGGCGGTTATCGCCGGCCTTGGCAACAAGGCCATCGGCAAGGTGCCGGCCAAGCTGGTGACGACGGGCGCGCTGTTTGCCGCCTGCGCGCTCTCCTGGTCGATCTTCTGCCAGTTTCTGGGCGGCCACGCCGAAGTGTCGGTCACGCCGGTGCTGCAGTGGGTCCACTCGGCCGATCTCGTCTTCAACTGGGAACTGCGCGTTGACGCGTTGACCGCGGTGATGCTGGTGGTGATCACCACCGTTTCGGCGCTGGTCCACCTCTATTCCTGGGGCTACATGAGCGAGGAGCCGGATCAGCCGCGCTTCTTCGCCTATCTGTCGCTGTTCACCTTTGCCATGCTGATGCTGGTGACGGCGAACAACCTGGTGCAGATGTTCTTCGGTTGGGAAGGCGTGGGCCTGGCCTCGTACCTGCTGATCGGTTTCTGGTTCCAGAAGCCCTCGGCCTGCGCGGCGGCGATCAAGGCTTTCGTTGTCAACCGCGTGGGCGATCTGGGCTTCATGCTGGGCATCTTCGGCATCTTCCTGGTGTTCCACACCGTCGATATCGAGACGATCCTGCGCCATGCGCCCGATTATGCCGGCAGCACCATCGGCTTCCTGGGCTACCGGGTGGATACGCTGACGCTGCTGTGCCTGCTGCTGTTCGTGGGTGCCATGGGCAAATCGGCGCAGCTGGGCCTTCACACCTGGCTGCCCGACGCGATGGAAGGCCCGACGCCTGTGTCGGCGCTGATCCACGCCGCCACCATGGTGACGGCCGGCGTCTTCATGGTCTGCCGCCTCAGCCCGCTGTTCCAGCAGAGCGAGACGGCGCTGCACGTCATCACCTTCATCGGCGCTGCCACCTGCTTCTTTGCCGCCACCGTCGGCACGACGCAGTGGGATATCAAGCGCGTGATCGCCTATTCCACCTGTTCGCAGCTGGGCTACATGTTCTTCGCCGCTGGCGTCGGGGCCTATGGCGCCTCGATGTTCCACCTGTTCACCCACGCCTTCTTCAAGGCGCTGCTGTTCCTGGGTGCGGGCTCGGTCATCCATGCGATGCACCACGAGCAGGACATGCGCTACTATGGCGGCCTGTGGAAGAAGATCCCGCTGACCTTCGTGGCGATGATGGCCGGCACGCTGGCGATCACCGGCGTGGGCCTGGCTGAAGTGGGCGGTTTTGCCGGCTTCTACTCGAAGGACGCGATCATCGAGGCGGCCTTTGCCCGCGGCACCACCCTGGGCCAGTTCGCCAGCATCACC
>Ga0207806_1000146_pt1 | contig 18473 bp, 15 predicted proteins | sample LuqExpMetageno72_FD_187829 | JGI IMG/M metagenome (GOLD analysis project Ga0207806, IMG submission 187829) | Tropical forest soil microbial communities from Luquillo Experimental Forest, Puerto Rico - Sample 72 (SPAdes) | ecosystem: Environmental > Terrestrial > Soil > Tropical forest ...
GGGATTCAGCAGCCCGGCCGGATCCAGCGCCGCCTTCAGCGCGCGCAGCAGTTTCAGCCGGGCCGGATCGGCCAGCCGGCCCAGTTCCGCCACTTTGAGCTGGCCAATGCCATGTTCCGCGCTGATCGATCCGCCCCATTGCGTTACCAGATCATGCACCGCGGCCGAAATTGCCTTGCCTTCGCCCGCTTCCCAGGCGGCGCGTTCCACGCCCCTGGGGGCGATCACGTGGAAATGCACATTGCCATCGCCCAGATGGCCAAAGGCGATCGCCTCGGTGCCGGCAAAGCGGGCCTTCATGGCGCTGATCGCGGCATCGACGAAATCGGGCATGGCTTCCACCGGCACCGAGATATCGTGCTGCATGGCCGGGCCCTTGGCGCGCTCTGCCGGCGAGATCGATTCGCGGATGGTCCAGAAGGCTTCGGCCTGGGTCTCGTTGGCGGCGATCACCGCATCGTCCAGCAGCCCGGCCTCGAAGGCGCTGGCCAGCACCGCTTCCACCCGCTCGCCCAGGCTGGCGGCAGAGGCGGTATCGGCCACCACCTCGATCAGCGCATACCAGGGGCGGGGGGCGGCCAGCGGGCGGCGCACATCGGGCAGATAGGCCTCCACCGCCTCGAGGCTGGAATGGGGCAGCACCTCGAAGCCTTCCAGCGCCTCGCCCAGCGCCGCCTCGGCATGCAGCATCAGCGCGCGGGCCTGCTGCAGGCTGGCAACGCCGCACCACACCACCCGCCGGTCGGCAATCGCCGGCGCCAGCTTCAGCGTGGCCGCGGTGACGATCCCCAGCGTGCCCTCGGCGCCGATGAACAGCTGCTTGAGGTCTGGCCCGCGATTGTCCTTCTTCAGCGGCGTCAGGGCAGACCACACAGTGCCATCGGCCAGCACCGCTTCCAGCCCCAGCACCTGCGCGCTCATGTTGCCGTGGCGCAGCACCTGCGTGCCGCCGGCATTGGTGCTGACCAGCCCGCCCACCGTGGCCGACCCCTTGCCCCCCAGCGAGAGGGGAAAGCGAAGACCCGCCGCTTCTGCCGCCTCATGCAGGTGCTGCAGGATCACGCCCGCCCCGCAGGTGACGCGCCGCGCGGCCCTGTCCACCGGGCCGATCCCGTTCAACCGCCGCAGCGAGAGCAGCAGTGCCCGGCCCGAGGCATCCGGCGTTGCCCCGCCAGACATGCCCGAATTGCCCCCCTGCGGCACGATGGCCACGCCATGGGCGGCGCACAGCTGCACCAGCGCGGCCACTTGCGCGGTGGTGGCGGGGCTGGCCAGCGCCAGGGCGGCGCCTGTGTAGCGCCCGCGCCAGTCGGTCAGCCAGGGGGCCAGGGTATCGGCATCGGTGGCAAGGCCGCGCGGGCCAAGGAGGGCAGCGGCAGCGGCAAGAAAGGCGGTGTCGGTCATCGCCCGCCTATGGCACAGCCGTGCCCCCGCTGGCCAGATGTGGTGCTGCCTGTTGCCGGCGCGCCACGCTGCGATCGGCATGAAACGCGGGCCCTGCGCAGTTAACGCGAGGTTCAATCTCGGCGGCTAGAACAGGCTTCCCTGCCGGTTTGCGCGCGGCGCCCGCCAGCAGGGAGGAACAGGGCCAACACAAGACCAGATGATCCGCCAGAACTGATGATCCGCCCGCTTCGCCTTCCCTTTTCCTGTGCCGCCCGGATGTTGGCCGGCGCCGCCCTGGTGCTGTCAGGCGGGCTGCCGGCCTCCTTGCGTGCAGAGGGGCTGCGCCTCGCCATGGCGCTGCCGGAACCGTTGACCGGCGGCCTGCGGGCCTTGCGCGCCGCCATCCCCGATCAGCCCGATCGCGCAGATCTGCCCGAACCGCCCGGCCTGCCCGACGAGACCGCCGCCCAGGTGCGGGTGGAGCAGCATTTTTCCATCCGCATCACGCCGGGCTCGCCGGCCATGCCGCCTTTCGTGCTGGAGGAAGCCCAGCAGGAGGAACGCCCCGCCCCCACGCCCGAGCGCGACATCGGCCGCTGCGTGGCGATGAGCAACATTCTGGGCGTGCAAAGCGGCGAGGGCAACCGCCTGCTGCTGTTCATGCGCGACCAGCGGATCATCTCGGCCGTGCTGGAGCGCACCTGCCGCGCGCATGACTTCTATTCCGGCTTCTATATGCAGCGCAGCCCCGACGGGATGATCTGCACCGGGCGCGACAAATTGCAGTCGCGCACGGGCATGAATTGCCGTTTGAAAGCCCTGCGCATGCTGATTACCGTGCCCGGGAGGCGATTTCCTTGACTTTTTCTCCGGCTCGGCGATAAGCGCGCTCGGGGTTTGCCCGGGGCCATGCGGCCCATGGGCGGATCGTGGGGCAAGGGCGGCAAACGGTTTGGCGCTGGCCCCCAGAACGGATTTCACGAAAAGCTCATGAGTTTCGCCGATCTCGGCCTGTCGGAAGAATTGCTGCAGAGCGTTGCGGCCGCCGGCTATGACACGCCCACGCCCATCCAGGCGCAGGCCATCCCCGCCGTGCTGATGATGCGCGACCTTATCGGCATCGCGCAGACTGGCACCGGCAAGACCGCCAGCTTCGTGCTGCCGATGATCGACATCCTGGCCCATGGCCGCCGCCGGGCGCTGATGCCGCGCAGCCTGATCCTCGAGCCGACCCGGGAACTCGCCGCGCAGGTGGCCGAGAATTTCGAGAAATACGGCAAGAACCACGATCTCAAGATGGCGCTGCTGATTGGCGGTGTGCAGATGGGCGATCAGGTGAAGGCGCTGTCGGACGGGGTGGACGTGCTGATCGCCACGCCGGGCCGGCTGATGGACCTGTTCGAGCGCGGCAAGATCCTGCTCACCGGCTGCAACCTGCTGGTGATCGACGAGGCGGATCGCATGCTCGACATGGGCTTCATCCCCGATATCGAGAACATCTGCACCAAGCTGCCCGCCCAGCGGCAAACGCTGCTGTTCAGCGCCACCATGCCGCCGCCGATCAAGAAGCTGGCCGACCGCTTCCTGACCAACCCCAAATATATCGAGGTGGCGCGCCCTGCCACCACCAACACCAACATCACCCAGCACAAGGTGAAGGTGGCCGCCAAGCGCAAGCGCGAAATGCTGCGCCACCTGCTGCAGGTGGATAATGTGACGACGGCGATCGTCTTCGCCAACAAGAAGACCACCGTGCGCGATCTGGCCAAGAGCCTGAAGCGCCACGGCTTTGCCGCAGGCGAAATCCATGGCGACATGGACCAGCCGGCGCGCCTGGCCGAACTGCAGCGCTTCAAGGACGGGCAGGTGAATATCCTGTGCGCCTCTGATGTGGCGGCGCGCGGGCTCGATGTGAAGGGCGTTTCCCACGTCTTCAATTTCGACACGCCCTGGCACCCGGACGATTACGTGCACCGCATTGGCCGCACCGGCCGCGGCGGGGCCACAGGCCGCGCCTTCACGCTGTTCACCAGCGAGGATGCCGAGGCGATCGCCAGTGTCGAGAAGCTGACGGGCGGGCCCATTCCGGAAATGGTCGTCGAGCTGGGCGGTGTGGACGAGGGCGATGACGCGCCGGCGCCCCGTTCGGCCGCGCGCGGCCGCAAGGCTGCCCCGCATGACCGGCGCCGCCCTGACCGGCAGGCCGCGCCCGAGCCGGAGGTGGAAGCCGAAAAGCCCGCTCGTGCCGAAAAGCCTGCCCGGGCCGAAAAGCCGGTGCGCGCCGAAAAGCCCGCCCGGGCCGAAAAGCCGGCGCGTGCGGCCAGGCCGGAACGGGCCGCCCGGCCCGAGCGCGACGAGCGCCGTGATGCGCGCAGTGACGAGCGGCGGGCAGACCGCCGCGAGGACCGCCGCCCGCGCTGGCGCGACGATGACGGCCCGACCAGGCCCGGCGAATGGAACGGGCCGATCCCCGAATTCCTCGGCATTTCAGCCCTGCACTGAGGTTTCAGCACGCGAGGGTTTCAACGGGCGAGGGGGCTGTCCCACTCGCCCGTTTTGCTGTGCCTAGCTGGCTGGCCGCACGAAGCTGTCGATCACCCGCTTGCGGCCGGCGCTGTCGAAATCGATCTCCAGCTTGTTGCCTTCCTGCGCGGCCACGGTGCCGGTGCCGAATTTGTCGTGCACCACGCGGTCGCCCGGGCGGATGTCGAGCCGGGCCTTGGCGGCAAAGCTGGCGGCGCTGCGCGTGGGCTCGGCGATGCGGCGGGGCGTGGGGGTGAAGGGCTGCTGGCTGGCGCGCTGCCAGCCGGGGCCGCGGGTTTCGGCCCGGGCGCTGCGTTCCTGCGCCACATGGGCGAAGGGATCGGCCCGCTCGCTCCACTGCGCGCGCCACAGCGAGGCCCCGCCCGACAGCGAGCTTTCCTCCATGATATGCGCCTTGGGCAGCTCGCCGATGAAGCGGCTGGGCAGCGATGAGGTCCACTGGCCATAGATGCGCCGGTTGGCGGCATGCAGGATCGTGCAGTGGCGCCGCGCGCGGGTGATCGCCACATAGGCCAGCCGGCGCTCTTCCTCCAGGCTGGCCAGCCCGCCCTCGTCCAGCGAGCGCTGCGAGGGGAACACGCCTTCCTCCCAGCCGGGCAGGAACACATGGTCGAACTCCAGCCCCTTGGCGCCGTGGATGGTCATGATCGTCACCTTCTCGGCATCGTCATTCGCGTCATTGTCCATGACGAGGCTGACATGTTCGAGGAAGTCGGCGAGGCTCTCGTATTCCTCCATGGCGCGGGCCAGTTCCACGAGGTTTTCCAGCCGGCCGGCGCTTTCGGCCGATTTTTCCACCTGCAGCGCCGCCGTATAGCCCGATTCGTCGAGGATCGTGCGGGCCAGGTTGGCCGGGCTCTCGCTGGCGGCCAGATCGCGCCAGCGGGCAAAATCGCGGGCCAGCGCCAGCAGCGTGCCGCGCGCGCGCGCGGGCAGCTCGTCGGTATCGGCAATGGCAATCGCGGCTGCCAGCAGCGGCAGGTTGGCAGCGCGGGCAAAGCGGTGCAGCTTTTCCATGCTCTTGTCGCCAAGGCCGCGCTTGGGCGTGTTCCAGATCCGCTCGAAGGCCAGATCGTCCGATGGCTGCGCCACCAGCCGCAGATAGGCCAACGCGTCGCGGATTTCAGCGCGTTCGTAGAAGCGGAAGCCGCCGAGGATGCGATAGGCCAGGCCAATCGAGATGAAGCGGTCCTCGAATTCGCGGGTCTGGAACTGGGCGCGCACGAGGATGGCGATATGGGTGAGGGGGAGCCCCTCGCGCTCCAGCCGCTCGATCTCCTCGCCCACGCGGCGCGCTTCCTCGGGCGCGTCCCACACGCCGATCACCTGCAGCTTGTCGCCGCCGGTCGCCTCGGTCCACAGCTCCTTGCCCAGCCGCTCGGCATTCTCGCGGATGAGGCCGGCCGCCGCCCCCAGGATATGCGGGGTGGAGCGATAGTTCTGTTCCAGCCGGATCACCCGGGCGCCGGGAAAATCCTTCTCGAACTTCAGGATATTGGCCACTTCCGCGCCGCGCCAGCTGTAGATCGACTGGTCGTCATCGCCCACCACGCAGATGTTGTGGCGGCGCCCTTCCACGCCCTGCGCCAGCAGCCGCAGCCACAGATACTGCACCTGATTGGTGTCCTGATATTCGTCCACCATGATGTATTTGAAGCGCGCCTGATACATCTCCAGCACATCGCGGTGGCGCTTCAGGATCGCCAGCATGTGCAGCAAGAGATCGCCGAAATCGCAGGCGTTCAGCGTGATCAGCCGGGCCTGGTAGAGCCGGTAGAAATGCGCGCCCTTGCCATTGGCATAGGCCTCGTTCTCCAGCGCGTCGAGCTCGTCTGGGCCCAGCCCCTTGTTCTTCCACCGGTCGATCAGGCTGGCCAGCTGGCGGGCGGGCCAGCGCTTTTCGTCCAGCCCCTCGGCCTGGATCAGCTGCTTCAGCAGGCGCAGCTGGTCGTCTGTGTCAAGGATGGTGAAATTGGCCTGCAGGCCCACCAGCTCGGCATGGCGGCGCAGCATCTTGGCGGCAATCGCGTGGAAGGTGCCCAGCCAGGGCATCCCTTCCACCGCATCGCCGATGAGATGGCCCACGCGTTCGCGCATTTCGCGCGCGGCCTTGTTGGTGAAGGTGACGCACAGGATCTCTGATGGCCAGGCCTTGCGGCAGGCGATCAGCCAGGCGAGCCTTGCCGTCAGCGCCGCGGTTTTGCCGGTGCCGGCGCCGGCCAGCATCAGCACCGGGCCCTCGCTGGCCAGCACCGCCTCGCGCTGGGGCGTGTTCAGCCGGGAGAGCCATTCGGGGGCATTGGCGGGAAGGGTGGTATCGTCCATGGCGGCAATCGAAGGGGGGGCTGTGGTCACACTGGAACGGGTAGGGAACAAATCCGCCGCTTGCAAGGGGCGCCGCCAAAATGGCCCCAACAAAAAGCTGGTGTTTTGCACAGGGTGTGCCGCTGCGGGCCACCTATGTTGCAGTGCCCACAAGGAAAATGTTTGACGCACCGGCCGCAAGGCGGCAGCCCATAGGGATGAATCAGCCGCCCACCTCGCTCCTGTCTCCCCTGCGCCAGCACCGGCGCATCCTCGCCGCCGCCCTTGTGGGCACGACGGTGGAGTTCTACGATTTCTACGTGTTCGCCACGGCAACGGCGCTGGTGTTTGGCCCGCTGTTCTTTCCCGCCGCCTCGCCGGCCGCGCAGGGGATCTACAGCTTCATGGCCTTTGGCATTGCCTTTGTGGCGCGGCCGATAGGGGCGGTGCTGTTCGGCCATTTTGGCGACAGGGTGGGCCGCAAGAGCACGCTGGTGGCCAGCCTGTTGCTGATGGGCGGCTGCACTTTCGCCATCGCCCTGCTGCCGGCCTATGCCAGCGCTGGCTGGCTGGCGCCGGCGCTGCTGTGCACCTTGCGCTTTGGCCAGGGCTTTGGCCTGGGCGGCGAATGGGGCGGGGCGGCGCTGCTGGCGGTGGAATATGCGCCGGAAGGCTGGCATGCCCGCTTTGGCGCGGCGCCCCAGCTGGGCGCGCCGATCGGCTTTCTGGCGGCCAACGGGCTGTTCCTGATCCTGGGCGTCTGCCTCACTCCGGCAGAGTTTCTTGCTTGGGGCTGGCGGGTGCCGTTCCTCCTGTCGGCGGTGCTGGTGGGGCTGGGCCTGTGGGTGCGGCTGCGCATTGCCGAAACCCCCGCCTTTGCCGATGCCATTGCCCGCAAGACCCGGGTGCGCGTGCCGCTGGCCTATCTGCTGCGGCGGCATTTCGGGGTGTTGATGGCCGGCTCTGCCGGGGTGGTGGCGTGTTTTGCGCTGTTCTATCTGGCCACTGCCTTTGCCCTGTCGCTGGGCACCGGGGCGCTGGGCTATAACCGCACCGATTTCCTGCTGGTGCAGCTGGGCGCCAACCTGTTCTTTGCGGTGGGCATCGTGCTGGCGGCCATCTGGGCCGACAAGACCCGGCCTGGCGAGGTGCTGGGCTGGGGCAGCGTGCTCACCGTGCTGGTGGGGCTGGCGTTTGGGCCGGGGCTGCTGTCGGGCTCGCTGGTGTGGGTGTTTGTCACGCTCAGCGCGGCGCTGCTGGTGATGGGGCTGGTCTATGGCCCGCTGGGGGGCTGGCTGCCCACGCTGTTCCCGGTGCCGCTGCGCTACACGGGGATTTCGCTGGCCTTCAACCTGGGCGGCATTCTGGGCGGCGCGCTCAGCCCGCTGGCGGCCGAAGTGCTGGCGCGCGGTGGCTGGGGCGCGGCGGTGGGGCTCATTCTGGCGGTGGCCGGGTTGCTGGCGCTGGCCGGGGTCAGCCTGGCGCGGCCGGCCCCGGTGCCTGCGGCCGCCTAGCCTAGGCGGCTTTCCGCGCTGGCGGGCAGGCGCAGCAGGGTGATGCGCGCCTTGCCCACGGTGCGTTCTGCCACCGCTTCCAGCCCGCGCAGTTTGGGTTCCTCGCGCGCTTCGGTTTCCAGCGCGATCCAGCTCGCCGGGCCAATCCAGCCCAGCCGCTTCAGCTTGTCGAGCGCGACGGCGCCGGCGCCGCTGTGATAGGGCGGATCGAGGAACAGGAGGTCGTAGGGCTGCTTCACCGGGCCCAGCGCCAGCACGCTGCCGGCCCGCACATCGCATTGCGCCTGCGCGCGCAGATTGGCGATATTGGCGCGAATGGCGCGCAGCGCGCTTGCATCCTGCTCGGCAAACAGGGCGTGGGCGGCGCCCCTGCTCAGCGCTTCCAGCCCCAGCGCGCCCGATCCGGCAAACAGATCGGCCACCCGCAGCCCTTCAAAATCCCCCAGCCGCGACAGCAGCATGGAAAACAGCGTCTCGCGCGTGCGATCGGCGGTGGGGCGGGTGGCATCGCCATCGGGCGCGGCCAGCTTGCGCCCGCGCCATTCTCCGGCCACGATGCGCATCAGTTGTCCTTCGCCTGTGGGGTCTGGTCGGCGGGGATGGCCGCCGGCGTGTTGGCGCCCTTGCCGCTGCGCAGGCTCTTGCGCAGCCGCTCCACCTCGATCTGGCGGATGGCCACGGCCTGCCCGCGCGGCAGATCGCCCAGATGGAACGGCCCATAGGCCACGCGCAGCAGGCGCGACACCTGCAGGCCCAGATGTTCCAGCACCCGGCGCACTTCGCGGTTCTTGCCCTCGGTCAGCGTCAGTTCCACCCACTGGTTGCGGCCGGTGCGCCGCTCCATATTGGCATCGATGCTGCCATAGCGGACGCCGTCGATCTCGATCCCTTCCATCAGCTCTTCCAGCCGGTCCTGGGTGATATCGCCGAAGGTGCGGGCGCGATAGGTGCGCGTGACCCCGCTGCTGGGCAGTTCCAGCGCGCGCTTCAGCTCGCCATCATTGGTCAGCAGCAGCAGCCCCTCGGTGTTGAGATCGAGCCGGCCCACCGGCATCAGCCGCGGGGTGCCGGCGGGCAGGGCGTTGCGCAGGGCGGTGTAGATGGTCGGCCGCCCGGCCGGATCGCGCTCTGCCGTCAGCAGGCCCGAGGGCTTGTGGAAGGCGAACAGCCGCGTTGGCTCGGGCGCCGAAACGGCCCGGCCATCAACGGTGATGCCCTTCAGGCTCCTGAGCAGCGTGGCCGGCGTGGCGATCACTTCCTCGCCGCGCTTCACCCGGCCCTCGGCGATCATCCGTTCCACCTCACGCCTGCTGGCGATGCCGGCGCGGGCCAGCAGCTTGGCGATGCGCTCCTCGCCCTCGCCGCGGGGCATGGGGTTGGCGGGCGCCGGCGCGGGCTTGGCCCAGGCGGGCGTGGGGCGGCGCTGGCGCGGCGGCGGAATGGGCCGGCCACGTTCGATGCTGCGTTCGTTAGAGGCGCCGCGTTCGTTGGCGGCGCCGCGCTCGCCAGAGGCGCGGCGTTCACCGCCAGGGCCGCGTTCGCCAGGAGAGCGGCGTTCGCCAGAGGGGCGGCGCTCGCCACCGGGGCGGGTGCTGCGCGAGGAAGGCGTGCGAGAGGGAGGTTTTGCCATGCCCCGCCTTACCTTCCTCGCGCCGCCGCGTCAAAAGCGGGCGGTGGGGGGCGGTGGAAAAGCGGCGCTTTGGGGTGGCCGCGCGGCGCCCGCGCCCCTAGGGTGGCGCCAAGCAGTTTCAGGGGCATAACCGATTCCCGCCATGGCCGAGCCGTCTTCCCAGCAGCCCCCCAGGGGCCTGCGCCTTCTCGCCACGGCCCTGTCGGGCGCCAAGCCGGCGGCGATGCTGGGCTATGGCTTTGCCAGCGGCCTGCCCTTTGCCCTGCTGATCGGCACGCTGAACGCCTGGCTGGGCGAGGTGGGCGTGAAGCTGGCGACGATCGGCGTCTTCAGCTGGATCGGCCTGTGCTATTCCTTCGCCTTCCTCTGGGCGCCGGTGGTGGATCGGCTGCGGCTGCCGCTGCTGGCCCGGCTGGGCCGCCGCAAAAGCTGGATCATCCCCTGCCAGGCGGTGCTGGTGGCAGGGCTGGTGGTGCTGGCGCAGCTGGATCCCAAGGCGGCGATCGGGCCGTTTGCAGCGGTGGCGTTCCTGTGCGCGCTGGCCTCGGCCACGCAGGACACCGCGATCAACGCCTGGCGCATCGATGTGGCCGATGCCGCCACCAGCGTCGAACTGCTGAGCGCGATCTATCAGTTCGGCTATCGCACCGCCTCGATCGTGGGCGGGGCCTTTGCGCTGTTGATGGCCGCCCATATGCGCTGGCCGCAGGTGTTTCTGGCCATGGCGGCCATGCTGGGAGCCGTGGCGCTGGCTTGCCTTGCCGCGCCCGACACCCCCGCCCGCACCCCCGCCACCGATGAGGCCGGCACGCAGCAGGCCCCGCGCGGGCAGGCGCTGCTGCTGGCGCTGGTGCTGGCCAGCTGGGGCTGGGCGGTGGCCAGCCTGGTGGGCTTCATGGCGCAGATGCTGGCGCCGGCCCGCCATCACCATGGCGCGCCGGTGTCGGTGGCGGCCTTCACGCGCGGCACGGGCCCGTGGATCGTGGTGGCAACGGTGCTGGTGCCGCTGGCGGTGGCGGCGCTGGCCCATGCGCTGCGCCGCCGGGGAGCGGTGCGGCAGGTGCGCATGGCGGGCCTGTGGGGGGCGGCGCGCCATCATCTCTATGGCGCGCTGGTGGCGCCGCTGGAAGATTTGGTGGCGCGGCGGGGGATCTGGGTGCTCAGCCTCATCGGCTTCATCCTCTCCTATGCGCTGTGCTACAATATCTGGGCCAGCTTTGCCTATCCCTTCTATCTGGATGCGCTGCACTACACCAAGGAGGAGGTTGCCTTTGCCTCCAAGATCTTCGGCATTTTCATGACGATGATCGGCATCAGCCTGGGCGGCCTGCTGTTTGCGCGGGCGGGGCGGTTTGCCACCATGGTGGTGGGCGCGGTGCTGCCGCCGCTGGGCAATCTGCTCTATGCCGATCTGGCCGATGGCGGGCGGATGATCGATGCCTTTGCCCATCTGCTGCGGCTGGATGGGCTGGCCGCCTCGCTGGGGGCGGGGCCGGCGCTGCTGCGCCTGCTGGTGGCGATCTGCTACGAGAACATTTCCACCGGCCTCGCGCTCACGGCATTCGTCGCCTATGTGTCAGGCGTGGTGAACAAGCGCTACACGGCGATCCAGTATGCGCTGCTGTCCTCGCTGGTGTCGCTGGTGGGCACGCTGGGCCGCGGCATCGCCGGCGAGGCTTTCGACCATTACGGCTATGCCCCGGTGTTCCGCTGGACGGCGCTGGCAGGGCTGGTCTCTGTCGCCTTTGTCGGGTTGGAATGGCTGGGCGCGCGGGCCCGGCCATTCCATGCAGAGGATCAGTCCGGAAATTCCTGATTGAGCCGCAGCACCTCGCCGGCCAGATAAAGCGAGCCGCAGATCAGCACATCGCCCGGCGTGGCCAGCGCGGCCAGCGCCTCTGCCACATCGGCGCGCGGGGCAATGGCCAGATCGGTGAGGCCAGCGAAGGCTTCCGGCGCATGGGCATCATGGCCCGGCGCCGGCACTACCGACAGGCTGAGCAGCTGGCCCGCCAGAGGCCGCACGATCGCTGCCGGATCCTTGTTGGCCAGCATGCCGATGATGAGATGCAGTGGCGGATGATCGGCGAAATGGCGGGCAATGGCCGCGCCCGCATCCGGATTGTGCCCGCCATCCAGCCACAGCTTGCGGCCGGGGGCCAGCTCGGTCAGCGGCCCTTGTCCCAGCAATTGCAGGCGGGCCGGCCAGCGCGCGGCGCGGATGCCCTCGGCCATGGCCGCCTCGCTTACCGTCAGCACCGATTGCGCGCGCAGCATGGCGATGGCCAGCGCCGCATTGTCGGCCTGGTGGCGCCCGGCCAGTGTGGGCAGCGGCAGCGTCAGCAGGCCATCGGCGTCGCGGTAATGGATGGCCTCGCCCACCGCCGCTTCCCAGCTTTCGCCGCGCATCAGCAGCGGCGCGCCGGCCGCTGCGGCCACGCGGCGCACTTCCTCGGCCGCTTCCTCGGGATAGGCTTGGGTGACGAGCGGGCGGCCGGGCCGGGCAATGCCGGCCTTCTCCCAGGCGATTCGGGCCAGCGGGCCTTCGGGTGCGCCCGCTTCCGGGCGCAGCAGGAAGGCTTCATGGTCGATCCCCAGCGTGGCAATGCCGCAGGCAAGGGGCGCGGGGATGACATTGGTGGCATCCAGCCGGCCGCCCAGCCCCACCTCGATCACGCAGGCATCGGCCGGCTCACGCGAGAAGGCGAGGAAGATCGCCGCCGTCGTCACTTCAAAGAAGCTGGGCGAGAGTTCTTCCGGCAGGGTGGCGGCGGCATCCAGCACTTCGGCCAGCAAGGCGGCCAGATGGCCATCCCCGATCAGCCGGCCCCCTAGGCGAATGCGCTCGTTATAGCGCACCAGATGCGGCTTGGTGGCCGAATGCACCCGGTGCCCGGCCGCTTCCAGCATGGCGGTGAGATAGGCGCAGGTGCTGCCCTTGCCATTGGTACCGGCCACGTGGAAGGTGGGCGGCAGCCGCGTCTCGGGATTGCCGAGCGCGGCCAGCAGGCCGGTGATGACCTCCAGCCCCAGCCGCCCCTGCGGCACCGACAGCGCCGACAGCCGCGCCAGCTGGGCGGCCACGGCGGGGTGGTCGTGCGTGGCAAAATCCTTCATGGGCAGCTGGCCTTTGCGCTTCAGGCCGCCTTGGCGGGGCTGAGATAGGACAGCAGGCTGGCCAGCGTATCCCGCAGGTCATGGCGCTTCACCACCATGTCCACCATGCCGTGCTCGTGCAGATATTCGGCACGCTGGAAGCCTTCGGGCAGCTTTTCGCGGATGGTGTTCTGGATCACCCGCTGGCCGGCAAAGCCGATCAGACAGCCCGGCTCAGCAATGTGGATATCGCCCAGCATGGCATAGGAGGCGGTAACGCCGCCGGTGGTGGGATCCGTCAGCACGACGATATAGGGCAGGCCGGCCGCATTCAGCCGGCGCACGGCCACCGTCGTCTTGGGCATCTGCATCAGCGAGAGGATGCCCTCCTGCATGCGCGCGCCGCCGGCCGCGGTGCAGATGATATAGGCGCATTTCTCCGTCAGCGCGCGCTGGGCGCCCGCCACGAAGGCCGCGCCCACCGCCATGCCCATGGAGCCGGCCATGAAGTGGAAATCCTGCACGCCCACCACCGCCTTGTGGCCCTTGATGGCGCCCAGCGCATTGGTCAGCGCATCGATATGCGGGCTGGCGGCGCGCGCGGCCTTCAGCCGATCGGTATAGCGCTTGGAATCGCGGAATTTCAGCGGGTCTTCCTTCACCCTGGGCGAGGTGAGCAGCTGATAGTCGGGATCGAGCAGATGGCTGAGGCGCGCATCCGTGCCGATGCGGCCATGATGGTCGCACTGCGGGCAGACGGAGAGGTTTGCCTCATATTCCTTGGTGAACAGCATGGCGCCGCAATGGGGGCACTTGGTCCACAGATTGTCGGGCGTTGCATCCTCGGCGCGGCGGTTGGCCAGCGAGGTGAGCGAATTGCGGACCTTGTCGAGCCAGCTCATGCGGAGATCTTTCGTGCGGAATGGACAGCTTGGGCAAGGCTGGCCACCAGCGCTTGCACATGGGGCGCGGCATCGGCGCCATGGGCGGCCACCAGATCAACCAGCGCCGAGCCGACCACGACGCCATCGCCATGGCCGGCAATGGCGGCGGCCTGTTCGGGCGTGCGCACACCAAAGCCAACGGCAATGGGCAGATCCGTTGCCGCCTTCAGGCGCGCCACGGCCTCCTCGATGCTAGCCAGCTGGGCCTGCTGCTTGCCGGTGATGCCGGCCACCGAGACGTAATAGAGAAAGCCGCCAGCGCCTTGCAGCACCGCGGGCAGGCGGGCGGTGTCGGTGGTGGGGGTGGCCAGGCGGATGAAGGCGATGCCGGCCGCGCGCAGCGCCGGCCCCAGTTCCGGGTCTTCTTCCGAGGGGATGTCGACGCAGATGATGCCATCCACGCCCGCTTCTGCGCAGGCGCTGGCAAACCATTCGGCGCCGCGGGTGATCATCGGGTTGGCATAGCCCATCAGCACCAGCGGCACATCGGCATGGCGCGCGCGGAAATCGGCGGCGATGCGCAGGATATCGGCCGTTTTGGTGCCGGCGCCCAGGCTGCGCAGGTTGGCCTGCTGAATGGCCGGGCCATCGGCCATCGGATCGGTGAAGGGCATGCCCAGCTCGATCACATCGGCGCCGCCGGCCACCAGCGCATCAAGGATGGCAGGGGTTGCCTGCGGCGTCGGATCGCCGCCGGTGACGAAGGTGACGAGGGCCGGGCGGCCCTTGGCGAAGGCAGAAGCGAGGCGGCTCACAGATCGATCCCCAGATGCTTGGCCACGGTGAAGATATCCTTGTCGCCCCGGCCGCACAGGTTGGCGAGAATGATGCTGTCCCTGGGCATGGTGGGCGCCACGCGGGCCACAGCGGCAATGGCGTGGGCCGGCTCCAGCGCCGGGATGATGCCTTCGGTGCGGCACAGAAGCTGGAAGCCGCCCAGCGCCTCCTCGTCGGTCACCGAGGTGTAATCCACCCGGCCCACTTCCTTCAGCCAGGCATGCTCGGGCCCGATGCCGGGATAATCGAGCCCGGCCGAGATCGAGTGGCCTTCCAGGATCTGCCCGTCCTCATCCTGCAGCAGGAAGGTCTTGTTGCCGTGGAGGATGCCCGGCCGGCCGCCGGCCAGCGAGGCCGCATGATCCTTGTCTAGGCCATAGCCGGCCGCTTCCACGCCCAGCATCTTCACGCTGGCATCATCGAGGAAGGGGTGGAACAGGCCGATCGCGTTCGATCCGCCACCGATCGCGGCCACCAGCAGATCGGGCAGGCGGCCGGTGCGCTCCAGCATCTGGGCGCGCGCTTCCTTGCCGATCACGCTCTGGAAATCGCGCACCAGCTCGGGATAGGGGTGCGGGCCGGCGGCGGTGCCGATGATGTAGAACGTGTCGTGCACATTCGCCACCCAGTCGCGCAGGGCCTCGTTCATCGCATCCTTCAGCGTGCCCGCGCCCGAGGTGACAGGCACCACCTCGGCGCCCAGCAGCTTCATGCGGAACACGTTGGGCGCCTGGCGGGCGACATCGGTGGCGCCCATATAGACCACGCAGGGCAGGCCAAAGCGCGCGCACACGGTGGCCGTGGCCACGCCATGCTGGCCCGCGCCCGTCTCGGCGATGATGCGAGTCTTGCCCATGCGGATCGCCAGCAGGATCTGGCCGATGCAATTGTTGATCTTGTGGGCGCCGGTGTGATTCAGCTCGTCGCGCTTGAACCACACCTGGGCGCCGCCCAACTCCTCGGTGAGGCGGGGCGCAAAGTAGAGCGGGCTGGGCCGGCCGACATAGTGGGTCAGCAGGTCCTCGAAGTCGGCATGGAAGGCGGGATCGGCCTTGGCGGCGGTATATTCCCGTTCCAGATCGAGAATCAGCGGCATCAGCGTTTCGGCCACGTAACGCCCGCCAAACTGGCCGAAATGGCCACGTTCGTCGGGCTGGTTGCGCAGGGAATTGGCAGGAGCGGTGTGGTTTGTCATGGCCCATGCGATTGGCAGAGCGGCGCGCTGCTGTCCAGTGCGCGCGTGGGTGTGGGCGGGCGCGGGCCGCACCCCCTGGCGGGGCCTTGCGGGGCCGGCGCTGATACAAGCCTGACAGTTTCCTGAAATGGCCATTCAGCGATCGGCAAGGCGCCGGGGCGCACATCGGCGGCAGGGGTAACAAACCATTGAATTCATGGAGGATACATATGCGCCTGATCCTTATTTCCGCAGCTGCGGCCGCCCTTGCGGCAACGCCTGCGATGGCAGGAGAAACCCATGTCGATGTGCATACGGGTGTGGGCTGGAACGATGGCCAGTCGGCCAAGGCGGATGTCGGCATCGGCGTCGGCTATGATTTCAACATCTCGTCCAACGCCTTCATGGGCCTGGAAGAGGACATGGACCGCGTGCAGGCCGATGGCGCCAAGCTGCGCTTCAGCACCGTGGGCCGGCTGGGCACGGCGATCGGCAATGGCAACAAGGTCTATGCGCTGGGCGGCGCGGTCTATGGGCTGGGCGCCGATGGTTCGGTGGTGGGCGCCGGCATCGAGCACAGCTTCGGTCCGGCCTTCGCCAAGCTGGAATATCGCCACCAGTTCCTCGATGATGGCAACACCGATGCCAATGCCGCGCTGATCGGCGTGGGCTTCAAGTTCTGATCCCGGCCTTCCCTCCCGCCGCCTGATCTTTCCCGGCGGGAGCAGGGCGGCCCTCCACACTTCCCGGAGGGCCGCCCTTTCGCTTTTGGGCTGGCAGCCTCAGCCGCGCGCGGCCCGGCAGAAGGCGGCGATCAGCGCCGGGTCCTTCACCCCCGGCGCGCTTTCCACGCCCGAGGAGCAATCCACCAGCGGCGCGCCCGATACCGCCACTGCCTCTGCCACATTGGCCGGCGAGAGCCCGCCCGCGAGCCCCCAGGGCGCGGCGCGAAAGCCCTTCACCAGCTGCCAGTCGAAGGCGAGCCCCATGCCGCCGGGCAGCGCGCCCTTGGGCGTCTTGGCGTCGAACAGGAGGAGATCAGCGATGCGGGCATAGGCATCGGCCCGCGCCACATCAGCGGGCGCGGCCACCGGCAGGGCCTTCCACACCGGCAGGCCAAAGCGCGCCTTCACCTGCGCCACGCGCTCGGGGCTTTCGCTGCCATGCAGCTGCAGCACATCGAGGCCGGCGGCGGCAATCGCCTCGGCCATGGCGTCATCCCCGGCATCGACGAAAAGCCCCACCCGGCCGATCTGCCCCGCCGCCTGATCGCGCAAGGGGCCGCAATCGGCCAGCGCCAGGTTACGCGGGCTTTTGGCAAAGAACACGAAGCCGGCATAGTGCGCGCGCGCAGTGATGGCGGCGGCCAGCGCCGCGCTGGTGGTGATGCCGCAGATCTTGATGGCGGGGCCGGTGTCAGACATGGCCTGCGAGGTGGCTCGCGCCGGCGCCGCCGTCAAGAGGGCGCGTCAGGCAGGGGCCAGTCAAGCAGGGGCGAGTCAGGCCGGGCCGAGGTCGAACTCCATCGTCACGCGGATCTGGCTTTCCACCTCGCCCGCTTCCACCGGCGTTGCGGCGGCCGGCATGGCCATCAGCGCCATGCTGCGGGCCATGGGCATGGGCTGGCTGGGCACGAATTCGCTGATCGCGCGCACCTGCGCCACTTTCAGCCCCACCGCCTGGGCATAAAGCCGCGCACGGGCAAGCAACTGGGCGATGGCATCGGCGCGGGCTTCGTCCTCGGCTGCCTTCGGATCGGCAAGGGTGAAATCGGGGCCGGAGATGTCATTCGCGCCGGCCGCCACCAGCGCGTCGATCACCCGGCCGGCCTCGGCCACATGGCGCTCGCGCACGGCCACGGTGTTGGCGGCCTGATAGCCGGTGATGGCCGGCGCGCGGGTGTCGCCGGGGCGGCGCTCGGCATAGGTGGGGGTGAGGGCGAGGCGGCTGGTCTGGATATCGCGCGGCTCGATGCCGGCGGCCTTCAGCGCGGCGATCAGCCGGCTCATCGCGGCGGCATTGGCGGCCATCGCCTCGGCGGCATTGCGGCCGGCGGTGGCAACGCCTGCGGAAAAGCCGGCAATGTCGGGCTGGCGGGCGGATTGCCCCTGCGCGCTCAGCGTCAGCAGCGTGTGGCCGGCGGGCAGCTCTGCCGGGGCGGCGGCAAGCGCGGGGGTGCCGATCAGCGCGGCGGCGATGAAAGCGATGGCGGCAGTGGCAGGCAGGGGGGCAAAAGGCATCGGTGTCGCTCCCGAACAGGCCCGAGGCGGGCTTGTGCCGCCATGGGGCCCGGGGGCTGAGCCGATGATGAACGCCTAGAGCGTTGCCTCGATCGCGCGGGCGGCGGCCAGCGGATCTTCCGCGCGGGAAATCGGCCGGCCGATCACCAGCACGCTGGCGCCCGCATCGCGCGCGGCGCGCGGGGTGACGATGCGCTTCTGATCGCCCGCCGCGCCATTGGCGGCATGGTGGTGCTCTGCCGGGCGCAGGCCGGGCACCACGAAGAAGCCATCGGCCCACTGGCGATGCACCGCGCCCACCTCGTGGCCGGAACAGACAATGCCATCCAGCCCGGCGCTATGGGCCAGTTCGGCCAGGCGCAGGGCCTGCTCGTGAGGCTGGGCGGCAACGCCGATGCTGGCCAGATCGCCGCCATCGAGGCTGGTGAGCACGGTGACCGCGACCACCTTGGTGTGTTCGCCAGCAGCTGCCTTGGCGTCTTCCATCATCGCCCGGCCGCCTGCGGCATGGATCGTCACGATCGCCGGTTGCAGCACGTTGATCGCCTGCATGGCGCTGGCAACCGTGTTCGGAATATCGTGCAGCTTCAGGTCGAGGAAGATCGGCAGGCCCACCCTTGCCAGATCATGCACGCCATGGTGGCCATGGGCGCAGAAGAATTCCAGCCCCAGCTTGATGCCGCCAACATGATCCTTCACGCGGCGCGCCAGTGCCTCGGCCGCATCCAGGCGGGGCAGATCAAGCGCAAGATAGACAGGGTTGTGGTTCATCCTCGGGCCTTTTTCAGGAACTTGCGGCATCGGTGGCGCGGTGGTGGGCGGCAGACGGCTGGTCGGCGGCGGCAGGGGCCAGGGCGGCGGCGG
>Ga0207806_1000147_pt1 | contig 18323 bp, 19 predicted proteins | sample LuqExpMetageno72_FD_187829 | JGI IMG/M metagenome (GOLD analysis project Ga0207806, IMG submission 187829) | Tropical forest soil microbial communities from Luquillo Experimental Forest, Puerto Rico - Sample 72 (SPAdes) | ecosystem: Environmental > Terrestrial > Soil > Tropical forest ...
TATTACCGGAGCGCATTTCCCGCCTCCGGCGGGCTGATCTCTTATGGACCTGATGTCATCGATCTTTCCCGGCGCGCGGCGGGCTACGTTGATCGCATCCTAAAAGGAGAGAAACCGGCCGACCTGCCAGTGCAGGCACCCACCAAGTTCGAGCTGGTGATCAATCTCAAAACCGCCAAGACGCTTGGTCTTACCGTGCCACCCTCGCTGCTCGCGCGCGCCAATGAGGTGATCGAATAAGTCGATGCATTTCCGCTTATGGCCCCTCGCGTCATTTAGCTGCCTCGCAAAATTCGGTCGCTATTGGAGGCATAGCGGACATTGGCTGCGACTGGGACTGGATGCCTCGGTAGCGAATGACCCGAAGCGGCCATCGGCTGCGCTCGTGTGCGGACGCGCCTGCGGCGTGGCTGCGATCACTCCTGATCGGGCGCGCCGCCGGGGCGCGCCATGAGCGGCAGCGTCACGCCTTCCGCCAGGTTGCCCTTGCCTGGAACGAAGTTGATCTCGAGGCGAATGCCGTCCGGATCCTCGAACAGGATCGAGTAATAGCCGGACGCCCAAGGTCCGTCCTCGGGGGGGTGCACGAGCTTGCCGCCGAGCGGCGCGAGCTCTGCGACGAAGAAGGCGTGAAAGCGATCGATGTCCTCGCGGCTGCGCGCGCGGAAGCACAGGTGGTGCAGGCCTGGCTTGTATTGGTGGTAGCGGGCGCCCGCGTGCTCCGGCTTGGCGGCGCGGATCGCCAGCCCAGTCTTGCCGCCGATGAAGTAGAGGATCCCGCTCTCGCTGGCGTTGCCTTCCAGATCGTATTGGCAGTGCATCTCGAAGTGCTGGCACAGCGCGCGATAGAACGGACGGCTGCGCGCCAGATCCGAGACCGTGAGCTGCACGTGGGCGATCCCTGCGAGCTGCATGGCCGCACCATCGCAAGCGCGCGCTGCCACGGCAAGGGCTCGCGGCTGGCGGACCGCGCGGACGAGGTGATCGACTAATCGGAGCGATGTCCGCTTCTGGCCCTTAGCGGAGGTGCTCGCGCGCTTCTGCGATGTCTAGTTCTCAGGGTAAAGCGGACATGTGCCGATCACCCTGCAATGTCGCTTTCGCGAATAACGCTGTAAGCTAGTTGGGGAGTGAGGTGAGTTCGGTGAACACGCGCGCACCATTCATGCAACGGCTTGCAGCACTGACGCTGCTGACCACATGCCTGCCGCTTAGCAGCGCGTACGCGCATTGCATCGTCGGCAACCGCTTCTTTCCAGCCACCTTGAATATCGACGACCCCTGCGTCGCCGACGAACTGTCGTTCCCGACGATCTCGTCCTTCTCGACCGGCGACCAACCGGCCGCCCGTCAACTCGATATTTCTGGCGAGTTCTCGAAACGCATCACCGACGATTTCGGCATCTCGGTCGGCTCGACCTGGAGTCGCATCAGCGAGCCGGGCGCACCGGTCGCCTACGGCTTTCAAAATCTCGAGACTGCGTTTCAATATCAGGTCGTCAAAAATGCGGAGCATGAGTTCGCGATGATGGCGAGCCTCAACATCGAATGGGGCGGCAGCGGCGCACAGTCGGTTGGCGCTGACCGCTTCACCACCTACGCGCCGACCATCAATTTCGGCAAAGGCTTCGGCGACCTTCCCGACTCGGCCGGCTGGCTGCGCGCCTTCGCGGTGACCGGGAGCATCGGCTACGCGATCCCCGGCAGTTCGTCGACAACCTCGGTCGATCCGGACTCCGGCGACATCACGGTCACTCAAAATCCGAGATTGCTGCAATGGGGCGGGTCGCTGCAATATAGCATGCCGTATTTGAAATCCGCCGTGATCGATCTCGGTCTGCCGGATGTCGTCAACAAGCTAATCCCGATCGTGGAAGCGCAGTTCGTCACGCCGGTGTCGAACACGGCCGATAGCGGCACCAAGACGACAGGAACGATCAACCCCGGCATTATTTATGTCGGCAAGACGTATCAGGTCGGAGTCGAAGCGATCGTGCCAATCAACCGCGACAGCGGCGGCAATGTCGGCGTGATCGGGCAATTGCACCTCTATCTCGACGATATGTTCCCGAACAGCATCGGCCGTCCAATCTTCGCGACCGGCACGAATACAACGAGGACATCCCAATGATCGGAAGAATTGCACTGTCCGCCCTCTTTCTCGCTGCCGGCATCGCGGCTGCAAGCGCGCACGCGATGCTGGATCACGCCTCGCCCGCCGTGGGCAGCACCGTTGCCAGCGCGCCATCGCGGCTCACCCTGACCTTCACCCAGCCGATCGAAGGCGCTTTCAGCGGCGCGACCGTGCACAACGCATCGGGTCAGCGGGTCGACACCGGCGCGCGCGTCGGCCCCGGCAAGACCGAGATGCAGGTTTCGCTGAAGCCGATCCCGCCCGGCAGCTACAAGGTGAACTGGCACGTCCTGTCGGTCGATACGCACAAGACGCAAGGCAGCTTCAACTTCACCGTGGGCGGCCGTTGAGCGGCATTCGGAGAGAGCCGTGATCGACGGTGCGTTGGCCGCCGCGCGCGCCGTGCATTTCGCGGCGACGCTGCTGCTCGAAGGCACGCTCGCGTTTCGTGTCCTCGTCGGCGGGCCCGTGCTCGCCAGCGGCACGGACGCGCGATCCGCATTGCGGCCTTTGGACGGAATCGCGGCCGGCGCGTTCCTGGTCGCGCTTCTGTCGGGCGCGGCATGGCTTTTCCTGTTGGCTGCCGAGGTCGCCGATTCCACGATCAGTGACGCAGTTGCGGACGGCACCGCCTGGTTGCTGCTGACGCAAACGCAATTTGGCTTTGCATGGCAGGTCCGCGCCATCGGTTTTCTGCTGCTTGCTCTTTGCATGATCGCGGCCGCCCGTTCGCCGCAACCGTCCGCCTCAGACACGGCCGCGTGTCTCCTCAGCATTGCGCTGACCGGATCAATCGCCTGGTCGGGACATGGCGCCGCCACGCCCGCCCCCCTCGGCACTGTACATGTCGCAATCGATTTTCTGCATCTCGTCGCCGCGGGCGCGTGGCTTGGCGGCCTCCTACCCTTCCTCATCGCGCTGCTGATTTTGAAACGTGAGGACGCTTTTCAATTGAGCCGTCGCTTTTCCGCGCTAGCCACCGCTAGCGTTTTCATCCTGTTGCCGACGGGAATCGCAAACGGCTGGTTCGCACTGCCCGGTGTCGCTGCGCTCACGGGCACACTTTACGGAAAGTTGCTGCTCGCGAAGGTCACACTATTCTTGTTGATGCTTGCATTCGCCGCAGTAAACCGCTTCGTGCTGGTCCCGCAACTCGCGTCGGACGCATTGGCCAAACGCAGCACTACGCGGCTGGCGATCCACACCGGCTGCGAGATTGCGCTCGGCGTCGTCATTCTTGCCATCGTCGGAGCGCTCGGGATTCTCAGCCCAGTCGAACACCATCACAGCGCCGCCGCGCTGATCCGAGTGCTGTCATAGGCGCACAGCCGAGACAGAATTCACGCGACTGTCATCTTCGGCATACGCAATCGCGAAAAACGGCGGGCGCTGCGTGATGCCCTCCGTTTTCATATCGCGCGGCGGCTTACCCTGCTCGACGTCGACTGTGGCGACGGCAGCGCGCGATCGGCGGCTGGGCGCATCGCACCGGGCTACATCTCGACCTGATCGGCGTCGATCTCGATCCCGGAACAATCAATATTGCCTGCGCGCACGTCTCTGCGCACCGGCATCAGTTTCCAAATTGCCGACGTGTTCGCCTTCGTGCCGCGGCAACCCATCGACTTTGTCGTGAGCAGCCTGCTCGCGCATCATCTGAGCGAAGAAAGGGTCCCCTCCCTTCTCCGTTGGATGGACAACGTTGCCGCTCTGGGCTGGCTCATCTACGATTTGCAGCGGAGCGCGATCCCATATCATGCGATCGGCGCGATTGGCCGCATAGCGCGAGTGCATCCGATGGTGGTGCACGACGGCCGCATCTCGGTGCGGCGCGCGCTCAGCCGTTCGGAATGGACGGCGTCCATTCAGGCTGTGGGCCTGCGCTCCGCCGGTGTTCGCATCGACTGGTTCCTGTATCGGCTGCTCGTGTCGCGCCTGCACCCACGCGGCGCGTAGTCACTCCGAGATCGGCGCGTCCGCGGCCGGCCCCCGCAACGGCCGCTCTTCTAGGGCGATCAGGAATGCCAATCCGCAGCACGCCACCAGCGCACAGGCTGCGAATACGTAACGGAACGCCGCCGCCACCGTTTCGACCGATGCCGCCCGCGCGACGTCCTCGACCGCGGCGCCCGTATGGCCGCCCAGTCCACCGAGCACGATCGCGCCGAGCACGGCGACAACCAGCGCCGACATCAGCGCGCGGAAGAAATTGGCGGCGCCGGTGGCGACACCCATTTGCGTCCGCGCGACCGCGTTCTGCATGCACACCGTCGAAATCGGAAAGACGCATCCGAGCCCGGAGCCGATCGCGAACAGTAAGACCAGCACGGCCCACAGCGGCAGCGAACCGGCGCCAATCGCCAGGATGACGAGCCCCCCGATCGCGAAACTAGCGCCGATCAGCCCCACCCGCTTGTAATGCTCGAGATACATCATCAGCCGGCCGCAAATCGTCGACCACAGCACGGTCGCGAGCATCAGCGGAATCAAGGCGACGCCGGAGATCCCCGCGGACAAGTGCAGGTGCACGTCGAAATACAAGGGCACATAGATCGTCATGCCGACCAAAGTGCCCATGTTGCAAGCGCCGGCCAGCGCCGCGTTGCGCACGACCTTATTGCCGAGCACGTTGAGCGGCAGGAAGGGCTCCGCGTGCCGCGTCAGATGCCAGCCGAACAGCAGCCATAGAATGAACGAGCCGGCGAGCAGCCCGTCAATCTGCGCCGAGAGCCAGGCATAGTCGCGCCCGCCCCAGGACAGCGCGAGCAGAAGCACGATCGCGGCGCACACCATAATCATTGCGCCGATGAGATCGATGCGGTGCTTGCGCGGATGATACGGCACGAGCTTAAGCGCGCGCGCGGTCATGCCGAGCGCGGCCAAGCCCAGCGGCAGGTTGATCCAGAAAATCAGCGACCAGTCGAGCGCTTCGGTAAGCACGCCGCCGAGCACCGGCCCGCCGACCGACGAGAGCGCGAACACCGAACTGATGTAGCCCTGGTAGCGCCCGCGTTCGCGCGGGGAGACGATGTCCGCGATGATCGTCTGCGCCAGCGCCATCAGCCCGCCGCCGCCAAGCCCCTGCAGCGCGCGCGCAAGGATGAGCGCGGTCATGCTTGGCGCGGCGGCGCACGCGACCGAGCCGACCACGAACAGGCCGATCGCCGTCATCATCATCACGCGCCGGCCGTAGACGTCCGACAGCTTGCCGTAGAGCGGCGTTACCGCCGTGCCGGTGAGCAGATAGGCGGTGACCACCCAGGAGAGCCGCGCAAGGTCTCCGAAATGCACGCCGATCGTCGGCAGCGCCGTCGCCACGATCGTCTGGTCGAGCGCGCCCAGGAACATCGCGAGCATTAGCCCGATCATGATCGTGCGGATGTCTTGGTGCGCCAGGGTGGTCGGCGGTGGCGGGTTCATGCGGGTTCAGAAAAGGCACGCGCCCGCGCGGCGCAAAACGGCGTCTGGCGCGGCAAGCAACGGCTACAACGGTGACATGGCCCAACCGTTTCGAATGCGCAACCACACGCGCCGGGCAGCGGCTATGCGCGTCCCGGGCAGTGGCTGAACGGTCATTCGTGAGGCAGCCCCATTTTATTGCGGATGCCACGTATGCCTGTGGGCATATTTATAGATCGTGCGCTCGGTTACGCCCGCGCGCCAAAGCGCGCACCGATGCGAGAGGCGCCATCGCAAAGCCCGATGCAGTTGTGGGAGAGTGCGCAATACTACCGGACCAGCGTCACGAATTTATACCCTTCGCTTAGGCCTTACCTGCGCTTCTTGCCCCGCGCGCCTTTCGGCCACTTGCCCGGCCAGCTCACGACGTAGTCGACGAGCTTATCGTCCGGCACGTCCGACTCGCTCGCGGGGACCCGGCCGCGCACCGAGATGCCGGCCTTGTGCACCGTCTCTGGATCGCCGGAGACGAGCGGATGCCACCAGGGCAGGTCCTGCCCGTTCGCGACCAGCCGGTAGCCGCAGGTCGGCGGCAGCCAGCTAAGCCTTCGCACGTTGCGCCAAGTCAGCCGCACGCAGTCGGGCACCTTCGCCTGCCGGTGCCGGTAGTCCTTGCAGCGGCAGGTCTCGTCGTCGAGCAGGCGGCAGCCGACGTTAGTGAACACGGTTTCGTTGGTGTCCTCGTCGATCAGCTTGTTGAGGCAGCAGCGCCCGCAGCCGTCGCACAGGCTCTCCCACTCGCGGTCCGTCATTTCGGACAGCTTCTTGCGTCGCCAGAAGGGGAGGGGTTCGGAGGACTTGGAAGTCATACCCAGCATCTGCCGGGCCGGGACCCGAGTTTCAAGCCCTCCGCCAAATTCCCGTTCACCTTCAGGAACATTCGCCCCCTCGCCGCATTGGCCGGACGGCCCGGGATCGGGTAAAATGCCTCGTTCCCGCCGGCATCCTCCGGCACACCTTCTCCGTTCCGACACGGTAAAGACCCTTGCGCGACCTGTTCCCAGAGGATTGGCGCCCGAATCTGAGGCGGTTCTTTCTCCGGCTCGATTCCTGGATCGACTTTTCCCTATTCCGCATCGCCAGGGAGTCGCGCGAGCGCTACGAGCGCTTTTCCACCTTCATGGACCGCTTCCATGTCGCCGGCTGGCGGCGTGCGCTGGTCGAGCTGTTCTCGGAAACGGCCACGCTCGGCACCGGCGGCATGCTGTTAATGTTGGCGCTGGCGATCCCGGCCTTCCGCATCACCTCCGACGACAACTGGCTCAAGACCTCCGAGCTCTCCGTCACCTTCCTCGACCGCTACGGCAACGAGGTCGGCCAGCGGGGCCTGCGCCACAACGATGCGATCCCGCTCGACCAGTTGCCCGACCACCTGATCAAGGCGGTGCTGGCGACCGAGGACCGGCGCTTCTACGACCATTTCGGCGTCGACATGATGGGCACCGCCCGCGCTTTGGTCACCAACGCCCGCGCCGGCGGCGTCGTGCAGGGCGGCTCGACGCTGACGCAGCAGCTCGCGAAAAACCTGTTCCTGTCGAACGAGCGCACGATCGACCGCAAGATAAAGGAAGCCTTTCTCGCGCTGTGGCTGGAATCGCGGCTGACCAAGAACGAGATCCTGAAACTCTATCTCGACCGCGCCTACATGGGCGGCGGCGCCTTTGGCGTCGACGCCGCGGCGCAGTACTACTTCAACAAGTCGGCGCGCGACGTCGATCTCTCCGAGGCCGCGATGCTCGCCGGCCTGTTCAAGGCGCCGACCAAATTCTCGCCCAACATCAACCTGCCGGCAGCGCGCGCCCGCGCCAACGTCGTCTTGGACAATCTGGTCGACACCGGATTCATGACGGAAGGCCAGGTGTTTGGCTCCCGCCGCCACCCCGCCACCCCGGTCGACCGCAAGGACGAGCTCGCACCCAACTATTATCTCGACTACGCCTTCGACGAGATGAAGAAACTGGTCGAGACTTTCCCGAAATCGACGACCGAGCGCGTCTTCGTAGTGCGCACCGCGCTCGACACGAATTTGCAAAAGGCGGCGGACGCGGCGGTGGAAAATTCGCTGCGCGAATATGGCGAGGAATACAACGCCCACCAGGCCGACGCCGTGCTGATGGACGTCGACGGCTCGGTGCGCGCGATGGTCGGCGGGCGCGATTACGGCGCGAGCCAGTTCAACCGCGCGACCGACGCGATGCGCCAGCCGGGCTCCTCGTTCAAGCCCTACGTCTACGCCACCGCCCTCGAGCACGGCCTGAAGCCGACCTCAATCGTGATCGACTCGCCGATCTGCCTCGGTAACTGGTGCCCGCACAACTACGGCGGCCACTATCGCGGCTCGATGCAGCTCATCACCGCGCTCACCCATTCGATCAACACGGTCGCGGTGAAGCTCTCGGTGATGGTGGGAGACGGCAATCCGAAGCTCGGCCGCGCGCGCATTATCAAGACCGCGCGCGACATGGGCATCACGACTCCCCTCCCCGACACGCCATCGCTGCCGATCGGAGCCGACGCCGTCACTCTGATCGAGCATGTCGGCGCCTATGGCACCTTCCCAAATCTCGGCATGAAGGTCACGGCGCACGCGATCCTGGAAGTGCGCACCGGGGACGGCAAGGTCGTCTGGCGCTTCGATCGCGACGGGCCGAAGCCGAAGCGCGCTCTCTCGCAGCGCGTCGCGCAGGACATGATCACGATGATGAACAGCGTCGTCGAGAACGGCACCGGGCAGCGCGCGCGTCTCGACGGCATCGTCGTCGCCGGCAAGACCGGCACCACGAACGCGTACCGCGATGCCTGGTTCATGGGCTATACGGGCAACTTCGTCTGCGGCGTCTGGTTCGGCAACGACAACTACGAACCGCTCAACCGCATGACCGGCGGGGCGCTGCCGGCGATGACGTGGCACGCGATCATGGAATACGCGCACCAGGGCGTCGAAATTAAACAACTACCGGGTCTGCCGATCCCGCCAACACGCCCGCAGATGGTCGCCGACAAGACGAAGACGGACATGGACGCGCCGCCGCCGCGGCCGCGTCTCCTGACCAAACGCGGGGCCGAGATTCTCGTGCAGCTTGAGCACCTATTCGACGACACGAGCCGCGCGCTCGGACCGGTGCCGACGGCCGGCAGCGACGCGCAGCGCGATGCCTCAATGAAAGGCGCACAAGACGACGATCTGACCGCCGCGCTCGAAGGCCGAGCATTCGTGCGCAATTAGCAGTGGAATAAGAGAGGGAAATCGGTGGCAGATTCTCTCCGCCATCATGCCCGGGCTTGACCCAGGCATCCATGATGAAGCGCCACGACGCACACCAGGACTGCTCTCGCGAGGGCTCAGCCGCATGCATTGCCGGGTCGAGCCCGACCGTGGGGAGAGCCCCAGCCCATCAATTCGCCAAAGAAGCTTGTTTACGAATATGCTGTTGCTCGCCTCTTTTTCGTCTGTCTGAGGAACACATGACGTGCGCCTGCTGATCGGAACGCTGTTCACTCTGCTGATCGCGGCAGCGGTCGGCCTCGGCGCGACCTATTTTGCGCTCGACCGCGGCGCAGCCTTTGGCGCACTGCGTATCGGCAGCTGGACCGCCTTTCCGAAGACCGGCACCCTCGACGCCGATCCTTACGCGCGCGCTAGCATCGCGCGCAGCGGACATTTGCCCGTCGCGCTCGGCGATGGTGTGTCCTTCGTCGCCAACAGTGATGATGCCGGCCGTCCGCTCGACGGCCGCTGCGAAGTCGTGCTGTCCGGCGTCACGCCGGCCGCGCGCTTCTGGACGCTGACGCTGTACAGCCCGGACGGCGAACTGGTGTCCAATGGCGTTCGCCGGCACGGCTTCACCAGCGAAGAAATTGTGCGCCGCTCGGACGGCAGCTTCATCATCACCGCGGCACCGCACGCCGAAGCCGGCAACTGGCTGCCGACCGGAGGCGTCGACCATTATCAATTGCTACTGCGCTTCTATGACACCGCGGTCGGCGTCGCGACCAAGGCGGGCCGCGAAGTGCCGATGCCAAGCATCAACACCGAGGCGTGCCAATGATCCGCTGGGTGCTACTTATTCTCGGCGGTCTGCTGCTCGGCGGCATCGTGCACTTTGCCACCGTCATCGTGCTGCCGCGCACGGCGACGCAGGACGCCTATGCCCGGCTGGAACCGATCGTTCCGGTGAATACCGTGACGCCCCTGCCCGAGCCCGGTCCAAATCAGGCCGTGATGCCGCTGATGGATCCAGCAATGGCGACCGCCGTGTGCCGCTACGATCTGAGCAAGGGTCCGCTCAAGTTGTCAGCGCCGGTGAGCCCGGCATACACCTCGGTATCCTTTTACACGCGCAACGACGTCGCTTATTACGCGATCAATGACCGCGCTGCCGGTCGTCGCGTCATCGAACTCGATCTGATGACGACGGCGCAGCGCGAGCAACTGCCGGAAGAGGAAGACGTCACCGCCGCCGACCGGCTGATCGTCGAGTCGCCGACGGACACCGGCCTGATCGCGATCCGTGCGCTCGCCCCGGAGCCCGGATTGATGCCCAAGGCGCAGGCCGCGGTCGCCGCCGCAAGGTGCCGGCCGAGCTCGCAGGCGAACGCGGGACGCTGAACAAAACTATAAAGCGCCCGGACGAATGTCCGGGGGCGTGCGCAGCGAGAACAGCTCAGCGCCGCACGATGTTCTTCATTTCGCCCAGTCGCCCTAGCGTAAAGCAATGAAGGTTATGCGCGACCAAAGGTAGCAGTTGACTGGCGTAGACATCACTCATTCCGCCGATACGCGGTGTGATAATCACGTTTGGCATGTCCCAGAGCGGGCTGCCGTCCGCCGGCGGCTCGGTTTCGAACACGTCAAGTCCTGCGCCACCGATGCGGTTCGCTCGAAGAGCGCGGATCAGCGCCTGCTCGTCGACGACAGGCCCGCGCGCCAAATTGATCAATATGGAATCCGGCTTCATCGTGTCGAGCACGCCTTCGTCGATGATGTGCCGCGTCGCGGCCGACAGCGGCACCAGTAATATCATAAAATCCGCGAGCGCCGCTGCTTCGCGCAATTGGCTGCGCTTCATCAGCCGCTCGAAATGCGGAGCGCTGTCGCGCGCGTCGCTCACACCGATCACGCACATACCGAACGCCGTACAACGCGCCGCCAGTTCCTCCGCGATTGGGCCGATGCCGACGATCACCGCCGTTTTGGCGAAGATCAGCCGCTGCGGCCAACGCTCCCAGCGGTGCGCATGCTGATTGCGCTGCATGCGGGCAAAATCGCGCGACAGGGCGATCATCGACAGGAACGCCAGTTCCGACATCTGCGGCCCATGAATTCCGCGCGCGGACGTGACGAGCACGTCTGGCTTCAATGCCGTGAGCGTCTCGAGCCGGTCCGTGCCGGCCGACAGCGCGCACAGGTATCGCAATTTCGGCATGCGGGACACGAGCGCATCGCTCACCTCGTGCGCCATCGCGAGGAGAATTTCGGCCTCGCCGCAGACTCGAAGCGCGTCCTGCTCGGTACGCGCATAACCGAACGTGAGCTGCGGGCACTCGTTGCGGACGGCGTCCGGATCGATGTGGACGCCGCGATCCAAGATGAGAACATGCATGCTAGGAGCCTCGGCCAAAGGAGCGCCGAGGATTGGCCGAGACGCAGCGTCAGTGCAAGCTCAGCGCAAGAAATTCGGCGCGTATCCGTGCCCGCTTGCCCAGGCCTGCAAGGCGTCGCGACTGACCTGCGTCATATAATGCGGGTTTTCGCGCTCGCGCTTGACCGCCTCCTCGCTGGCACCGGCCTTGGTGAGGATTGGCAATTCGCCGCGTTTGATTGCGTCGAGCAGCGCGCGACCCCAGGCTATCGTCTCCTGCGTCGCGGTCGCGCCTGGTTCGATGTCGCACCATAACCGCGAGGCGTCGGACACGGTCAACGTGTTCACGAGCTTCCACGCCCCCGAGGTGCCCGGCGCTGGCGGCGCGCTCGCCGGCTGTTCGACATGCGTGGGCCGCACGGTCCGGGTCGCCACATAGAGCGCGACCGTGCTGGTCGCGGCACAGTAGCCGACCATCAGGGCAAGCGGCGCGCTCACGCCGCCGTCGATCGCCGACAGGGCACCGCCACTCGCCAGGACGAGCGAGCCGAACAGCATCGCCAGATCGATGAGGCGTCCGTTGGACGCAGAGAACCATGTTTTGAGCTTTGGGATCGCGCCCGCTTCATTCTGCGCGGCGGCAAGGCTCTTGTCGCGGTTGCTCTCCAGGGTATCGATCGACATTTCGGCACTCGTGATGACGAACCGGAACACGAAGGCAGGCGATGCACGTGCGAATCAGCCGACGCGCACCCACCTTGGTTACCACGATCGCGTGCCGTGCGACGCGCACGCAGCGGCCTAATGCCCAGGTTTCCTGCGGCAGGACCACCGCCAGGCTTGCCGCGCGATCCTCGCGCGGGTTTCCAGCCATTCGATGGAGACTTCAGAATTCGGATCTGCAAAACCGGCGCCCGCTTTCCGCGCGCCGGCCTGAGCCGGTCGAACAGCGGATCGAAAAATCGTGTAGAGAAGCGTTTGTTGAATTCCTGCCGGTTAAGCTGGACACTCGGTATGACGGTACGGACGCCGGTCATTGCCTCCTCCTACCGTGCGGAAAAGGCATCGAAACATATCGGGCGGAATGCACTACGAGCGGCCTCGCGGGGATAGGCCGGCTATCCCGTCCTTGTGAGGCTCTGCTCGCGCACGTAAAGCGGCGGCAAATGGCGGCTGTAACAGGCGGTGCGTTCGCGCAATTCGTTGATCACGCGCTCGGCTTCCGCCAACGCGCCGCGCGAATGTCATTGCGGTCGTCTTCGTTGCGAGAGTCTCAGCGGCCGAGACGGCGGCGGCGGCGGCGGTTCGGGCTGTTGCCGGTGTGCGGCTCGACGGTGTTGTCCGGCCCGCGCTCGATTCGGACCACAGGCAGGATGATGACGGTCCCGGGCTCGCTTCCGGCCTCGACATATCTGCCGCGCCCGACCGTCTCCTCGGGAAAGCGGATGACCTCGCCCATAGCAGTCCCCTTTTTCCACGCTTGCCGCCACTCTCACGGCGCAAACACGAAGATGAAGATTAAGAGCGGCCAAGGTAAACGGTCCATTAACGGGGCGAGGCTATTGTCGCGGCAATCCAGCTCTTTGTTGGTAGTGTCGCCGATGTCCAAGCTCACCGCCGATCCGCGTCTTACCGGCCTGTTCGATCTCGCCTCGCGTAACGGCGTGGACATCCGCCCAACGCTCCTGCGCGTGCTCACCGACCTGTATGTGCAGAAGCCGTTCCATACGCAGGAAGAAGAGACGCAATACGTCGAGCTCGCGACCGGGCTGATCGATGCCGTCGACGGGACGACGCGCGCGATCGTCGCCGCGCATCTGCGCGATTATTCCGGAACGCCGCCTGCCGTGTGGAAGAAGCTCGCGGCAATGGAGAGCGCGCCGCCGAAAAACGAGGATTTGTCGGAGCTGTTCTTCTCCGCCACCTCCGACGAGAGGCGGCTGATTCTCGCCAATCTCGTCGCCGTCGAGACGGTTCGCGCGCCGCGCGTTTCGTCGGAAACATTGACGCGGCTTGAAGCGAGCGCCTTACAGCGCAACCAGTCCGAATTCACGCGCCTGTTGCGCGCGACGCTCGGCGTCGGTGCGCAGCTCGCGCTCAAGATCGTGCAGGATTCATGCGGCGAGCCGCTGGTCGTCGCCTGCAAGGCAATCGGCATGCCGGCCGCGGCGCTGCAGCGCATTCTGCTCTTCCTCAATCCGGTGATCGGGCAGTCGGTCGGACGCGTCTACGAGCTGGCGCGATTGTTCGAGGACATGTCACTCGAAGCCGCGCTGCAAATGCTGTCGATCTGGCGCGCATCTGCGCCGCCGCGCAAGGTCCTGCACGAGCCGCTCACGGTCGACGACGACAAACGCGACGCGCGCCAATTTGCAAATCCGACCGCGCGGCGCGTTGCGGGCGTGACCTCTCCTCCGCTCGTCCCCGCGAAGGCGGTGACCCAGCGCGGACGACCCGCGGTGAAAGCTCCATCTGCATTCCCGACTTCGCGGGAATGAGCGGAGTCTGCGGCTACACCACCGCGCGATCGAGAAAATTCCGCCCCTGCCGGTCTTCCACTTCGATGATCCACACATCCGGATCAAACTTCAATTCGCGCGCGAGCCGCGCTTCGATGTCAGCGTCCGGCGCAGGCTCCTTAGCCCCGGCGAGCGCGGTGAACAGCCGCTCGGCCCAATGCTCATCGTCGATCATGCTCTGCGGCGCCGGTCCGTAGAGCGCGCCGGTGCCGTCGAGCCGGCTGATCTTGACGAAGATCGCACCCGCCTCCTCCGCACCGCGCCGGCGCACGGCCGCGAACGCGCCCTCGATGTCGCAGCGGCGCACGTAAGCTGACACCCAGATGCTGGATTTGAGGCGCATGGGCGCGTGATAGCACGCGCGCGGCGCGCCGGTCACTCGAAGCTGCGCCCGGTGAGCTTTGCGAGTTCGCGCAAGGTGCGCTCGTCGATCTGCCCGTTGGGCGTGAGCCCACGCGCGTCCTGGAAACGCATCAGGGCATCGCGCGTCTGCGGATCGTAGACGCCCGTCTCGCTGACCGGACCGTAGGCGTAAAGCGCGAGCGCCTGCTGCACCGCGCGGATACGCGGAGTCGGCGCGAGCAGCGCGGCGATTGGATCGTTGCGGCGCTGCGGCTCGGCCTGCCGCTGTGGCGCAGCCGCCGGCACCGGCACGGCGTTCACCGGCTGCGCCACGACCATGGGCTTCACCGGCGCGATCGGCACCGCCATCTGCTTCGGCGGCGCGAAGATCGGTGCCGGATGCGGCCCCTTCTGCAGGAACAGCGCGTTGGCAAAAATCCAACCCGTCGCGATCGTCGCCATCAGCAGGCCGACGGATTCGCGCGGATGCTGCACGATGAACATGCCGATGCGCGCGGCGCGGCTGTCCGCCTCCATGCGCGCTGTGTCGGCCTTAGGCACTTTTTTTGACTTTCGTTTCGGCATTGGCGGCGGCGGCAAATTCCTTGACGCGATCGATGACGAGCTTGACGGGGTCGGCGCCGCGCCCGCGATCGAGCGGCAGCTTCACCGTCACGCGCGTTCCATTGCCGACGCGGCTTGCAATGTCAATCGAGCCGTCGTGCAGGCGCACGAGACCTTTGACGATCGACAGCCCGAGACCCGTGCCGTCATGACGGCGGTCGTACGAACCGCGCGCCTGGAAGAAGGCTTCGCCGACGCGGCGCAGGTCGTCTTCCGCAATGCCGACGCCGGTGTCCTCGACGATGAGCGCGAGCTTGGCGCCTTCGCTCTGCGCGCTGACGGTAATGCGGCCCCCGCGCGGCGTGAACTTGATCGCATTGGAGATCAGGTTGATCAGAATCTGGTTGAACGCGCGCCGGTCGGCGAGCACCTCCGGCAGATCGAGCGTGATGCGCGTCTTGATCTCGACGCCGGCGTCGCGCGCCTTCAACGCCAGCAAGTCGCAGCACGACAGGATCGCCGGTCCCGGCGCGAACGGCTCGGGCGTGATCTCGAAATTGCCCGTCTCCATCTTGGAGACGTCGAGGATGCCGTTGACCACCGCCAACAGATGCCGGCCGGATTCGTTGATCAGCTGCGCATATTCCTGCTTGCGGGCTGGCTCGAGCACCAGCGTCTCGTTGCCGAGCATTTCCGAGAAGCCGATGATCGCGTTGAGCGGCGTGCGCAGTTCGTGGCTCATCGTGGCGAGGAAGCGGCTCTTCACCTGGCTAGCGCGCTCCTGCTCGGCGCGCGCGACGTCGATCGCCTGCTCGTGCGTCTTGCGCTCGCTAATGTCGCGCAGCACCGCGACGACCTCGCGCTCCTCGTCGCTCACCGCGCTACGCTCGAGCGGCTGGCAGCGCATCTCGATCCAGATGAAATACGGCCCTTCGTCATCGCCGCCGCGGCGAATGCGGAATTCGACCGAACGGTGCTCGGCCTTGGCGGCAGCGTCCGCCAAGGCCGTGAGATAAGCGGGCCGATCGGCGACATGCACGCGGTCGAACAGACCGAAGCCGGTCAATTCGTTGGTCCGGGCGCCAAGCAGCGGCTCGGCGGCCGGCGAGACGAACAGCACCGCGCCATTCTTGCCGTGGCGCGTGATGACGTCGGTCATGTTGCGCGCGAGCAGCCGATAGCGGTCGTCGTCTGCATACAAGAGCCAGAAGCTCGTGCGCGCGAGCCCTTCCGCGCCGAGGGCGAGGCCGGTGCTGTAGAGCGACGCCGAGATGATGCCTAACGCGGTCAAGGCGCGCGCGGCTTCGGCGGCGAGTGCCGGCGGCGCGAGTAGGTGCGCATTGCTCATGATTGCGAGGAAACCGCCCGCGAGCAGCGCAAAGCTGGAGGCGAGCGTGACCACACGGCGCGAGGCCGACAACGCCGCTTCCAGCGGCACGATCACGAGCCAGATTGCGGCGAAGGAGGTGATGCCGCCCGTGCACCAAGCGATCGTCGAGACGAGCCCCGTCAGCAGCAGCGAGGACAGCACGTGCGCGCTCTCATACCGTCCCGTGCGCGAGAGAAAATACGCGAGCAGAATCGGCACCAGCAGCCAGCCGAACACCGCAATTTCGAGAAGGCTCGGCACGCCGCGGAAGGCGAGATAGACCGGCACGCTCGCAAGCGCGACCAGGCTGCCGATCAGGCGCGGCGCGATAAAGGCGCGATGGCGCGCGGCAGTCAGCGCATCGGCTTGCGCCGCCGGATGCACCAGCGCGTCGACATAGCTCCACAGCGGCGTGAGAAAGCTCACGGTCCCTGTCCCCGTCCTTCTTTGAGGCGTGTCCCTTATTTCGAGACAAAGTTTATGCGGACGCGGCTTAAACGAACGCTAAGCGACAACGATTCCGCGCGCGCTCTGTTCGCATGCGCGCGCACATTTCGCCGATCGACGCGTCATTCGCGCACCATAGTGAAGGCTTTCTTGCTGGGCGCGCGCGAGACGGCGCGCGTTAGGGTGTTGTAAAGGTTAGCGCGATGGTAACCATCCGTATTCGCGACCCGTGCAACGGCGCATCCCGATACTTACAATTTGAAACAACTGCGCGCCGCATTTTCCGAAAGCATGCTGCACATTCGACGCGAGGTTGAGACAAAAGCCATTACAAACGCGAACGACAGGTTCAGGTCCGTCTGCTAGATTGCAAGTTCAAGGCGGGGGATAATCCGCCGGGGACACAATCGGTAGGGTCATGTTCTTCCTCTTGCGCATGGCATTCTGGATCGGGCTCGTCTGCGTGCTGGTGTCGGGCGCGAATTCGGGCAATTCGCCGATCGAGGCCGGACAGGCGCTCACCGTCGCGAGCGCGGCAGTCTCCGACGCGCGCGGCTTCTGCGAGCGGCAGCCGCAGGCCTGCGTCGCCGGCGGCCAGGTCGCAACGGCGCTCGGCCAGAAGGCCGAAGCCGGCGCACGTACCTTGTTCCAGTTCATCAGCGAGAAGCTGACAGAGAAGCCGGGCGACAAGCCTGTCGCAACGCCCGTCTCCGCGCCGGGCCAAGGCCAGGGCACGCTGACCGCGAGCGACCTGCAACCGGCCTATCACCAACCGGTTCCGCTCCCGCCGAGGCGTGAGAAGGCTGTGCGGCCGGCGGTGTAGTTCTCTGCGTCTTTCTTGCTGAAACTCCGCAAGACGTCGATGTCCAGCATATAGCCGGGCACGACGGCGTCATTTGTCCCCGCCCCCTCGCCAGCCTATATAAGCCACAAACGCGCGGGACCTTTGATGACGAGCATCGACGAGATCACGGATAATTTCGGCCTGCTGGACGAGTGGGACGACCGCTACCGCTACGTCATCGAGCTCGGCCGCACGCTGCGGCCGTTGGCCGACGCCGCTCACACCGAAGAGAACAAGGTGCGCGGGTGCGCGAGTCAGGTGTGGCTGCTCACACATGTCGATCCGGACGGCGCCGGTGGGCCGGTGCTGCGCTTCGAGGGCGACAGCGACGCCCACATCGTGCGCGGGCTGATCGCGATCCTGTTCGCGCTCGTCTCCGGCAAGCCGGCGAACGAGATCCTGAAGGCTGATCCGCTCGCCGTGTTCGATCACCTCGGCCTGCGAGAGAACTTGACCCCGCAGCGCTCGAACGGCCTACGCTCGATGGTCGAGCGCATCCGGCGCGACGCGCAAGCAGCGCTGCAGACGGCGTGAGCTGTGCAATACCTTCCCGCATGTGGATTGCCTAACGCATTCCAATTCACTCCACCCTGAAACTCTCCCCCTCCTCCACCCACGTCCGCACCGTCGCCCGCGCGCCCGAAGCGCGTAGCCGTAAGGCCGCTCAAGCCGATCGAGCGCGATCTGCAACACAAGCATCGCCGAGCGCGCGGGCCAGAGGCGCTCGCGCTCGACGTCGTCGAGCCGCTTCAAGAAGCAGCAGACGTCGAGCGGCAGCCCCGATAGTTCCGGCCCGACTGCGACCGGCTGTTTGAAAAATTGATAATCGGAATTGGGCAAATGTGAGCAAGCGCTCTCTTCCGTCTACCCCTTGTGGGAGAGGGTGCCCTCGCGGAGGCGATAGCCGAGCGAGGGCGGGTGACGGAGCGCTGCCTCAGTGAGACTCACACCCCTCAACCGGCCGCCTGCGGCGGCGACCCTCTCCCACAAGGGGAGAGGGTGGTATGGTTCGCGCGGATGAACAATTAATGATTCCAGATACTTAGGAAATGGCACGCTTCAC
>Ga0207806_1000149_pt1 | contig 18263 bp, 17 predicted proteins | sample LuqExpMetageno72_FD_187829 | JGI IMG/M metagenome (GOLD analysis project Ga0207806, IMG submission 187829) | Tropical forest soil microbial communities from Luquillo Experimental Forest, Puerto Rico - Sample 72 (SPAdes) | ecosystem: Environmental > Terrestrial > Soil > Tropical forest ...
TTCGGCCAGACCTCGCGCATCGCCTGGAACACCTCGAGCGGGTAGCGCATGCGCTTCTGCAACGAGCCGCCGTATTCGTCGGTGCGCTGATTCGACAGTGGCGAGAGGAACTGATGGATGAGATAGCCATGCCCGCCGTGCATCTCGATCAGATCGTAGCCGACGCGCTCGGCGCGGCGCACCGTCTCGACGTAATCGGCGAGCGTGTTGTTCAGATCCTCTTTGGTCATCGCCTTCGGCACGTGCCAGCCTTCGCCGAACGGAATCGCCGACGGCGCGAGCGTCTCCCACGCGCCTTCCTCAGGCTTCAGCGGCTTGCCGCCGACGGCCGGCGGCGCGGTCGAGCCTTTGCGGCCCGCATGTCCGACCTGCAATCCCTGCTTGGCGATGCCGTACTGTTTGCAGAAATCGATGACGCGCTTGAGCGCTTTCTCGTTATCGTCGGAGTAGAGCCCCGCGCATTTGTGCGTGATACGGCCGACCGCATTCACGTTCGTCATCTCGGTCATCACCAGCGCCGCCGCGCCGAGCGAGAACGAGCCGAGATGCATCAGGTGCCAATCATTCGCCGAGCCGTCGGTCGAATTGTACTGGCACATCGGCGACACCACCGTGCGATTGGGCAGCGTGAGGCCGCGGAGCGTGATGGGCGAGAACAGCGCACTAGCCATTTGCAGATTTCCCTTCGTTGGAAGCGGCGGACGCTAGCCGTGGATGGCGATAGCCAGACAGCAGAGCGCCCAGAACACGCAGTATTCGATGCCGCCGATCACCCATGTCCAATTGCGGGTGAGCTTGTATTGCGCAGCAGAGGCGACGGAAAGATGGATGAAGGCGATAAGCGCGGCGTACCGCGTGTAGATGCCGAACAACAGAGTCACGGTCAGGAACGCCTCGACCACGGCGGAAAAATACATCCATCCCTTGGCGGGTTTGAAACCGACGTCGACGTAGAATTTCAACACCGCGGGTACGGTGAACTTGGCGACGAGGTGGGGGACGAAAAACAAAGCGCAGACGATGCGCAGCAGATTAAAACCGTCGTCGAATAAGTTGAACTTATCGGCCAATAACATCGCGAACCCCGAACCGCCCCCTCGCGCGGGGCGGAAACTCGCACGTCTTCCGTCCGCCGCCAAGCCCTCGGGCTCAGCGAAGCGGTTCACCTTTCAGCCACGCCCCAGCTTTCGCGTAGAGCGCCTCGAGTGGCGGCCCTTCGAGGCCGGGCAGATCGTTCTTGACCGTGTAGCCGACGCGGGTCTGCAGATACGCCAGATGCCGGTAGCCGATGGGAAAGCGCGCGAGCAGGGCGGCGTCGAGCTTGAGCGTGGCGGACGGATCGGTCGGATCGATCCGGTCCTTCTCGTAAGTGAGCCGGCGCAGCACGATACCCCAGCGCCCTTGCCGCTTTTCGAGAAAATCGTACATCCGGCCCCAGCAGGTCACGTCGCATTCGACGCCGTCAACATCTGCGCGCTGCGCGATCGACACCTTGGTATCCGCAATCGCACGCTCGCCGGCGATGTCCATACTCGTGCCGCCGACCATGTGATGGATGCGCACGCCGCGGTCGTAGCCCTGCTGACTGACCGCGATGAATTCCTCATACGATCCCTGAAACCAGGTCGCCCACATCTCTCCTTCCGGATGCCACAGCGTGCGGAAGCGATCCCAGCGCCGCGCGTCGCGCCACAACACCCAGTTCTCGACGATCTCGCGAATGGCGAGGCGGTCGGCGATGTCGTTCGCCATGGCGGCTCCTCGGCTTCAGGCGTTTCCGATGCTATTCAATAGCCTGCCATCGGCAGGGGAGGCGTGAAGAATGTCAAGGCTCCGCGGGAAAATCGCCATCGTCACCGGAGGTGCGAAGGGTATCGGCGCGCATTATTCGCGCGCCCTGGCCGCGCACGGCGCGCGGGTCATGATTGCCGACATCGAGGATGGCGCGACGCTCGCTGCCGACATCATACAGCAGCACGGGCCAGACGCTGCGGCGAGTTCGGTCACCGACGTGAGTGACGAAACCGCAGTGAAAATGCTGGTCGAACGCACGGTCGAGCACTTCGGCCGCATCGACATCCTAGTCAACAACGCGGCGCTCTACGCGAAGCTGCACCCGCGCAATTACGACGACTGGGACATCGCGACCTGGGATCGCGTGATGGCGATCAACGTGCGCGGACCGTGGCTGATGGCGCGGCATGTCGCGCCGGTGATGATCGCGCAGAAGAGCGGCAAGATCGTCAACATTGCCTCGGGCGCTCCATACAAGGGCGTGCCGCGCATGCTGCCTTACGTGACGTCGAAGGGCGCGATCATTGCGTTCACGCGCGCGCTGTCGCGCGAACTCGGCGAGCACGGCATCGCGGTGAATTCGCTCTCGCCGGGATACATCCTGAGCGAGACCGGACTGGAGAACACACAGCACGTCGAAGAGGAGCGCATTCCCGTGCGCAACAGCCGCGCGTTCAAGCGCGACGCCTATCCGGAAGATCTGATCGGCGCGCTGATCTTCCTGGCGTCGAGCGACAGCGATTTCGTCACCGGGCAGTCGCTCGTCGTGGATGGCGGCGCGGTGAATAACTAGCGTTGTTGCGCTGCATTCTAACGTCCTTGTCCCTCCCGCCGTTTTGCCGGAGACTTCCCTTGAGCACGGGAGGTTTCGCATGGACATCGTTCCAGTCGGGCCGGGCTTCGGGGCTGAACTGCGCGGCGTGAGCCTCGCCGACGTGGCGAACGATGATGCCGCTTACGCCGCCGTGCGCGCGGCGCTGGAAGAGCACTCGCTAATTGTGCTGCGCGGGCAGGACGTCACCGACGATATTCAAATCGCCTTCTCACGCAAATTCGGTCCATTGGAAGTCACCAAAGTGGGCTCGATGGGTCACGGCACGAATCTGGTGATCCTCACCACCATCGGTCCGGACGGCAAAGTGGCCCCTCCGGATTCGCGCCTTGCGCTGCGTAACAGGGCCAACCAGCTCTGGCATTCCGACAGCACGTTCAAGCGCACACCCGCGCTTGCCTCGATCCTGTCCGCGCGCATCATTCCGAAACACGGCGGCGAAACGGAATACGTTTCGACGCGGCTCGCCTACGATCGGCTCGATCCGGAGTTGCGCCGGCGCGCAGATAGTTATTTCGTCTGGCATGACTACGCGCATTCGCGCGGGCAGATCGCGCCCGGTCTCGCCAGCCCAGAGGAGCGCGCCGCGCTGCCTCCGGCGTGCTGGCGGATGGTGTGGGCCAATCCGGTCAACGGCCGGAAAGCGCTCTACCTCGCTTCGCACGCCTACGCGATCGAAGGCATGGACGCCGAAGCGGGACACAAGCTGATCGCCGATCTGATGGCGCACGCCACCACGCCGGGCACCACCTACGCGCATCGCTGGCGGCAGGGCGACGTGGTGATGTGGGACAACCGCGCCACCGTGCACCGGGGCCGGCCATGGCCGGCGCACGAGGCGCGCACCATGGTGCGCACGACAATATCCGCCACCGAAGCGGACGGGCTCGCCAGCATGCGGCCGCCCTCGCGGCAGGCGGCGGAATAGCGCCCGCCGCCGTGGACGCCCGCAGGGCGGATGCCTAGCTAGATGCAATCGATACGCAAACCTATTCCGGCCTGCCCGGAAACCCGCTATATAGGACCGAACGCAACTAATTGGAGCTGCTCATGGCTGTCGCCGCCGCACAAAACGCCGGGTCCAAGCACAATCTGCAGGGAGCACGGCAGGCCTATTACGAGAAGATCTCGAAGTATCACCTCGCCCCACTCTGGGAGGTGCTGAAGGGCCTCGTGACTCCCGAGCCGAAGACGCAGATGGTCCCGGCGCTGTGGAAGTTCCCGGAGGTCGAAAAGTTGATGCTTGAGGCCGGCGACGTCATCACCGCCGAGGAGGCCGAGCGCCGCGTGCTCGTCCTGGAGAACCCCGGCGACCCTGGCAAGTCGCGCGTCACCAACTCCCTGTTCGCCGGCATCCAGTTGATCATGCCGGGAGAGATTGCCGAGGCGCATCAGCACGTCTCCTCCGCCATCCGGTTCGTGCTTAAGGGAAAGGGCGCCTATACAGCGGTGGAAGGTGAGAAGGCGATGATGGAGCACGGCGACTTCATCATCACCGCGAACTGGGCGCCGCACGACCACGGCAATCCCGGCAAGGAGCCGGTGATGTGGCTCGACGTGCTCGACATGCCGACGGTCAATCACTTCCAGGCGTCGTTTGCGAACCACTTCGACGAGAAGATGCAGAACGTCAATCACGAGAACGGTGACTCGTTCGAGCGTTATGCGATGGGCGTGCTGCCGGACGGTGCTCCCGCGACGAGCTTGCGTACGCCGGTAATCAATTATCCGTACTCGAAGATGAAACCGATTCTGGAGCGGCTGAAGAAGACCGGCGACGTAGACAAACGCCACGGCGCCCGCGTTCGCTACGCCAATCCGGTCAACGGCGGTCCCGTGCTGCCGACGATGGGCGCGAACCTCGCGCTGCTGCCGAAAGGCTTCAAAGGCGAACCCTACCGCTCGACCGATGGCACAATCTTCTGCGTCGTCGAAGGCAGCGGCACGTCCGTGATCGACGGCAAGCCGTTCGAGTGGGGCGTCAACGACGTGTTCGTGGTGCCGCCGTGGAAGCGTTACCAACACAGCGTGACCGACAGCGGGGACGCAGTGCTGTTCTCGATCTCCGACCGTCCAGCGCAGGAAGCGCTCGGCATCTGGCGCGAGGGGAATTGATAATTCATCCTCTCCCCGCATTGCGAGGAGAGGATGTACGTACAAACATCATTTTACCCGTCATGCCTGGCCTTGTGCCGCGTATCCACGTCTTTTCGGATCACCAGCAAAGACGACGTGGATGGCTGGGACAAGCCCGCCATGACGAAAACTGCTCCGGCCGCGCGCCACGTCCCGCGCGGCCGTTTTCTTTTGCGCTTTCCGTCGTGGACGCGCGTGCATCGAATCGGCACCCTTGCGCGTTGTCTCTGCCGCTGAGGAAAAGAGAGGCTTAAACGGATGCCAATGGAAGAGGTTTCGGCCGGGCGCGGCTCCTTGACGGCCGCGCGCACAGGCAGTGGCACCGATATTGCGATTTTTCATTCGCTGCTCGCCGACCGGCATGCCTTCGATCCCGTGCTGCCGGCGCTGGCGCTTAAGCGTCGCGTGACGCTGTTCAATCTGCCGGGCTTCCACGGCTCGCAGCCGCCGGTGCTCGCGTTGATGGATGCCTATGTCGCCACACTGCAGGACGGCTTCCAGGAGTTCGGGTTAGGCAGCGACACCGTCCTGATCGGCAACGGCTTCGGCGGCACCGTTGCGCTCGCGTTTGCCATCGCGCATCCGGAAAAGCTTTCGCGCCTAATCATCTCTGACGCAGCGGCGAGCTTTCCGCCGGAAGGGCGCGAAGCCTTCGCGACGATGTCCAGCAAGGTCGCCGACGGCGGGCTCGGCAGCATCGCGGAGATCGCGGCAAGGCGCGTGTTCTCGCCGGCCTATCTTGCCGCACATCCGGAGAAGATCGAGGAGCGCAAAGCCGTGCTGATGCAGGTTGATCCGGTCGGCTTCCAGGCCGCCTGCCGCATCCTACAAGAGACCGATCTCGTGCCGCTGCTCAGCCACGTGCGCGTGCCGACGCTCGTCATCTGCGGCAGCGAGGATCAGGCGACGCCGCCCGCGCTCAACAAGCAGGTTGCCGACGGCATTGCCGGCGCGATCTACGTCGAATTGCCCGGATGCGGCCATTGCCCGCCGCTCGAACAGCCGCAGGCGTTTCTGGATGCCGTAAAAGAATTCGTTGAGTTATGAGGTTGCGAAATCAGTCTAAGAGCCGGTGAAATTCTATACCCGGTATCGTTCAACGGCCTTCTGCGCTTCCGTCGAGTCTCGTTTAGCCCAGTGCCTTCATCACTGCGCCTGTGATTGCCACGGTGCCATGCGGGCCGCCGAATTCCATCGGCTTGATCCCGCCGGAATAAGCCGCGTCGGCCGCGCGTTCGATGCGCTGCGCTGCATCCGCGGCGGCGGGCACGTCGTGCTTGTCGGCAAGCCAATCGAGCATCATCGCGGCGGATAAGATCATCGCGGTCGGATTGGCCTTGCCTTGGCCCATGATATCGGGAGCCGTGCCGTGGCAGGGCTGAAACACCGCGTGCGTGTCGCCGACGTCCGCCGACGGCGCCATCCCCAAGCCTCCGACGATGCCGGCCGCGAGATCGGAGAGGATGTCGCCGAACATGTTTTCCATAACCATGACGTCGAAATCCCACGGCCGGCGCACCATCTGCGCCGCGCAGGCATCGACGTACATATAATCGGTCTTCACGTTGGGAAAATTCATTGCGCGCTCGGCGAAGATGTCGCGCGCCCAGGCGAACGCCTTGAACACGTTCGCCTTATCGACGCAGGTGCACAGCCCCGGCCGCCCGCGCTTCTTTCGCCGCTCGGCGAGCCGCAGCGAGAAATCGAACAGACGTTGCGTGGTCTTGCGCGTGATCACGAGCGTCTCGCGCGCCTCATCCTCTGTGGTGATGCCCTTGCCCATCGACGCGAACATGCCTTCGGTCGACTCGCGGATGACGACGAAGTCGATCCCGCGCTCGGCAGCGCCGACGATCGGCGAGGGCGCGCCGCGCACCAGCCGCGCGGGACGCACGCCCGCATAGAGGTCGAAGATGAAGCGCAATTCGACCTGCGGCATGATCTCAGTGTTGTCGGGATAGCGCACGCTCGGCAGACCGCAAGCGCCGAGCAGGATCGCGTCGGCCTCCTCGCACAACTTGATCGTCGAATCCGCCATCGACTTGCCGGACTCGCGATAATGCTCCGCACCGGCGGGTGCGATGGTGAAGCGGAAATCCAAACCGGGCGTCGTCTCGGCGATGCGCTTGAGCACGTCGAGCGCGACCGGCGTTACCTCATGCCCGATGCCGTCGCCCGGCAGCACGGCGATGTGGAATGCGGAATTTGCCGACATGACGCTCCCTACAGACGTTCTTCGACGATGCGCGTGCGCAAGCTCATCAGCCCTTCGATCGCGATTTCCATGCGGTCGCCCGGTTTGAGATAAAGCTCGGCCGCATTCGGCTGACTCATGGCCGTGCCCTTCGGCGCGCCCATCGCGATCAGGTCGCCCGGCTGGAAGACGACGTAGCGAGTGAAATGCTCGAGCACGTCGGCGATCTTGAAGATGAACTGGTTCGTGTTCTCGCGCAGGCGGCGCTCGCCGTTCACGTCGCAAGTGATCCAGAGGTCGTCGACGTCCCTGACCTCGTCCAGCGTGGCGATGAACGGCCCGATCGGCGCGAAGTTCGGTGCGTTCTTCGCTGTCCAGAAGCGCGAGCCAGAGGCGACCTCTCGTTTCTGGATTTCGCGCAAACTGACGTCGTTGAAGACCGTGATGCCCGCGATGTGATCGAGCGCGTTCGCCTTCTTCACGCGATGCGCGCGCTTGCCGATCACGAAGACGAGCTCCGGCTCGTAGTCGAGCGTGCTGACGCCTTCCGGCCGAGCCACCTCGGCGTCTTGGCCGCACATCGTGTCGATGAGCTTTATGAAGCCGGTCGGCTCATTCGGCATCTCGGTCAGCATCTTGTTCGCGAGCAGCTCCTCGCGATGCTGGCGCGAATTTTTGCCTACGCAGAAGAATTTCGATGGATCCATGATCGGTGGCAGAAATTGCAATCCGGCGGTCGGCTCTACCAAGCCGGCGCGCTCGGCCGCGGTGGCGAGCTCGCTGAGCGCGGTGAGTATCGCAGGCCCGGACGTGAGCGCCGCCTTCACGGTTGCGGCCGGCATGTGCCGGTCGAGCTTATGCGCCGCCGCGCGTACATCGACGATGCCGTTGTCGCACAAGATTCCGAGCCGCGGTCCGGCGAGGCCGGGACCGGCAATTGTCGCAAGCTTCACTTCTTTTCTCCTGTCTTCTGCCTGGCTTCCGCGGTCTGCATCACCGCAGTCCACTTCTTCAGGTCGGCGTTGATGAATTTACTATACTCCGCCGGCGTCATCGGATGCGGCTCGGCGCCGAGGTTCGCCAGACGCTCGCGCACATCGTCGGACTTCAAGATCTCGACCGACGCGGCATTGAGCTTCTGAACGATGTCCTCTGGCGTATGCGCCGGCGCGAGCAGGCCGAACCAGCCGACCGCTTCATAGCCGGGCAGGCCGCTTTCGTCCGCTGTCGGCAAATTGGGGAACAGTGGCGAGCGCGTCTTGCCGGTCGTTGCCAACGCCTTCAGCTTGCCGACCTTTACCATCGGCTCGACCGTCTGTGGCGGCGCGAACATGATGTCGATGCGGCCTGCAATGAGATCGGTTTCTGCCGCGCCCGTGCCTTTGTACGGAACGTGCAGGAGTTCGATGCCAGCTTCCTTCTGGAACAGCTCGCCGGACAGATGCGATGCCGCGCCGACGCCGGACGAGCCGAACGTGAGCGAGCTCTTTTGCGATTTTGCCAGCGCAATCAGGTCGGCGACGGTCTTCGCCGGCACTTTCGGGTTCACCGTGATCACATACGGCGGATCGGCAACTAGCGTCACCGGCGCGAAATGGGCGTTCACGTCGAACGGGCCGTCCTTCTCATACTGGGTGGCGAGCGACATCAGCGCGCCGGTCGATGCCATCACCAACGTGTAGCCATCGGGTGCCGCGCGCTCGACCGCCTTGCTGCCGATGCTGCCGGAAGCACCGGGTTGATTCTCCACCACGACCGGCCGGCCCCATTTCTCGCTAAGCCGCTGCGCGAGGATGCGCGCGAGCACGTCGGTGCCGCCGCCCGGCGCGAACGGAACGATCAGCCTGATTTGCCGTGTCGGGTAATCGGCCCTCGCGGTCGCGCATGCGAGCACAATGGCGGCGAGAACGAGCATGATCTTTTTCATCGCGGTCCTGCTAGAAGAATGAGCGACGCAAAATCGCTTGGTCGCGCAGTCAATAGCGAGATGCGCACGAGAGCAAGCCCGCGCGTTCGAGGAGTAGCCATGCCGCGTTTTGCCGCCAACCTCGGTTACCTGTTCACCGACCGTCCGCTCATCGAACGCATCGATGCGGCGGCGCGCTGCGGCTTCAAGGCGATCGAGCTGCAGTTTCCCTACGACGTGCCGCCGTTGGACGTGAAGCGCGCGATCGAGCGCAATAGCCTCACTATCCTTGGCATCAATACGCCGACCGGCGAGCGGCCCGGGGAGTTCGGATTAGCCGCGGTGCCCGGCCGCGAGAAGGACTTCGAAACGCTCTTTCTGCGCGCGCTCGATTACATCAGCGCGATCGACGGCACCGCGGTGCATTGCCTCGCGGGCCACGTGCCGCCCGATCAGCGGCCCGCGGCCGAGCGCGTGTTCCTGTCCAATCTCGCCCGCGCGGCCGACCGCGCGGCGGACAAATCGATCGGGCTCTTGATCGAGCCGGTCAACGCGCGCGACCGGCCGAATTATTTTTTAAATCACGTGGAGCATGCGGCGGACATCATTGCGAAACTAGGGCTGCCGAACGTCCGCATGCAGTTCGATTTCTATCACGCCCAGATCGTCGGCGGCGACCTGATCACCCGCTTCGAAAAGAACCTGCCGGTGATCGGCCATCTGCAATGCGCGGGCGTGCCGGTGCGCTGTGAGCCGGACGCGGGCGAGGTGAGTTACCCGGCAGTGTTCGATGCCGTCGACCGGCTCGGCTGGACCGGCTGGATCGGAGCTGAATACCGGCCGCGCGGGCGGACAGAAGCGGGGCTTGGCTGGGGCGCCAAATACGGCCTGATCGCGCAGGCTTAACCAACAAACCCTTTGAAAGCTCTCGGATTCCGCCTTTGCGGCCAACCGCGCGGCTGGTAGATTGCCGCCGCATGTGGGGACGCCGCAGCAAGTCCGACGAAACCGCGCCCGCGCCGGGTGCGCTGAAAGAGGCGGTGCGTGAGGCGCGCATCGAGGCGGCCGAGCGCTCGGCCGTCATCGTCGACCTGCGTGACGCCGAAGTGGCGCGCCTCGAACTACTCAACGAGGCGCTCGATCCGATTTTCGACGAGGTGCCGTCCAACGTCGAATTGTTTGACCGAGGTATTTCGCGCGGCGATGTGCCGCGGCTGTGGGTCGACGTGGTCGCGCATGTCGAGATGGGCCGCGACAAGCGCCAGTATCGCTTCGTGCAGGAGACGCGCTACGGCCGTGCCGTCCTGGCCGAAAGCTACGACATCCCGGAGATCAGAGAGGCGGTGACCCGATACGTCGCGCGGCGGATGGTCGAGCGCGAGCGAGCGCTGGCGAGCGATGCCGAGCGGCCGGTCGCGCAAGCCGTGCTGCGGGCCGGGCGCCGGCGCGGGCGGCTTCAGAGGCTCGGTATCTTCCTGCTCGGTTTCATCCTCGGTGTGGGGGCTTTGATCCTCAGCGCGTTGCTGGCGACCGGCTGACCGGTTCAAAATCGACGAAATATCAGGTTGTTGATGGATATCGCCGGGGCCGCCTGCGGGGCCGTCTTTCCTTGCCTCGGAAGCGCCTATCCTTTATCCGGAGGGCGCTTTCGGCCGGCCGCGCCGGATGGATCAACCGGCAGCAGGTGACGGGAATTTCTCGATGGCGAACGTGGTCGTGGTTGGCTCCCAATGGGGCGACGAAGGCAAAGGTAAAATCGTCGATTGGCTGTCCGAGCAGGCCGACATCGTCGTCCGCTTCCAGGGCGGTCATAACGCGGGTCACACGCTCGTTATCGGCAACACGACCTATAAACTTTCGCTACTGCCGTCGGGCGTCGTGCGCGAAGGTAAGCTCTCGATCATCGGCAACGGCGTGGTCATCGACCCGCAGGCGCTGATCGACGAGATCGGCACGTTGGAAAAGCAGGGCGTGAAGGTAACGCCCGAGTCGTTGCGCATTGCCGAGAACGCGACTCTGATCCTGCCGCTGCACCGTGAACTCGACGTTGCGCGGGAGCGCGCCTCCGGCAAGGCTGCCATCGGCACCACCGGCCGCGGCATCGGTCCGGCCTACGAGGACAAGGTGGGCCGCCGCGCGATCCGCTTCATGGATCTCGGCGACCTCGAATCGCTCCGCGGCAAGATCGACCGGTTGCTCGCGCATCACAACGCGTTGCGCCGCGGCCTCGCTATGGACGAGGTGTCGGCCGCCGCGGTGTTCGATCATCTCGCCGGGATCGCACCGAAAGTGCTGCCCTACATGGATACGGTGTGGTCGTTTCTTGATACGCGCCGCCGGGAGGGCAAGCGCATCCTGTTTGAGGGCGCGCAGGGGGCGCTTTTGGACATCGACCACGGTACCTATCCGTATGTAACGTCGTCGAACACAGTCGCCGCGCAGGCGGCGACCGGGTCCGGTCTCGGCCCCAACGCGATCGATTACGTTCTCGGCATCTGCAAGGCTTACACGACGCGGGTGGGACAGGGTCCGTTTCCGACCGAACAGGTCAATGACATCGGCAAGACGCTCGGCGCGCGCGGTAAGGAGTTCGGCGTGGTGACCGGCCGGCCGCGCCGTTGCGGCTGGTTCGATGCGGTGCTGGTGCGGCAAACTGTCCGCACCTGCGGAATCGACGGCCTCGCGCTGACGAAACTCGACATCCTGGATGGTTTCGACGAGGTCAAGGTCTGCGTTGCTTACAAGCTCGACGGCCGCGAAATCGACTATCTGCCCGCCGGCGAGCAGGCGCAGGCGCGGGTGGAACCCGTGTACGAAACGATCGACGGTTGGCAGGAACCGACCGCGCGCGCGCGCTCTTGGGCGGAGTTGCCGGCGCAGGCGATCAAATACGTGCGGCGCGTCGAAGAACTGGTCGGCTGTCCGGTGGCGCTGTTGTCGACCAGCCCGGAGCGCGAGGACACAATTTTGATGAAGAACCCGTTCGAATAGTCGGGCACCAAAAAAAGACATGAATCGACCGCAGACGCATGGACGGGGGACCGCGGCAGCAATGTCGAACGTGAGATGCGCCAGCACTCGTGACGCGCAATGGCTGAATATTACCCACTGATCGCGCGCGCCGTTGGCGGGCTGGAGGATAAATCCGGCGAAAAGCGCCGCGCACTGTACGAGCGCGCCCGCGCGGCGCTGGTTGCGCAATTGCGCAGCGCCGATCCGGCACTCGACGAAAGCCAGATCACGCGCGAGCGCCTTGCGCTCGAAGAGGCGATCCGCCGCGTCGAGGCGGAGACCGCGAAGGCGGACGAGACGCCGGCGAGCGGAAATGCGACGCCTTCATTGCGGGATCAGGCGTTGCGTGACTTCCGCGTCAGCGTCGCTGAGCATGAAGGGCATGGCTCAGCCGCGTCGGATGCGAATACAAGCACGCGCGCCGCGTATGAGCACGTGCGCGAGCCCGCGCCAGCGCCGGCACGCCCTTCACGTACGGCGGAAACGCATCTGTTCGAGCCGCCGGCGCACGAGCCGCCACCGCCAGATCTGACGCCGGAAGAGCCGGAGTGGAAAGAGCCGCCGGAGACCGTCGACGAATTTTATAAAAAGACGCCGGTCGATTGGCAGCGCTTCATCCCGATCGCGTTGATCGTATTGGTCGTCGCCGCCGTCGTGGGCGGCGTCTACTGGCAGCGGCACGCGATCGGCAACATGATCGCCAGCCTGCGCAGTAGTCCGCAGACGACGGCGCCGGCTGCGCCACAAGCGCCCGCCGGCACTCCGAAGATCGCCGACCGCATCGGCCCATCAAGCAACGGTCTGCCCGCGCCGGCGAATGCTCCGGCCGCTGCCGTCGCGCAGAAGGTCGTGCTCTATGATGAGGATCCGAACGATCCCCAGGGCAAGCGCTACGTCGGCTCGGCAATCTGGAAGACAGAGACGATCTCGCCCGGGCCGGGACTCGCGCCCGAGCTTGCGGTGCGCGCGGACGTGGAAATCCCCGAACGCCGCATGCGCATGACCTGGTCGCTCCGGCGCAACACCGACAAGAACCTGCCGGCAAGCCACACAATTGAAGTGATGTTCACGCTGCCGGCGGACTTCGACGAGAAGGGCATTAATAGCGTGCCGGGCGTGCTGATGAAGACGACCGAACAGGCGAGGGGCGTGCCGCTCGCCGGCCTCTCGGTGAAAGTGACCAACGGTTATTTCCTGATCGGCCTCTCATCGGTCGACGTCGACGTGCAGCGCAACATTTCGTTGCTCAAAGAGCGCGACTGGTTCGACATTCCGGTCGTCTATACGAGCGGCAAACGCGCGATCCTCGCTCTGGAAAAAGGCACGCCTGGCCAGCGCGCCTTCGAGGAAGCTTTCCGCGCGTGGGGCGAGTAAAGACCGGCGCTCCGCCTCGAGACAGCAGCCGTAAGTAAAACCTGTCGAAACCGTCATTGGCTGCATATTCCGTGGCTAATCGCCCACAGGCGCGCCGTTTGGGGGCTATATGGTCTGGCTTGCGACCGCCAAAGCCGTGTTAGACTATGCCGTCTATTGGGGGGTCGCATGTCGCGTCGCGTGTCCTTTGTCTGCGCCGCTCTCGTCTGCATGGTCGCCGCCATGCCGGCCCACGCGGCAAGTTTCCTGGAGAAGAACTTCTATCTGCGCGGGCAGGGCTATTCTGGCGCGATGCCGGCTTGCGAGTCCGCGCTGTCGAGCATCACCCAGGAGTTCGCCTACACGCAGCAGCATTTCTGGGCCTTGCCGGCCTCGATCGTCGGCTACGAGCGCGTGCGCGAGGTTGCCTACAGCCCATGGGCGCTCGGGGCGGTTCCGCATCGCTATTGCGAGGCGACTGCCCTGGTGCAGGACCCGCGCTTTCCGCAGGTCGCCTACAAGAAGCACCGGGTCCGTTATCGCATCGGTGAGGACACCGGCTTTGCCGGCATTGGCTCGGGTGTCGAATGGTGTGTCACCGGGTACGACTGGAACTGGGCGTACAACCCCGCCTGCACGATGGCCGGGCCCTAGGTCCTAGGGCACTCCGACTGCCAGCCTCGCTCATTGTTACTGCCGGCCTTCCAACATGCTGGCCGGATTTATAATCACAGTTCGTTCTATTTTGTTCTTGTAAAATTCTCGTGCTGGTTGGAGGCTGTGCCCGGAACTCTTGATGCAGATCAATTGGTGGTCTGTTCTCAAACGAGAGGAGCGGGCGATGGTGGCGCGTTCGTTGGGTCGGGGACTGCAGTCTGCGGTTTTTTTGTCCGCGCTTCTTCTGATCGGCTTGGCGCCAGCCGCAGCCCGGCAGCGGCCGCACGGTGAATCCGGAAAGTTCGATTTCTACCTCCTGTCGCTGTCCTGGTCGCCGTCCTATTGCGATTCCGTGCAGGAACGCGCCTCCGGGCATCGCACCGAAGCGCGGCCGGATCAGCAGTGCGCGGGAGGTCGGCCCTACGACTTCGTGGTGCACGGGCTGTGGCCGCAATACGAGCGCGGCTTTCCGTCATGGTGTCAGGTGCCGGCGCCGCGCATTCCGCGCACCTTGGTCGACAGCATGCTCGACCTGATGCCGAGCCCGCGCCTCGTATTCCATGAATGGGACCGGCACGGCACCTGCTCGGGCCTCTCGGCGCAGGACTTCTTCGCCGCGATGAGACAGGCGCGCGGCGCGATCAAGATTCCGGAGGCCTACGCAAACCTCGAGCAGCCGATCATGGTGGCACCGGGCGAGGTGGCCGAGAACTTCCTCAAGGCCAATCCGCAGCTCTCGCGCGACGAGATTGCGGTCGCGTGCGACAGGAAGTGGCTCACCGAAGTGCGCATCTGCATGGGCAAGGACTTCGCGTTCCGCAAATGCCCCGGCGCGGTCGAGAAGGCGTGCAGGAGGGACCGGGTCATCATGCCCGCCGTGCGCGGCGGCAAGCAGGCGGACAACGGAATCTGAGAGCAGCGAAGGACAGTAGCGAAGGAGCGACTGTCTCGCGCATCAGGTTGGGAATGCAGTCGAGAGCGCCTACCGACGCTCCGATGGTCTGGCCAATGCGGACCGGCGGCGCCACCCTGCAAGGCCGGCCAAGCCAAGAAGACCGCTGAACAGCAGCAGGAGCGACGGCGGCTCGGGCACCGGCTCGAAGGCCTCAAAGCCAGCCCGGACGGTATCCCCCCCGGTAATCGCGGAGGTAAACACGTCGGTGGTGCTGTCGGTCGAGGGGAAGCAGCCGTTCGAGTGGGCGGCGAACGACGACAGCGTGTTGCCGGAGCCGGTAGCCCAGCAGGCCTGGATCGCGTCTGCGCTCGTTGACTTCAGAAATTCGAACTCCATTTGCGGGTCGTTCTGTTGTGCCGCGGATAGTGCAAACTCGCCGATCAGCGTGTCGGAATTGGTGACAAAGTTGAGATAGACGAACTGCACAACGGGACCTCTCAGAGTGCCGCATAGGCCAATGCCGGGCGCGCAGTCGCGAGGCCGGATCTGCGGCTAGGGAATGCCTTGTGCAACCGGACGGACTTGTGCGCATGATTCCGTCAGGTTCCCGATCAAAATCGTCGTCGGACCCTTCGCAGCATGGAACTCTCAATGCCTCAATGACCGGGCACCTTCACCAGCAGTACAGGCGGCAACGCGTGGGACCCACACCCCCCGCGCCGCGGAAAGCATGGCGATGCGCATGTGCTTGCGACCAATTCCCCCGACCATTATCAGCAACAGTCTGGCCTGGCGCGTCGAACTCTCAAAGAAATACTGGGCGATGCCACTACAGGCTCGTAGATGCAATTCCGGATCTGAATACCAATTCACCTGCGGTCACGCGCGAGACGTTTGGGAAATATAGGGTCGGCCTATTGACTCGGATCGATGAGGCTCAGCGGCGGAAACGAAGATTACCTGCTACCTTCGATTTGACTTCCGGCCCTCCGAAGCACGAGCAGGCAAGGATTGGGGGGCGGGTGTTACCCGTCCCCCAAAGGTGATTCTCTTTAGTCCCTAGGCGATCGGCAGTGCGACGAAGTGTGTCGCGTCGGCGGTCTTCACCCGCATCAGGACGGATTTCTTGCCGGCCGCCTGGGCGTCGGTCAGCGCTTTCTTCACGTCAGCGACATTGGCAACCGTATTGCCGCCGACATCAAGGATGATATCGCCGATCTTGACACCGCGTTCAGCGGCGGGACCGTTGGGGTCCACGTCCACTACCGCGACCCCCGGGTTGTTGGCGCCGACGTCATCTTTCTTCGGCGCGAGCGTGAGGCCGAGATGTGGCACGCCGTTCGTCGCTGCATCGCTGCCGGCATCGGCTTTCGCCTGCCTGGCATCCGGGGTTTCTGCAAGCAGCACCGTCACGGTCTTAGCTTCGCCTTTGTGCCGCAGCGACAGCTTGACGCTGGTTCCCGGCCCCGTCATCCCGATCTTGCGGGCGAGATCACGCGAATCCTTCACCGGCACACCGTCGATCGCGGTAATCACGTCGCCTGACACGATCCCGGCCTTGGCAGCCGGGCTGCCGGCCTGCGGCTCGTCGACGATCGCACCTTGCGCCGCCTGCATACCGAGGCTGTCGGCGATCTCGGCGGTCACCGGCTGCACCTGCACGCCGAGCCACGCACGATCAACCGAGCCATGCTCCTTGAGCTGCGCCACGACGGTCTTGGCGGTGTTGGCCGGGATATCGAACCCGATGCCGACCGAGCCGCCAGACGGCGAGAAGATGGCCGTATTCACGCCGATCACCTGGCCGTCCATGTTGAAGGCCGGACCGCCGGAATTACCTTTGTTGATTGGAGCGTCGATCTGGACGTAGTCGTCGTAAGGCCCCGAGCCGATGTCACGGCCACGCGCCGAAACGATGCCGGCGGTGACGGTACCGCCGAGGCCGAACGGATTGCCAACCGCGACGACCCAATCGCCGACGCGAGGATCGTCCTCGGCGAACTTCACGTAAGGAAAGCTCTTGTCGGCATCGACTTTGATCAGAGCGAGGTCGGTCTTCACGTCGGTGCCGACCACCTTCGCCTTGTAGACCGTGCCGTTGTCAGTCTTAATCTGTACCGTCTTGGCGTGATCGACGACATGATTGTTGGTCACGGCATAGCCGTCCGCTGAGATGAAGAAGCCGGAACCCTGGCCGGTGACGGTCTGCTTTCCTTGCGGCATGCCTTGCGGCTCGCTGCCCTGCCCGAACCGCCGGAAGAACTTCTCAAGCGGCGCGCCGGGCTCGATCGGCGTGACTCCGTTCTCCTGGCTCTCGTCCATGCTCGCCCCGTCGATCTCAACCCGTACCGAAATAACCGCCGGTTTCACCTGGGCGACCACGTCGGCGAAGCTGGCTGGTGCTTGAGAGCCGGTCGCGGCGTGCGCCGGTGTCGCCAGCAGGTTCAGATCGCCGTTGCCGGCGACCAGAGCGATCGCTAATCCGGCCGCGGATGCAAGCAGCACCATCCGGTGCACAGAGGGGCGCCGAGCCGCACGCTTGAAAGAGGTCAGTTCGTTCATGTCGTCGCGCTCCAATTGCGAATTCATCGCTGAGGGTTTAGTTGATGGCGCAATCGGATAACCGCCGTGACATTACGGGGCTGTTTCCCGTTCATTTAATTTTCTTAATATTGGCAATGCGAAGATGTCGACTTTAGTCTTAGGAGAGGTGCGCTGGCGCATTTCCTCAAGAAATTGGCTTCGAATAACAAAAGCAAGGACCGACTCCCGCGCCAGAGGAAGACTGACCGGGGGCGCTATACGGCACTTCCATGCGAGGAGGCCCTAGCTGCGGCGAACTCATTCGAAATGAAACTGCACGTTGTCGCGGCGAACGAAAACGAATTCGCGTCGGCGTTTGCAAGTCTTTCGAACAATGGGTGTCGATCTTCTGATTGTCGCGGGGAACGCGCTGCTCACCAGCCATCGTTCGCAACTCGTCACCCTGGCGGCGCGATATAGGCTTCCAACTGTCTACAATCAGCGCGAATACGTGCGGCAAGGCGGCCTGACTAGTTATGGCAGCAGTATATTCGATGCTTATTTCCAAGCAGGACTGTGCGCGTGCCGCATCCTTAAGGGCGACCTACCAGCCGATCTTCCTATCTTGCAGGCCACCGAATTCGAACTGGCGATCAATCTTAAGGCGGCTAAGTCGATTGGTTTGCCAGTTCCGCCAGGCTTTCTGGCCCGTACAGACGAGGTGATTGAATGACCAGCATCGTGCAAACAATCCAGCACGGTAATCTGCTTAGGGAGGGCGACTGGCGCGACCAATCAGTTATGGACATCCAGAAGCTCCTAAAAGGAGCTACCATTTACCGGGCCAGTTTACGCCGGGGGCGTACGGATCGTGAGCCGCTCCCATTCGTTGGACCACGGTGCTGGATTTTTTCCAGCCGGCTTCGATCAGGACGGGCCGAGTGCCGCTGATCGATTTATG
>Ga0207806_1000150_pt1 | contig 18208 bp, 10 predicted proteins | sample LuqExpMetageno72_FD_187829 | JGI IMG/M metagenome (GOLD analysis project Ga0207806, IMG submission 187829) | Tropical forest soil microbial communities from Luquillo Experimental Forest, Puerto Rico - Sample 72 (SPAdes) | ecosystem: Environmental > Terrestrial > Soil > Tropical forest ...
CCCGCCACTGCCGGGTCTTTCTGGATGATGTTGACGAGCTGCTTGAACTTGTCGGACAATTGCTGGAACGACATCGCCTGGTCGGCGCGCACGCCGCCCTGAATGCCGCCGACATCCTGCGTGGGGAAGAAGCCCTTGGGCGCCACGGCGATGAGGAAGCCGTTCAGCACAATGGTGCCCGCCAGCAGCAGCAGCACCGGCCCGCGATGGGCCAGCGCCCAATCCAGCTGGCGCACATAGCCGCGCTGCAGCCAGTTGAAGAAGCGCTCGCAGACCTTGAAGAAGCCGCTCTTCTCGGTTTCCGGCGCCAGCACGCGGCTGGCCAGCATGGGCGTGACGGTAAGGCTGGCCACTAGGCTGATCGCCACCGCCGCGCTCATCGTCAGGGCAAATTCGCGGAACAGCCGGCCCACCAGCCCGCCCATGAAGATCAGCGGGGTGAACACCGCGATCAGGCTGAGCGAGATGGAAAGCACGGTAAAGCCCACCTCGCGCGAGCCCTTGAGGGCGGCCTTCATCGGCTGCATGCCCTCTTCCACATGGCGGGCGATGTTCTCCACCACCACGATCGCATCATCGACGACAAAGCCCGTCGCCACCGTCAGCGCCATGAGGCTGAGATTGTCGAGCAGGAAGCCCGACAGATACATCACCCCCAGCGTGCCCAGCAGCGAGACGATCACCGCCGCCGCCGGGATCATCGTGGCCCGCCAGCTTTGCAGGAACAGGCTGACCACCACCACCACCAGCAGGGTAGACACCAGCAGGGTGATCTCCACATCGCGCAGCGAGGCGCGGATGGTGATGGTGCGGTCGGTCACCACTTCCAGCTTGATATCGTCGGGCAGTTCGGCCTGCAGGGCGGGGATCTGCGCCTTCAGCGCATCCACCGTGGAGACGATGTTGGCGCCGGGCTGGCGGGTGATGATCACCGGCACCGCCTTCCTGCCATTCACCAGCCCCATCGTGCGCACATCCTCGGGCGCATCGATCACCTGCGCCACATCCGACAGGCGCACCGGGGCATTGTTGCGCCAGGCGATGATCAGCGGGGCAAAATCGGCCGCCTTCACCGCGGCGGCATTGGAATAGACCTGCCAGGCAAGCCCGCCCTGGCCTTCCACCACGCCGCGCGGGTGGTTGCCGCTGGCCGATTGCAGCGCGGTGCGCACATCTTCCAGCGCGATCCCCGCGCGAGACAGCTGCACCGGGTTGATCTCCACCCGCACCGAGGGCAGCGCGCCGCCGCCCAGTTCCACATTGCCCACGCCATCCACCTGCAGCAGCTTTTGCTGCACGATGTTCGACACGGCATCGTAGATCTCGTGCGGCTCGCGCTTGTTCGAGCTCAGCGCAAGGATCAGCACCGGCGCCTCGGCCGGGTTCATCTTGCGATAGGTGGGGTTGGTCTTCAGCGTGGTGGGCAGATCGGCGCGGGCGGCGTTGATCGCGGCCTGCACGTCACGCGCGGCGCCATCGATGTCGCGGTTGAGGTCGAACATCATGGCGATCTGGGTGGAGCCGAGGCTGGACTTGGAGGTCAGCTCCTGCACCCCGGCGATGGTGGCCAGATGCCGCTCCAGCGGGCTGGCCACGGTGCTGGCCATGGTGTCGGGGCTGGCGCCGGGCAGGTTGGCCTGCACCATCACGAAGGGGAAATCCGCCTTGGGCAGCGGCGCCACGCCCAGGTTGAAGAAGGCCGCGATGCCGGCCATCGCCACGCCCAGCGTCAGCAGCAGCGTGCCTACCGGGCGGCGGATGAAGGGCGCCGAGATGTTCACGCGCCCAGGCTCCCTTCAGGGCCTTCCAGTTCGGCCACCGGCATCGGGCTGGTGGTGAAGCCGCGCCTTTCGGCCCAGCGTTCGAACAGGATGAAGATGACCGGCGTGGTGAACAGGGTGAGCACCTGGCTGAGGATCAGCCCGCCGGCAATCGCCAGGCCCAGCGGCTGGCGCAGCTCATAGCCCATGCCGGTGCCGAAGATCAGCGGAATGGCGGCAAACAGGGCGGCAAAGGTGGTCATCATGATCGGGCGGAAGCGCAGATGGGCGGCCCGGCGGATGGCGGCATCGGCATCCATCCCCTCGTCGCGCATGGCCTCCACGGCAAAGTCGATCATCATGATCGCGTTCTTCTTGACGATGCCGATCAGCAGCACGATGCCGATGATGCCGATCACCCCCAGCCCATAGCCCGACAGCGCCAGCGCGATCAGCGCGCCAATGCCGGCAGAAGGCAGGGTGGACAGGATGGTGACCGGATGGACGAAGCTTTCATACAGCACGCCCAGCACGATATAGACGGTGATGATCGCCGCCAGCACCAGCACCGCCTCATTGGCCAGCGCCGACTGGAACGCGGAGGCCGCGCCCGAGAAATCGGAACTGAGCGCCGAGGGCAGGCCGATCTGCTTTTCCACCTGGCTGATCGCCCGCACCGCCGCCCCCAGCGACACGCCCTCGGCCACGTTGAAGCCGATGGTGGCCTGGGGGAACTGGGCCAGGCGCGATTCCACCAGCGGCGCATCGCTTTCGCGGATGGTGGCGATGGAGCCCAGCTGCACCGAGGTGGTGGAGCTGATCGGCACATACATGGTGGCAAGCGAAGCCGGATTGGCCAGCATCTCGGGCGTTGCCGAGAGGATCACGCGGTTCTGGCTGGATTGGGTGTAGATGGTGGAGATGATGCGCTGGCCAAAGGCGTCATACAGCGCATTGTCGATGTTGATGGCCGAAAGGCCGAGGCGCGCTGCCGCATCGCGGTTGATATCCACCACCACCGAGCGGCCGCGTTCCAGGCTGTTGGCGTTCACATCGGTCAGCTCTGGGCGCTTGCGCAGCGCCTCGGCCAGCTTCAGGCCCCACTGGTTGACCAGCGCCGCATCCGCCCCCTGCAGCGAGAAGCGATAGGGGGTGATGCCGCTTTCGGTGTCGATCGTGAGATCCTGCACCGGCTGGAAATAGACCTTGGCCCCCGGCACGCCGCCGGCCGCCGCCTGTAGGCTGGCCAGCACCTTGGTGAGGCCGGAGCGGTCCTCGATGGGCTTGAGGTTGATCAGCATGCGGCCCTGGTTGAGCGTGGGGTTCTGCCCGTCCACGCCCACCGCAGACGACAGGCTCTCCACCGCCGGATCGGCGAGGATGGCCTTGGCCACCTGCTGCTGCAGGGCGGCCATGCGGGCAAAGGAGATGTCCTTGTCGCCCACCACCGCGGCCGAGATCTGGCCGGTATCCTGGGTCGGGAACAGGTTCTTGGGGATCGCCCAGAACAGCAGCGCGGTGATCGCCAGGCTGCCGGCAAACACCAGCATCGTCAGCCGCGCGCGCGCCATCACCCAATCCAGCGCCCGGGCATAGGCATGGGCCAGCCGGTCGAACTGGTGCATCGCCTTGTCAACGATGGCAAAGCGGCGTTCGGCATGTTCCGGCTTCAGCCAGCGGGCGGCCAGCATCGGCACCATCGTCAGCGCCACCACCGCCGACAGCACGATGGTGACGGCGAGGCTGACGGCGAATTCGCGGAACAGGCGCCCCACCACATCGCCCATGAACAACAGCGGGATCAGCACCGCCACCAGGCTGACAGTGAGGCTGATGATGGTAAAGCCGATCTCCTGCGCGCCCTTCAGCGCGGCGGGGAAGGGCTTCATGCCGGCCTCGATATGGCGGGCGATGTTCTCGATCACCACGATCGCATCATCGACGACAAAGCCAGAGGCAATCGTCAGCGCCATCAGCGTGAGGTTGTTGATCGAATAGCCCAGCGCCCACATGGCGGCAAAGGCCCCCACCAGGCTGAGTGGCACCGAAAGGCCGGCCACCAGCGTTGCCCGCAGGCTGCCCAGGAACAGGAAGATCACCAGCACCACCAGCAGCACCGCCAGCACCAGTTCAAACTGCACATCGGCCACCGAGGCGCGGATGCCGCTGGTGCGGTCGGTCAGCAGGCTGACCTTGAGATCGGCCGGCATCTGGGCTTCCAGCGTCGGCAGGTCGGCCTTGATGTTGTTCACCGTCTGGATGACATTGGCGCCGGGCTGGCGCTGCACGTCGATCACGATCGCCTCGGTGCCGTTCATCCACGAACGGGTGCGCACGTTCTCGATCGAATCTTCCACCTTCGCCACATCGGACAGGCGCACCGGCCCGTTGTTCTCCCAGGCGACGATCAGATTGGCATAATCGGCCGCGCTGTTCAGCTGGTCGTTGGCATCGATCGTCCAGCTTTTGTTAACGCCATCGAAGCTGCCCTTGGCCATGTTCGAATTGGCATTGGAAATGGCCGTGCGCAGGGTTTCCAGGCTCAGCTCGTGGGCGGCCAGCGATTGCACATTGGCGGTGATGCGCACCGCCGGCCGCTGCCCGCCCGACAGCGAGACAAGGCCCACGCCCTGTTCCTGCGCGATCTTGTTCGAGAACTGCCGCTCGACGATCCCTTCGATCTCGCCCAGGCCGCGCGTCTTCGAGCTGACCGCCAGGGTGAGGATCGGCGCGTCGGCGGGGTTCACCTTGGCATAGATGGGGGGGGCGGGCAGGTCTGATGGCAGCAGCGAATTGGCCGCGTTGATGGCTGCCTGCACTTCCTGCTCGGCCACATCCAGCTGCAGGTCGAGGCCGAACTGCAGGGTGACGACAGAGGCGCCCGCCGAGGAATTGGAAGTCATGCGGGCAAGGCCGGGCATCTGGCCGAACTGGCGCTCCAGCGGGGCGGTCACGGTCAGCGCCATCACATCCGGGCTGGCGCCGGGATAGAGCGTGCGCACCTGGATGGTGGGATAATCCACCTGCGGCAGGGCGGAAAGCGGCAGCTGCTTCCAGGCGATCAGGCCTGCCAGCAGGATCGCCAGCATGAACAGCGTGGTGGCCACCGGCCGCAGGATGAACGGCCGCGAGGGGCCGCCGCCGGCAATCAGCTCGTCATCGCCCGGCGGCGTTCCATTGCCGGAGCCGCCGCCCGGCGGCGTTCCATTGCCGGAGCCGCCACCCGGCGGCGTTCCATTGCTAGTGCCGCCGCCCGGCGGCGTGGCCTCGGGCGTGGGGGCAGGGGCTGGCGTGTCGGTCATTGGGCGGCCTGATGCTGCTTTTGCTGGCCACTGCCATTCTTGCTACTGCCCGGCAGGCGCACGGCAGAGCCATCGGCCAGCCCGTCGGCGCCCTCGCTCACCACCACCTGGCCCTTGGCCACGCCCTCCAGCAGGGCGATCTTCACGCCATCGCTGGGGCCGGTTTTCACCACCACCAGCTTCACCGTCTTGTCGGGCTGCACCACGAAGACGAAATCGCCCGGCGAGCCATGGCGCACCGCGCTGGTGGGCACCACCGGCACCTGATGCAGCGTGTCGACCAGCATGGACACGTTGACGAACTGGTTGGGGAACAACACGCCGCCATCATGGCCCGGCCCGGATGGGTTGGGGATGCGCGCCTTGGCCTTCACCGTGCCGGTGGTGGTGTCGATCTGGTTGTCGAAGGTGGAGAATTGGCCCTGGGCAAGGCTCGTCCGGTTATCCTGGTCGAGCACGGTGACAGGCAGGCCCGCCGGCGAGCCGGCCCGCGCGCGGATGGCGGCCAACTGCGCCTGCGGCACGGAAAATTCGACATCGATGGGGTCTGTGCGGGTGACAACGGCGACGCCATTGGTGTCGCTGGCGGTGGCATAGGTGCCAACGCTCACCTGCTTCAGGCCAATGCGCCCGGCAAAGGGCGATTTCACCGCCGTGTAGGCCAGGTTCAGCTGGGCGGTGCCGATGGCGGCCCGGTCGGCGGCAACGGCGGCCTCGTCCTGCTTCACGGTGGCGATCTGGGTGTCCAGCGTCTGGCGGGCCACCGAATCCTGTGCGGCCAGCTTCTGATAGCGGGCCAGATCCAGCCGGGCGGTGCCCAGCGTGGCCTCATCCTTGGCGAGGCTTGCCTTGGCCGAGGCCAGTGCCAGCTGATAGGGGCGCGGGTCGATCTGCACGATCACCTGGCCTTCCTTCACCATCTGCCCCTCGCGGAACAGCACGGAAAACACATTGCCGGACAGCTGGGCGTGCACGGTCGCGCTGTCGATCGGCGTGACCGTGCCGATGGCGCTGACGGTGACCGGCACATCGGCCAGCTCCACCGGCACGACATTGACAGCGGCCGCCGGCCGGCCATGCTTGGCATTCTGCAAGGCGCCGGCCGAGGCGAAATATTTGCCGACCAGCGCAGTGGCCACCAGCACCGTGCCAACGGCGGTGTAAACCGCCCAGGAGGGCCACCTGCGCCGGCCGTTCTCGTCCTCGTCGTGGCGATCGGGGGAGGCGAAGCTGCTCAGGGGAACTCTCCTTAAGACCTTTGTGCGGGGCTGGCGGCTTGTGCCGCACAGCTCCCATGACGAGCATGCCTTTGCGCGAGGGGAGCCGGCAAAGGCAATGCTCAAACGGTTTCAATCTGTATCGAGGCGTAACAGCGCGATGGCGACAGGCGCGTGACGGGCGCCTGAAAGCGGGTTTTTCGCTTATTCCATCGCCCAGCCATGGCTGGCCACCAGCGACTGGCCGGTGAGCGCATTGGTGGGGAAGGCGGCAAAGAACAGCGCCACCTCGGCGATATCCTCGATACTGGTGAACTCGCCATCCACCGTGCCGCCCAGCATCACCTTCTTCACCACCTCCTCCTCGGAAATGCCCAGTTCGGCCGCCTGCTGGGGGATCTGCCGATCAACCAGCGGGGTGCGCACAAAGCCCGGGCACACCACATTGGCGCGCACGCCCTTGGTGCCGCCCTCGCGCGCGATGGTGCGGGCCAGGCCCATCAGCCCGTGCTTGGCCGTGACATAGGCCGACTTCAGCGGGCTGGCGACCTTGGAATGCACCGAGCCCATGAGGATGATGCTGCCCGAGCCTTGCGCATACATGTGCGGCAGGCAGGCCTTGGTGGTGAGGAAGGCGCCATCGAGATGGATCGCCAGCATCTTTTTCCAGTCGGCATAGGCGAAGGATTCGACCGGGTTGACGATCTGGATGCCGGCGTTCGACACCAGCACATCCACCGTGCCCCATTGCGCCACCACATGGGCGATGCCGGCGTTCACCTGCTCCTCGCTGGTCACATCCATGGCCAGGCCCATGGCCTCGCCGGGGCCGGTGGCGGCAAGCTCTGCCGCGGCGGCTTCGGCGGCGGCCAGGTTCAGATCGGCCAGCGCCACTTTCGCGCCTTCGGCCACATAGCGCCGGGCAATGCCAAGGCCAATGCCGCTGGCCGCGCCAGTGACGATGCAGATCTTGCCGTGAAGCTTCATGAGGGAGCTCTCCGCTGGGAGGGAAGGAAAGGGGAAGGGCGGGGCGCAGGTTGTCCTGTCGCTGCGGCGCGAATGTGGACGAAATCGGCGGGCTGGGGAAGGGGGGCAGGTGCGCACCCCGGCAAGGGGGGCGCAAAAAGGGGGCAGGCCAGCCGGCCCGCCCCCCATTCGCTGTCAGGCTCTGAAAGGATCAGAACTTGAGCTGGCCGAAGATACCCACTTCGTCGTAGGTGCCATTGCCGCACAGGGCCGAGACGGCGGTGCTGGCAGTGGTGTCGGTGGTGCAGCCGATCGAGCCGTTCGAGCTCTTGACCACGCCGTTGTTCACCACGTCACGCTTGTAGAGCAGGGTGATGTCGACGATCTTGACCGGCTCCCAACGCAGACCCACGTAGAAGTAGTGGTCATAGACGTTCTTGGTGGGGGCGGTGGTCGCCTTGGGGGTGAACTTCAGCCAGTCGTAACGGCCCAGAACCTGCCACTTCTTGTCGAGGTTGTAGTTGGCGAAGAACGAGTAGCCGCGAGTCTTGTCGCTGTCGGTCGAGGACGTGACCGAGCCGAGGAAGTTCTTGGCGAAGATGTATTCGGCGCCAACGGTGAACTTGTCGCCCTTGTAGCCGGCGGCGGCGTTCAGGCGCGAGGCGGTGCGATAGGTGGTGAGCGGGGTGGCGCCGGTTTCTTCCACGCCCTTGCCCAGCTTGCCGGTGTAGCCACCCACGGCGGCATAGAAGCCATCGACGTTGGCCGACAGGCGGCCTTCCACGTCCATGTTCTTGGTCACGTAGGCGTTGCGATAGCCGCCGCCGTCGACCAGCGAGACCTGGTAGGAGAAGTACTTGCCAAGGTCACCCGAGACGTGGACACCCCAGTCGGCCGAGTTGCCGAGGCTGTCGCGTTCTTCCAGGCCCTGGTCGAGGTAGCGGTTGCCCGACAGACCATCGACATAGGGGATCCAGGGCATGTCGGCCGAACCCAGCTTGATGACCAGCGCCTTGTCCAGCTTCGCCTGCACATAGGCATGCTTCAGGAACAGGCCCTTGCCGACAACGCTGCTGCTCGAGGGCAGGGTCGAGCTGTTGACGTTCAGGTTGGTGTAACCCAGCACGTTCGACACGTCGGTGGTGACGCGGGCCGAGAACACCGAGTTGAAGTTATGATCGATCGTCACATAGACGCGCTTCAGGTTGAAGCCGGTGCCCGAGCTCTTGTTCTGGCCCGAGGCGCCAGCGCCCTGCGAGATGGTGCTGAAGTTGTAGAACACGGTGCCGCTGACCTTGGTGTCGCCAGCCCACTTCACGGCGCTCACGGCCTTGTCGGTCTTGGCCACGGCCACCTTGGCGGCGTCGGCGGCGGCCAGGGCCTTGTCGGCCTTCACTTCGGCGGCCTTGGCATCGCTGGCGGCCTGGGCCTGGCCGGCGGCCTGGGCCGAGGCGGTCTGGTCCAGCTTGGACTGCAGCGTGTTGATCTGGGCCTGCATCTGGGCCAGCTGCTGCTCGGCCTGGCGCAGTTCTTCAGCGGTGGTCAGGCCTTCGGCGGCGGCGTGATGGGCCTTGGCCTTGGGCTTCGCCTTGGCTTCGGCGGCCACGGGCGCGGCCAGCGCCGCCACCACCGCGACCAGCGCGATCGAAGAATTCAGTTTCATACAATTGCTCCCTAAATGCCCGCCCCCCGTTGCGAAAAACAGGGCGAGCGAAACCTCGATAAAAAACACACACACGCAGCCGGGCCCGCGGCAGGAACCAGGCCGCGCAGGCACAAGAGTGCCCCCGCGCCCAAGCGCCCCACGTCAAACCCGGTTTGCCGGCCTTCAATGCCCGGCTGCGGCCCAATCTAGAGTGTTGCAACCCGCGCCTGCGAGGCGTTGTCGCCTACGCATTACGCGGGTCGAAGTGGCAACAAACAAAGGGTTATCAAAGAGAAGCCCTTGCCAGCGCCAACTCTGGGCAGACCCAAACCAGCGATTGCCGGTTAGGTAGCGATTGTTACATTCCTGTGTAACGCAGCCCGCCGCAAGAGGGTGCGCGCGTTCTTTCGCCGGCTGTTGCAATTGCGCAACGATGTGTGAGACATAGGATCGGGTCTGCCAGGCGGTTGTCTCGGGGTTGGCCCTGGGGTGGCGGGAAGGTTTTTGTCACAAAGTCGTCATGTGCGGGGGGTAGCGCCGCTGGGCCTACCCTCGGTTCGCAGTTTGGAGATTCTCTCATGTTCCGGAAATTCGCGTATGCGTTTGGCGCCGCGGCCGTTGTTGCCGGCGTCGTCGGTATCGCCAAGGCCGACAATTTCACCGGCGCTGGCGCCACCTTCCCCGCGCCCGTCTATTCGGCATGGGCCCAGGCCTATCATGGCGCCACCGGCAATGAGCTGAACTATCAGGCCATCGGTTCGGGCGGCGGTATCCGCCAGATCAAGGCCAAGACGGTCGACTTCGGCGCTTCGGACAAGCCGCTGCAGCCCGCCGAGCTGAATGCCGCCGGCCTGCTGCAGTTCCCCACCGTGATCGGCGGCATCGTGCCGATCGTCAACATCCCGGGCGTCACTGCCGGCAAGCTGCGCCTTTCGGGCCCGGTGCTGGGCGATCTGTTCCTCGGCAAGATCCGCCGCTGGGATGATGCCGCCATCGCCCGCCTCAACCCCGGCGTGAAGCTGCCCTCGCTGCCGGTGACCGTGGTGCACCGCGCCGACGGTTCGGGCACCTCGTTCATCTTCACTTCCTACCTGTCGGCCGTGAACCGCGACTGGGCTGCCCGCGTGGGCGCCAATGATTCGGTGAACTGGCCCACCGGCCTTGGCGGCAAGGGCAACGATGGCGTCGCCGCTTTCGTGAAGCAGACCTCGGGTTCGATCGGCTACGTGGAATATATCTACGCCCGCAAGGACAACGTGGCCTGGACCTATGTCGAGAACAAGGCCCACCAGTATCCGAACCCGGATCCGGTGTCGTTCGCCGCGGCTGCCGCCAACGCTCCCTGGGGCCGCGCTCCCGGCAACTATGTGCTGCTGATCGACGAGCCCGGCGCCAAGGCCTGGCCGATCTCGGGTGCGACCTTCCTGCTGATGTACAAGAACCCCGGCAACGCCCAGAAGGCCGCCGAAGTTCTGAAGTTCGTCGACTGGTCGTACAAGAACGGCGATGCGGCCGCCGGCAAGCTGGACTATGTGCCGCTGCCGCTGTCCGTGAAGAACATGATCCGCAAGCAGTGGCTGCAGATCACCGCGGGCGGCAAGCCTGTGTATGTGAGCAAGTAAGACTGGATAGAACCATGGCTGAAGCCGCGATAGCTCCAGCCGGCGAAACCGCCCCGCAGGTCAAGGACCTGCGGGGCATTTCCCGCGCCGGACGTAACGATGCCATCTTCCACGCGCTGTGTCTGTCGGCGGCCATGCTGCTGATGGCCACGCTTGCCGGCCTGTTGATCTCGCTGATCATCGGCGGCTGGCCGGCGCTTTCGCACTTCGGCCTGAAGTTCTTCTTCTCCAGCGCCTGGGATCCGGTGGCCGATGACTATGGCGCTGCCGGCCCCATTGTCGGCACGCTGATCACCGCTTTTCTCTCGATGCTGTTTGCCCTGCCGCTGGCGATCGGCATTGCGGTGTTCCTGGTGGAATTCTGCCCCAAGTCGATCGAGCGCTGGGTGGCGATGGCGGTGGAACTGCTCGCGGGCATTCCTTCCATCGTCTATGGCATGTGGGGCCTGTTCGTGCTGGGGCCGTGGTTTAACGACCATGTGATCCTGCCGCTGCGCCTGGCTGCCGAACCCGGCTCGTTCCTCGAGAAGTTCCTCGGCAATGCCTCGAGCGGCTCGAACATCTTCACCGCCTCGGTGATCCTGGCGATCATGGTGCTGCCCTTCATTGCCACCGTGTTCCGCGAACTGCTGCTCTCTGTGCCCACCTATGTGCGCGAGGCGGCCTATGGCATGGGCTGCACCCCCTTCGAGGTGGTCAGCAACATCATGCTGCCCTATATCCGCAAGAGCGCCATCGGCGCTGTCATGCTGGGCCTGGGCCGCGCCCTGGGCGAGACGATGGCCGTTACCTTCATCATCGGCAACAGCCACGCCTTCCCCACCAGCATTTTCGACAGTGGCAGCACCATCGCTTCCACCATCGCCAACGAATTTGCCGAGGCAACGACGGACATGCACGTCTCGGCGCTGGTGGCGCTGGGTCTGGTGCTGTTTGCCATCACGTTCACCACGCTGGCGGTGGCCCGCCTGCTGCTGGGCAAGGAGAAGGCCTGATGAGCGCCGCTGCTTCTGCCGGCCTGTTCTCGCGCTATGGGCGCCGCAAGCTGGTTAACTATGTGTTTGTCACGCTGGCCAGCATGGCCACGGCCGTGGCGATTGCCGCGCTGGTGATGATCCTCGCCTCGCTGATCATGAAGGGCTTTGGCGGCATCAACGCCGAGATCTTCCGCGCCGACACGCCCGGCGGCGGCGGCGATCTGGGCACGGGCGGCCTGCGCAATGCCATCGTCGGCTCGGTGATGCTGTGCGCCATGGGCATGGTCATCGCGGTGGTCATCGGCATTCTGGCGGGCACCTGGCTGGCCGAATATGGCGATGGCAACAGGCTGGCCGGCTTCGTGCGCTTCCTCAACGACGTGCTGCTCTCGGCGCCCTCCATCCTTATCGGCCTGTTCGGCTATGAGCTGGTGGTGCTGCCGATGCATGGCGGCTCGGCGCTGGCCGGCGCCATCGCGCTGGCGATCCTGACGACGCCTGTCGTCACCCGCACCACCGAAGACATCCTGCGCCTGCAATCGAACCAGCTGCGCGAGGCCGGCATGGCGCTGGGCGCCGGCAAGGGCCTGGTGATCCGCGCGATCATCTGGCGTGCCTCGCGCACGGGGCTGGTCACCGGCGGCCTGCTCGGCTTTGCCCGCATGAGCGGCGAATCCGCGCCGCTGGTGTTCACCAATGCCGGCAACCAGTTCTTCAGCTGGAACGTGCTGGGCGCCACCGCCTCGCTGCCGATGACGATCTTCTACTTCGCCCTCAGCGCCGATGAGAACTGGCAGCGCCTGGCCTGGGTGGCCGCGTTGCTGATCTCTGTCGCCGTTCTTTCCGCCAACATCATCGGGCGCGCCCTTGCGCGCGGGAGCCAGCACAAGTGAACTTCAACGCTTCTTCGGCCGATACGGCCACCGTCATGGTTGCGCCGCCCGAGGCAGAGCGCGTGCTCGACGTGAAGAACCTCGATTTCTTCTACGGCAAGCACCAGTCGCTGTTCGGCGTCGATCTGCCGGTGGCGCGCAAGCAGATCACCGCGCTGATCGGCCCCTCGGGCTGCGGCAAATCCACCCTGCTGCGCACGCTGAACCGGGTCTATGATCTCTATCCCGGCCAGAAGGCCCAGGGCGAGATCCTCTTCAACGGCGAGAACATCCTTGCCGAGAAGGATCTGGCCCGGCTGCGCGCGCGCATCGGCATGGTGTTCCAGCGCCCGACGCCGTTCCCCATGTCGATCTACGACAACATTGCCTTTGGCGTGCGCCTGCACCGCAAGGTGACCAAGGCGGAGATGGACGAGATCGTCGAGGTTTCGCTCACCCGCGCGGCGCTGTGGGACGAGGTGAAGGACAAGCTCGACAAATCGGGCCTGGGCCTTTCCGGCGGCCAGCAGCAGCGCCTGTGCGTGGCGCGCGGCATTGCCGTGGAACCCGAAGTGCTGCTGCTCGACGAGCCGGCCTCGGCGCTGGACCCGCTGTCCACCGCCAAGCTGGAAACCGCGCTTCTGGAGCTGAAGGACAGCTTCACCATCGTTATCGTCACCCATAACCTGCAGCAGGCCGCCCGCATCAGCGATCACACGGCCTTCATGCTGCTGGGCAAGATGATCGAGTTCCGCCCCTCCTCGGAAGCTTTCGTGAAGCCCGAGACAGAGGCCATGCGCGATTATGTGACCGGCCGCTACGGCTGATCGCGCCTTACCGCATTCACATAAAAAACCGCCGGCAGGAGCGTTCCTGCCGGCGGTTTTTTATGTGCCCGGGATCGGGCCCGCGGCCGGCAGGCCGCAAGGAGGGATGCCCCCTGCGGCCCGCCGGCCCTGTCAGCCTTGCGGGCTGCCGTCTGCCGGGGCGGGGGGCTGGGGGGCCACGCTCACCCGGCCGGTGCGCTCCAGCTTGCCCCAGCTGGCGCCCACGCCGCGGATCGCGCTGCTGACCGCCTTCAGCACCACCCAATACATCAGCTGGCGATAGACGAAGCGCTGCGCCAGCAGCAGGAAGGCGGGGAAGCGCTTCTCGCGCACATCGAGCCGGTAGGCGATGAGGCCGCAGGTGAGATCGACCGCGCTGAAGCACATCCAGTAGGCGGCCATGCGCAGCACGTCGGTCTGGGTTTGCGCCCAGCCATGCTGCATCACCCGCACCACCGTGCCGACGATCGAGATGACCAGCGCCAGATCGATCGCCGGCGAGATGCAGGCAAAGACGATCTGGAACAGCCAGGCCTGCGGCACGCCGATGAAGGCCAGCCCGCCCGGCTTGCCCTTGCGCACGATCTTGCGGTGCTTCCACAGGCATTGCAGCGTGCCGAAAGACCAGCGGAAGCGCTGCTTGGCCAGCGCCCGGAAGCTTTCGGGCGCCTCGGTCCAGGCCACGGCGTCCTCGTCGTAGGCCACCTTCCACTTCTTGCGCTGGATGGCGATGGTGAGGTCCTGGTCCTCGGCCAGCGTGTCTTCGGGATAGCCGCCCACGCTTTCCAGCGCCGCGCGCCGCCAGGCGCCCACCGCGCCCGGCACCACCATGATCGCCTCGAAGCGGGTGAGGGCCTTGCGCTCGATGTTCTGCGCCGTGGTATATTCCACCGCCTGCCAGCGGGTGACAAGGTTCACCCGGTTGCCCACCTTGGCATTGCCTGCCACCGCGCCGATCTTGGGGTCGATGAACCAGCGCACGAGGCGGATGATCGTCTCGCGCTCGAACTGGGTGTCGGCATCGAGGGCGACGATGATCTCGCCCTGGGCTTCCTTCAGCGCCCGGTTCAGCGCCGCCGCCTTGCCGCCATTGGGCATGGACAGCAGCTTCACCCGCGGATTGTCGCCATAGGCAGCGGCGACCACCGCGCTGGTGCCATCCTTGGAGCCATCATCGGCAACGATCACGTCGAGATAGGGATAGGAGGATTCCAGGATCCGCCTCACCGAGGCCTCGATCACCTTCTCCTCGTTGAAGCAGGGGATGATCACCGTCACCTTGGGGCGGAACTCGCCGCTGGGCAGCGGCGGCTTGGGCCGGCCCGGCAGCAGCGCCAGCACCGACATCGACACCGCCCGGATCATCCCCAGCGCGATGGCGAAGAAGAAGGTCCAGTTGAGAGCGATGATGGTGAAGCCGAGCGCTGTGAAGGCGAACACATCGGCGCGCACCGAGACGAGATCGAAGCCCGAGAGCGGCGGCATCACCTGATCGTGGCTGATGCCGGCAAGGGTGGAGACGGGCACGAAAGTGTAGCCCTGGTGCTGCAGCGTGGCGATGATGGCGGGCAGGGCGGCCACCGTTTGCGAGCGGTCGCCGCCGCCATCATGCATCAGGATCACATTGGCGGTGCGATCGGGGGTGGCCGCGGCCACCTGCGCCAGCGTGCGGTTGATGATCTCCTGCACGCCCGGGCGCTTCCAGTCGTCGGTGTCGATATGCAGGCCCACCACGGTGTAGCCGTGCTGCTGGGCGATGTCGGCCGGCACCAGCTCGTCGGCGGTGGTGGGCTCGGCGTCGCCGAAATAGGGGGCGCGGAACAAGCGGATCGAGCGGCCGGTATAGGCCTCGATCAGACGCTTGGTGGTGTTCAGTTCAAGGTTGATGCCCAGCTGGGTGTCGATCGCCATGTTGGGGTGGGTGTAGCTGTGGTTGCCCAGCTCGAAACCGTCGGCCACCTCGCGTTCGAGCAGGCCCCGGTTGGCCACGCCATTCTCGCCGATGACGAAGAAGGTGCCCGGCACATGGTATTGCTCGAGGATGGAGAGGATCTGCGGTGTCCACTTGGGGTCTGGCCCGTCGTCGAAGGTGAGCGCCAGCTGCTTGGGATTGGCGCCGCCGGTGCGCTGCACCACATAGGGCGTGGGCAGGGTGAGATAGCGCACAGCGGTGGCCAGATGCGTGCGGGCATCAAAATCCACCTCGCGCGCGCCGGTGGTGGGCGTGGAGGTGATGCGCAGGATCTCGCCCTGGCCCTCCACGTCGACATTGGCGGTCTGCTCGATGGCGGTGAGATCGGGCGGGGTGGTGCCGCCCTGCCGCCAGGCCCCCAGCGCCGGCCAGAAGCCCGGATCTTCCGAACCCAGCCGCCACAGCGCCACATTGCCCAGCCCCAGCTGCGAGAGGATGTGCATCTCGTTCCAGCTGGCGGCGGCATCCAGCATCCACACATCGTGGCGCAGATTGCCATCCAGATAGGAAAAGCCGCTGTTGCCGCTGTTGCGATCGAAGGTGACGTTGGTGGAGGCATCATGGGCGGCCAGCCAGGCCTCTTCGATGCTGAGGCTGTCCGATTTGCCGCCATACCAGTCGTAGGCATAGGAGCCGAGGGCGACGATCACCTTGTCGGGGGCGATGCCGCGGGTGGCCTGCGCCACCTGGTTGGCAAACCAGCCGTTGGAAGCAATGGGGCCGGCGGTGCCGCTCTGCCAGTGCTCGTCATAGGCCATCAGGATGATCTTGTCGGCCGCCTGGGCGAAGGCGCGCGGGTTCCAGTCCTCGTTGCCCACCGGCATGGTAACGGCGACCAGCCGGCCCTTCTTGTCGAAATCGGCGTTGGTCTCGGCGATCAGCGCGCGATAGCGGGCGACATCGGCCGGCGCGATATTCTCGAAGTCGAAGATGACGCCGGCATCGCCGGTCTTGTCGAGATAGGCATCGAGGGCGGCGATGAAGGCGCGCCGGCGCCCCTCGTTGTGGAACAGGGCCTGGGTGGCGGCGCCGGCAAACACATCGCCGATCACATTCTGCACCACCGGCATGATCAGCGGCCGGTGCAGGCTGGAAAAGACGATGCGGCGCAGGGCGTTGTCCTCGTGCACCTGCAGCTGGCCGGCGCTGTCGATGGCAAGGGTGGTGGGCGCCACCCAGTCCAGCTGGCCGATATGCTTCACCAGCGAGGGCGCGCTCTCGTCCGACCAGGTGGTGTAGAAGCCCACCGAGATCGCCTTGGCGGCCGCCCGGCCATGGGCCTTGGGCGGCGTGCGGAACAGGTCGGTCAACTCGTGCGAGAGATTGCTGACCTGGGCCTTGAAGCGCAGCGGCGTGCGCCGTTCAAAGCCCAGCGGCAGCGGCGAGGGAGAGGGGATGGAGACTACGGTGGACGCAAACGCCCCCGCCAGCAGCACCAGCGCGATGAGCGCCGCGAACAGGCCGCGGCGCGTCCAGCGCCGGCGGCGGCCCGATGGATCGAAGAAGACAGGCCTTGCCACGTTTCGAAATACCGTTTCCGTTTAAAGGATGCGGGGGGCATGCCGGCAGCGCGCCAACAGGCCGTGCCTGCCTTGCGCTGCTGTTCCCCACCGATGCAAGGCGATAGCATTGGCAGGCGGGCCGGGGAACCGAAATCGCCCGCCCGGCCGCCTGCCGATGCTGCGCTGCGCCAAAAGCGGGCCTATCCTGCCTTCGCGGCACAGCAGAATTTCTTGTGTGCCGGGCGGGCGCGCGGGCAAACTCAAGCTTGCCCGTAGACTTGCCCTGCCTCTAGGAGGCGGCGCAGACAGGCGCGATCTGTGCCCGCTGTGCCGCATGGCCGCTGTTTCGGCAGCGATGGCGTGGCAGGCGTGGCAGCGATGCGCCGAGTGTGGCAGGATCTGGCGGCGAGCCCACGCGGGCAGCCGGGAAAGGATAGCGAAAGATGGGGTTCATCCATCACCTGGATGGCTTGCATGCGGTGGCCGGATTGCTGGTGGGCATTCTGGTGGGCCTGACAGGGGTGGGCGGCGGATCGCTGATGACGCCGCTGCTGGTGCTGCTGTTCGGCGTCAGCCCGACAACGGCGGTGGGCACCGACCTGCTCTATGCCTCGGCCACCAAAACGGTTGGCTCGGCCGTGCATGGCTGGCGCGAAACGGTGGACTGGCAAGTGATGCAGCGCCTGGCGCTGGGCAGCATTCCGGCCGCGCTGTTCACGCTGATGGTGCTGAACCGCGCCGGGCCCCTGTCGAAGGCCACGCAGAACGATCTGATGCTGGGGCTGGCGGCGATGCTGGCGCTCACCTCGGTGCTGGTGCTGCTGCAAAAGCGCATTGTGGCGCTGGCCGGGCGGCGCAAGCTGGCCCGGGGCCATCGCCACAGCCCCAGGGTGGTGCTGGGCACGGTGGCGCTGGGGGCGCTGCTGGGCACGGCGGTGTCGCTCACCTCGGTGGGGGCCGGCGCGATCGGCGTGACCGCGCTGCTGCTGCTTTATCCCGAACTGCCGATGTCGCGCATTGTCGGCACCGATATCGCCCATGCCGTGCCGCTGACGCTGGTGGCGGGCATGGGGCACTGGATTTATGGCGATGTCGATGGCGTGCTGCTGGTGAACCTGCTGCTGGGCTCGGTGCCGGGCATCATCATCGGCAGCCTCATTTCCAGCCGCTCGCCCGATGGGGTGCTGCGCCCGCTGCTGGGGATGGTGCTGGTGCTCTCGTCCTGGCAGCTGTTCCTCAAGGCCTCCAGGCCGGCCGAGGCACTGGCGCGCCACGCCCTGCCGGCCGCCGCGCACAGCCCCGCCACGCGCGGCTAGGCCTCACCCAGCCAGGCTGGCGCCCCCTTCTTTCATGGGGGCAAGTTTCACTTGTTTGCGCCGCCCCTTGCGATGCGGCAGGGGGCGCACTCACGAATTTCAGCGGATATCCCACGGCCATGACCGATACACTCACTCATTTGGCGCGTCTTGAGGCGGAGAGTATACATATTATACGGGAGGTTGTGGCGGAGGCAGATCGTCCTGTGATGCTGTATTCGGTGGGCAAG
>Ga0207806_1000152_pt1 | contig 18177 bp, 17 predicted proteins | sample LuqExpMetageno72_FD_187829 | JGI IMG/M metagenome (GOLD analysis project Ga0207806, IMG submission 187829) | Tropical forest soil microbial communities from Luquillo Experimental Forest, Puerto Rico - Sample 72 (SPAdes) | ecosystem: Environmental > Terrestrial > Soil > Tropical forest ...
GGGCGATGCCGCCAACCCGGCGATGGCCGGCGACATGACCCGCGAGAAATATTTCGCCCTGGGCCATGTGACGGCGCGCTTCGGCCGCGCCCGCACCCCCGCTTTCGACGACTGGTTCGTGCGCCGCCAGAAAACCCAGCGCCGCATCGAGGTGGTGGCGCCCAGCTTCCTCTCGCTGCCCGGGCTGGTGCTGGGCACGCAGCGCGTGGCCACCATGCACCGCCGCCTGGCCACCCAGGTGACCAAGAACCTGCCGCTGGTGATGCGCGAGATGCCGTTCGACATTCCGCCCATCCGCGAGGCGATCCAGTGGCACCTGTCGAACAACAACGACCGGGCCCTGCGCTGGGTGGTGGAGCGGCTGTCGGCCTATGCGCAGGAAGGCGGGCCGGCCGCGCGCGGCAATGGCAATGTGGTGCCGATCGCGCCGCTGGCCGAAGTGCACCGCGATGCCATCGCCGCCCAGTTCCAGCAGCTGAACAGCGGGCGCTGAGGGGCGCGGGAGGATGGGCTCCCGCCTCAGTCCTCCCGCATGTCGAAGGCCTGGCGGGCCGCCTCGATGGCGCCGGCCTGGCTGTTCACCCAGCCGATCATCCGCCGCGCCTCGGCCGCCAGCCTTTCGCCCAGTGCCGTCAGCCGATAGGATACGCGCGGCGGCACATCCGCGGTGGCCCGCCGCTCAACGAAGCCATCGCGTTCCAGCGCGCGCAGTTTCAGCGTCAGCACCCGCTGCGAAATCGCCTTTTCCGCCGACAGTTGCACCAGCACGCGCTTCAGATCGGCATGGCGCCACTCGCCCATTTCCAGCACGATGAGGATGAGCGTGGACCACCTGTCGCCCAGCTTGGCCATCACCTCGCGCACGGGCGCCTCGCGGTGGTTGCCGTGGCGGGCCATCTCTTCGGCCAGCGCTGCGATGCGCGCGCCCAGATGTTGCGGGATACCGTCTGTCATTGCCTGTTCCATGGGGCGGCGAGGGCACAAAAAAGTGCCGTCTTTCCGCTTGCGCAGCGCCGCCTTAAACCCTGCCTCACAAACCAATTCAAGGGGAGAGACAAGATGGCACAAGACGCCATCCGCATGGACGGCAAGGTTGCGCTCATCACCGGCGGGGCTGGCGGCATTGGTGCTGCCACCGCGCGGCTGATCGCGGCGCGCGGTGGCAAGGTGGCGATTGCCGACATTGCCTTCGAACGCGCCGAGGCCCTGGCCGCCGAACTGCCGGACGCGCTGGCGATCCGGCTGGATCTGGAGCGCGAAGAGAGCATTCTGGCGATGGTGGCGGCCACCCTCAGCCATTTCGGCCAGCTGGATGTGCTGCACAACAATGCCGCCCTGCTGAGCCCGGAAATCGCCCGCGCCGATGGCGATGTGGAAGCGATGGACACCGCCCTCTGGGACCGCACCTATGCGGTGAATGTGCGCGGCACGATGATCGGCTGCCGGGCGGCGCTGCCGCACCTGCGCGCCACGCATGGCAATATCGTCAACACCGTCAGCAATCTGGCGCTGCAGGGGCATATCATCCAGGCGGCCTATTCCAGCAGCAAGGCGGCGATCATCCAGATGACCCGGGCGATCGCGGCCAGCCACGGCATCCATGGCGTGCGCTGCAACGCGGTGGCGCCGGGCATGACGATGACGCCGGCCCTGCGCGAGGCCTTCCCGCCGCCTTTGCGCGCCGCGGTGGAGGGCGAAACCCTGCGCACCCAGCTGGGCGAGCCGGAAGACATTGCCGAGGCGGTGGCCTTCCTGGCCAGCGATGCGGCGCGCAACATCACCGGCCAGGTGCTGGTGGCCGATGGCGGCTGCGCCTCGCACGTGCCGGGCCTGGCCCCGTTCCGCGCCTTCTTTTCGGGAGAGAACCATTGAGCAACTATGACATCGTGGTGATGGGCGCAGGCCACAATGGCCTCACCGCCGCCGCCTATATGGCCAAGGCCGGCAAGAAGGTGCTGGTGCTGGAAAGGAAGCCCCATTTCGGCGGCGGCGTTTCCACGCGCGAGCTGATCCAGCCCGGCTTCTGGCATGACGAGCACTCCAACGTGCATATCATGATCCAGGGTAACCCCATGCTGCGCGAGGACGAACTGGGCCTGCTTTCGCGCTTTGGCCTGGAATATATCTATCCCGATCTGCCGCATGCCTCGATCTGGGAAGATGGCACGATCGTGCGCAGCTGGAAGGATCTGGATCGCACCTGCGAGGAGATCGCCAGCTTCAGCCCCAAGGATGCCGAGGCCTATCGCGGCTTTGCCAGGGCCAGCATGGCCGCCCTGCCGATGTTCATGTCGGGGCTCTACATGCCGCCCTTCCCGATGGGCGCCTTTGTGGCGATGATGGACCAGTCCGACGAGGGCCGCTTCCTGCTCGATGTGATGAGCCGCTCGGCGCTCGATGTGGTGGAGCAGTATTTCGAGAGCGATCTCCTCAAGCTTCACATCGTGCGGATGGTGACCGAAAACCTGCAGATGCCCGACGAGCTGGGCACCGGCATGGGCGCCTTCCTGATGCCGGGCATCATCCACACCTATGGCTGCTCGATGCCCAAGGGCGGCTCGGGCCAGCTGTCGAAGGCGCTGGTGCGCGCGATCGAGCATTGGGGCGGCGAGGTGCGCTGCAATGCCGAGGTGGCGCGCGTGATCGTCTCGGGCGGCAAGGCGGCCGGGCTGGAGCTGACCACCGGCGAAACCTTCATGGCGAAAGACGGCGTGATCGGCGCCATCCACCCCCATGTGCTGCGCAAATTCGTGGCCGAAACGCCCGAGCCCGTGCTGCAGCGGGCCGAGCGCGTCACCCCGTCCACCTTCTCGATCAACCTCACCCATCTCACCTTGAAGGAGCGGCTGAGGCTCAAGGTGGGCAATGAAACCAATGCCATGATGACCGAGCTGATGGACTTCTACACCATCCGCGAGATGCTGCTGGAATATGACAAGCTGCGCCGGGGCCTCACCGCGCCGCGGCTGATCGCCGGGGGTGACAACACCATCTTCGATCCCAGCCGGGCGCCGGAAGGGGCGGGCGTGTTCTATGGCGTCAATTTCGCGCCCTACGAACTGTTCGAGGGCGGCCATGCCGCGTGGGACGAGAAGAAGGAAGAAGTGGCCGATGCGGCCCTGGCCCAATACCGCAAGTTCTATGCGAACCTGACCGACGACAACATCACCGGTCGCCTCATCCGCTCGCCCATCGATCATGAGCGCGACAGCCCCGCCAGCTTCCTCAAGGGCGATATCCACGGCTGCGCGCCCTTCATGTATCAGTCTGTCGGCCACCGGCCCACGCCCGATCTCGGCTCTTTCCGCGTGCCGCAGGTGGAAGGGCTCTATCTCGTCGGGCCGTTCATGCATCCGGGCGGCGGCGTGTTTGGCGCCGGGCGCGCCACGGCCATCCAGATGATGGACGACATGGGTATCGATTTCGACAAGGTGTGTGGAGGGGCGATCTGATGAGCCAGAATAGCAAGCCGCCGCAGATGCGCGTGCTCGATGCCAACGACAAGGAACTGATGACCGTGCGCAAGATTGAGCGCGAGGGTGATGCGCTGGTCATCCGCGGCAAGATCTTCGGCGCCATGCCGATGGTGGCCAAATTGACCCCGGCAGAAGCGCGCGCCGCGCTTAAACTGCTGGATGCCAAGACCATTCTGTTCCTCGTCACGCTCTTGTTCCGGCGCTGAGGAGGGGCGGTTTATCCATCCATGAAACCGATGCAACTGCAGCGGTAATTTCCATAAATCAGAATTGATCGCGATCAACCAGCCGGCGGCCGCCTCGCGCCATTCCTTGCGCAACACGCAAGGGAGATGCAGGAAATGGCAATCACAGGCATTCGCCGGCTGGTGTTTCTGGTCGATGACCTCACCACCACCACACGCTTTTTCACCGATTATGGCCTCAGCTTCATCGCGGGCGATGCCACTTCCAGCCGCTTCGAGGTGATGAACGGCGCCGAGGTGCTGCTGCTGCTGCGCGGCCACCCGGATCTGCCGCAGGGCCATGCGCAAACCGGCATTGGCGTGGTGGAATGCGTGTGGAGCGTGGACAATGCCGCCGCCCTGAAGCGGCTGACCGACGATCTTGCCCGCGATCATCAGCTGGCCACCGATGCCGAGGGCGTTGTCCACTTCGTCACCCCCTTCGGCCAGGCGGTGGCGCTGCAGCACTGGACGCCGCGCGCGGTGCATGGCGCGCCCAGCCCGGCCAACACGCCGGGCCTTGTCGGCCGGCTGAACCAGCCGCGCAAATGGCTGGCCCGTGCCACGCCAAAGCGCATCCACCACGCCGTGTGGACCTTCCCCGATGTGCAGGAAGCGCTGGAATACTACCGCGACCGGCTGGGTTTTCGCATCACCGACGTGCAGAAGGGCTTTGGCGTCTACATGCGCGCCAGCGCCGCTTTCGAGCACCACAACATCTTTCTGGCCAACGCCCAGGCGCCGATGCCCGGCTTTGATGGCACGCTGAAATTCCACCACGCCAATTTCGAGCTGGAGGATATCGACGAGATCATGGTGGGCAAGAACCACCTCGACCGGCTGGGCTATGATTTTGCCGGCAACTGGGGCCTTGGCCGCCACCGGCTGACCAGCGCCGCCTTCCTCTATCTCAACATGCCGGCGCTGGGCGGCGACATGGAATATGGCGCCGATTGCGACTGCGTGGACGACAGCTGGAAGCCGCGCGTGTGGGATGGCGCCTTTGGCACGGCGATCTTCATGCATGATCTGCCGCAATGGATGATGCCCACGCCCAACTGGGACGTGACCTATGCGCGCGACGAGCAGCTGCGCTTCCTGCCGGCAGACCCCAAACCGGCCAACACTACACCCGCAGGCGTTCCTGCCACAGACATTGCCGCCGAAGCGGCCGAATAAGGAGAGCGAGCATGGCAAAGGCACAGAAGATCTGCATCATCGGCGGCGGCGTGGGCGGTTTGGCCCTGGCCATTGGCCTGCATCAGCGGGGCCTGGCGGTGGAAGTGGTGGAGCGCGACAAGGACTGGAAGGTCTATCATGTCGGCATCATCGTGCAGGCCAATTTCATCCGCGCGCTGGCCGAACTGGGGCTGGGCGATGCGGCGGTGGCGGCGGGCTACCCCTACAAGGGCGCGCGCTTCAAGGATGCGGCGGGCAACACCATTGCCGAACTGCCCGGCGATGCGCAGGTCGATGGCCTGCCCTGCGATCTTGGCCTCACCCGCCCGGCGCTGCATGAGGTGTTGACGCAAAAGGTGCGCGAGCTGGGCATTGCGGTGCGCCTGGGCGTTACCTTCACCGCCTTCGAGGACAAGGGCGATGGGGTGGACGTGGCCTTCTCGGATGGCACCACCGGCCACTACGACCTGCTGATCGGCGCCGATGGCAATTATTCGGCCGTGCGCAAGGCGTTGTGGCCCGATGCCCGGCCGCAGTTCACCGGCCAGGGCGTGTGGCGCTACAACGTGCCGCGGCCGGCTGATCTCGAATGGTCCGACATCTACATCGGCAATGGCCAGAACGGTTTCAACGGCAAGGCCGGCTATTGCCCGCTGACGCCGAGCGAGATGTATATCTTCGCGGTCATCGAGGAGAAGGGCAATCCGCGCTTCGCGCCCGAGACGCTGGCCGAGGAAATGCGCAAGCGCCTGGCCGGCTATGGCGGCCTGCTGGGCGAGGCGGCCAAGGCGGTGATCGATCCGGCGCTGGTGGTCTATCGCCCGCTGGAAGCCTGCATCATGCCCGCCCCCTGGTATCAGGGCCGGGTGGTGCTGATCGGCGATGCTGCCCATTCGGCCACGCCCCATCTGGGCCAGGGCGCGGCGATGGCGGTGGAAGATGCGGTGGTGCTGGCAGAGGAGCTGGCCACGCGCGATCTGGATGAGGCGCTTGCGGCCTTCATGCAGCGCCGCTTCGAGCGGGCCAAGCTGGTGGGCACCAGCTCTATCCAGCTGGGCGAGTGGGAAATGCACCCGGAAACCGCTGGCGACCCGGTGGAGCTGACTGCACGCATCCGCGCCAAGCTGGCCGAACCGGTGTAAGGCAAAGGGCAGGTGCGAGGGGGCAGCCCCTGGCACCTGCCCCCTTTTTTCAGCCTTCGGGCTCTTCGACGAATTCGATCAGATTGCCTGCGCAATCGCGGATGAAGCAGCCCTTGCCGAACGCCTCGCGCACGACAAAGGCGATATCGGCGCCCTTTTCTTCCATCTCGACGAGAAACGCCTCGATATCGGCCACGCGGAAGGCGACATGCTTGTTGCCATGGGTCTTGATGTCGCGCGGGGGGTGGCGGCGGTCTTCGGGCAGGGGGGCCGCGCCTGCCACTTCGAAGATCTCGAAGCGCAGCGGGCCTTTGCGCACCATGGCGGTGTGGCTGCCGGCCGCCTCGATGAAGAAGCGCCGCTCCAGTTCAAAGCCCAGCACATGGCCATACCAGGCGATCGCCTCATCGAGGCTGGGCACGGACACGCCGCCGTGGTGGAAGGTGAATGCGGCCATCGCTAGATCCTGCCTGCCAGGCGGGGCGATGGGGTGGGGTGAGCGGCCAAGTGTGTCTCCCTTCGGTCTGGCTTTTGCCGGCAAGGCTGGCACGGGGCGGGGCGGCGTTCCAGCCCATGCTGTGGATAGCGGCCTATCGATGGCGCCGGCGCGGCTGTGGTGCCCTCAAGGCGCCAGCAGCCGGGCATCGGCCTTCACGATATCGGCCAGCCAGCGGGTGACGAGGCGGATGCGCTGCAGCTGGTGGGTGTCCTTGTGCGTCACCAGCCAGAAGGCGCGGGTGATGGTGCGGTCGGGCAGCACGCGCACCAGCGCCGGATCGGCATCGCCGATGAAGCAGGGCAGCACGCCAATGCCGGCGCCCGCCGCCAGCAGCCGGTGCTGGGCCAGGATGCTGGAGGAGCGCAGGCTCGCGGCCAGATCGGGGGCGATCTCGGTCAGATAGTTCAGCTCGGGCGCATAGACGAGATCGGGGATATAGCCGATCAGCTGGTGGCCATGGGCAAGGCAGGCCGGGCCGGTGATCGCCGCGTGCCCGGCCAGATAGGCGGGGCTGGCATAGAGGCGCAGCGCATAATCGGCCAGCTTGCGGGCGATCAGCGGCCCTGTCTGCGGGCGCGAGAGCAGCACGGCGATATCCGCCTCGCGGCGCGAGGGGCTGAGGAAGCCGTTGGAGGCCACCAGATCGATCGCCAGCCCCGGATAGCGCTTGGCAAAATCGCCCAGATGGCGCGCCACGATCCAGCTGCCAAACCCTTCCGACACGCTGATGCGCACGCTGCCGCTGGGGCCGTTGGCGCTGCTGGCCGGCTCCACGCCGCTGGCGGCCTGGGCCATCTGCTCCACGGCGGCCAGCAGCGCCTCGCCGGCCGGTGTCAGCAGCTGGCCCTCGCGGGTCTGCTCGAACAGGGTGGTGCCCAGCCGGCTTTCCAGCCGCCGCAGCCGCCGGCCGATGGTGGTGGCATTCAGCCCCATCATGCGGCCCGCGCCCGCCAGCTGGCCCGCGCGGGCTATGGCGAGAAAGGCCTGATAATCGCTCCAGTCGGCATCCTGCATATTTGCAGGTCATATCAGCTTTATTGAGAGTTGCCCGCAATTTTCGAGGGGATAATGCTGGGTGCAAATCAAGGATGCCTGAACGGAGTTGAAGCGAAATGCGACTGATTGACCATGTGATCGTGGGCGGCGGCGGTGTGCCGGCCCGCAAGAGCCCGGTGTTCGACCCCAACACGGGCGCGGTTCAGGCGGAAGTGGCGCTGGGCGATGCCGCGCTGCTGGATGCGGCGGTGGCCAAGGCGCTGGCGGTGCAGCCGGCCTGGGCGGCCACCAACCCGCAGCGCCGCGCCCGCGTGATGTTCGAGTTCAAGCGCTTGGTCGAGGCCAACATGCAGGAGCTGGCCGAGCTGCTGGCCAGCGAGCATGGCAAGGTGGTGGCCGATGCCAAGGGCGATATCCAGCGCGGGCTGGAAGTGGTGGAATTTGCCTGCGGCATCCCCCATGCGCTGAAGGGCGAATATACCCATGGCGCGGGCCCGGGCATCGATGTTTACTCCATGCGCCAGCCGATCGGCATTGGCGCGGGCATCACGCCGTTCAACTTCCCCGCGATGATCCCGATGTGGATGTTTGGCGTGGCGATCGCTTGCGGCAATGCCTTCATCCTCAAGCCTTCCGAGCGCGATCCCTCGGTGCCGGTGCGCCTGACGCAGCTGATGCTGGAAGCAGGCGCCCCCGAAGGCGTGCTGCAATGCGTGCATGGCGACAAGGAAATGGTGGACGCCATCCTCGATCATCCGGCGATCGGCGCGATCAGCTTTGTCGGCTCCTCCGACATCGCCAATTACGTCTATGAGCGCGGCGCTGCCAATGGCAAGCGCGTGCAGGCGATGGGCGGTGCCAAGAACCATGGCATCGTCATGCCCGATGCCGATCTCGACAAGGTGGTGAACGATCTCGTCGGTGCGGCCTTTGGCTCGGCGGGCGAGCGCTGCATGGCGCTGCCGGTGGTGGTGCCGGTGGGCGAGGGCACGGCCGAGCGGCTGATCGACCGGCTGCTGCCCGAGATCGAGAGCCTGCAGGTGGGCGTCTCCAACGATCCGGCGGCGCATTATGGCCCGGTCGTCACCGCCCAGCACAAGGCGCGGATCGAGGACTGGATCGCCAAATGCGAGGCCGAAGGCGGCAAGATCCTCGTCGATGGCCGCGGCTTCAAGCTGCAGGGCCACGAGAACGGCTTCTTCGTCGGCCCGACGCTGATCGACCATGTGACGCCCGAGATGGACAGCTACCACAACGAGATCTTCGGCCCCGTGCTGCAGATCGTGCGCGCGGCCGATTTCGAGACCGCCGTGGCCCTGCCCAGCAAGCACCAGTATGGCAATGGCGTGGCCATCTTTACCCGCAACGGCCATGCCGCGCGTGAATTTGCCGCCCGCGTGAATGTGGGCATGGTGGGCATCAACGTGCCGATCCCGGTGCCGGTGGCCTATCACACCTTTGGCGGCTGGAAGCGCAGCGCCTTTGGCGACACCAACCAGCACGGCATGGAAGGCGTGAAGTTCTGGACCAAGGTGAAGACCGTGACCGCCCGCTGGCCCGATGGCAGCGCCGATGGCGGCAACGCTTTCGTGATCCCCACGATGGGCTGAGGCCCGGCATGGGTTAAGGTCCTCTGGGGCCTGAGAAAAGGGGGGCAGGGGCCATGGGCCCTTGCCCCTTTTTTGCGCCCTAATCCCTTGATGGCAGGCTGGCGCCCAGCCGCTCTGCCGCCTGGCGCAGGCGCGGGGCGATGGTCTGGCGCAGCGCCTCCGGCTCATGCGCCAGCGCGTTGACGCCCATGTTGAGCGCGGCCACCACCTGCCCCCGCCCATCGCGCACCGGCACCGCTACCGAGCGCAGGCCCACTTCCAGCTCCTGATCGACCAGCGCCATGCCGCTGTGCGCCACCTCGTCCAGCACGGCGGCCAGCCGGGCGGGATCGGTGATCGTGTGGGCGGTGTGGGCGGGCAGCGTGGCGGGGATCAGCGCGGCCCGCTGCGCTGCGGGCAGGGCGGCCAGCAGCACCCGGCCCATGGACGTGCACCAGGCCGGCAAGCGGCTGCCCACATGCAGCCCCACCGCCATGATCCGGCTGCGCGAGGCGCGCGCCACATAAAGCACCTGCGCCCCATCCAGCACGCCCAGCGAGCAGCTTTCGCCCAGCTCGTCACGCAGCTGTTCCAGCAGCGGCTGGGCCAGCGCCGGCAGCGAGCCATCGGCCAGAAACCCCTCGGCCAGCCGCAGCACCTTGCCGCGCACGCCAAACTGGCGACCGGCCTGCTCCACATAGCCGGTGGCCGCCAGCGTGTGCAGGCAGCGCGCCACCACCCCGCGGGCCAGCCCGGTGTGGCGGGCCAGGCTGGCGATGGTTTGCCCCGGGCCCAGTTCGGCAAAGGCTTCCAGCACCTGGAGCCCGCGCGCGAGCGATTGCATGAAATCGGGATCGGATGTGCTCACCCCGCTTGCCATGGCATCGCCCGCGCGCCCTGTCGAGTGGTTGGTTCAGACCCGCTCCAGCAGCACGGCAATGCCCTGGCCCACGCCAATGCACATGGTGGCCAGCGCATGGCGGGCGCTGCTGCGCTGCAGCTCCTCCACGGCGCTGAGCGCAATGCGTGCGCCCGACATGCCCAGCGGATGGCCCAGCGCGATCGCCCCGCCATTGGGGTTGACGCGCGGATCGGCCGGATCGATGCCGAGATCCTGCAGGCAGGCCAGCGCCTGGGCGGCAAAGGCCTCGTTCAGCTCGATCACGCCGATAGCGGCCAGCGAGAGGCCGGTGCGGGCCAGCAGGCGGCGGGTGGCCTCCACCGGGCCGATGCCCATCACCCGGGGGGCAACGCCGGCGCTGGCCATCGCCACCACGCGGGCGCGCGGGGTCAGCCCATGGGCGCGCGCGGCCGCCTCGCTGGCGATCACCAGTGCCGCCGCGCCATCGTTGAGGCCGCTGGCATTGCCGGCGGTGATCGTGCCATCGGCATGCACCACTGGCTTCAGCCGGGCGAGCGCTTCAAGGCTGGTGGCGCGGGGGTGTTCATCCGCCGCGAAGACAAGCGGCGCGCCCTTCTTCTGCGGCACGTCCACCGGCAGGATCTCGGCGGCGAGCCGGCCGCTGGCCTGGGCGGCGGCGGCCTTCTCCTGGCTGGCCAGCGCGAAGGCATCTTGCGCGGCGCGGCTGATGCCCCATTCGGCGGCCACATTCTCGGCCGTCTGCGGCATGGTGTCGACGCCCCAGGCGGCCTTCATCGCCGGGTTGACGAAGCGCCAGCCCATCGTCGTGTCTTCCAGCTTCTGGTCACGCGCGAAGGCGCTGGCGGCCTTGCCCATCACGAAGGGGGCGCGGGTCATGCTTTCGGCGCCGCCGGCGATCAGGAAATCGGCATCGCCGCTGCGGATTGCCTGCGCGGCCAGCCCCAGGGCATTCAGCCCCGATCCGCACAGGCGGTTGATGGTGGCGCCGGGCACGTCCTTGGGCAGGCCCGAGAGCAGGCCGGCCATGCGGGCAAGGTTGCGGTTATCCTCGCCAGACTGGTTGGCGCAGCCCAGCAGGATATCGTCGAGCGCGGCCCAGTCGGCGCCCGGGTTGCGCGCCATCAGCGCCCGCAGCGGGAGGGCGGCCAGATCATCGGCGCGGATGGTGGCCAGGCTGCCGTTGAGGCGGCCGATGGGGGTGCGAATGGCATCGCAGATGAACGCCTCGGCCATCATGCGGCTCCCTGAGTAATGGCCAGCGGCGCGCCGGTCTTGGCCACCACCTCGTCCACGCTGACGCCCGGCGCGGTTTCCACCAGCGTCAGCCCGCCGGCCTTCCTGTCCACCGCGATAACGGCCAGATCAGTGATGATGAGATCGACCACGCCCCGGCCGGTGAGCGGCAGGGTGCAGGCCGGCAGGATCTTGGGGCTGCCATCCTTGGCGCAGTGGTCCATCACCACCACGATGCGCCTCACGCCCGCCACCAGATCCATGGCGCCGCCCATGCCCTTCACCATCTTGCCCGGGATCGTCCAGTTGGCAAGATCGCCATTGGCGGCCACTTCCATTGCCCCCAGCACGGCCATGTCGATATGGCCGCCGCGGATCATCGCGAAACTGTCGGCGCTGGAAAAGAAGCTGCTGGTGGGCAGCGCCGTCACCGTCTGCTTGCCGGCGTTGATGAGATCGGGGTCGGCCTCGCCCTCATAGGGAAAGGGGCCGATGCCCAGCATGCCGTTTTCCGATTGCAGCGTGACGGTGATGCCGACCGGCACATGGTTGGCCACCAGCGTGGGGATGCCGATGCCCAGGTTCACATAGAAGCCATCTTGCAGTTCCTGCGCCGCACGGGCCGCCATTTCATCGCGATTCCAGCTCATTGGGCGGGCTCCTTCACGCGGGTTGTCAGCTTTTCGATGCGCTTTTCGTTGATGGTGGAAAGCACGATCCGGTCCACATAGATGCCCGGCGTGTGGATGCAGTCGGGATCGAAGGTGCCCTCGGGCACGATCTCCTCCACCTCCACCACGGTGATTTTGGCGGCGGTGGCCATGTTGGGGTTGAAGTTGCGCGCGGTCTTGCGGAACATGAGGTTGCCGGCCGGATCCGCCCGCCAGGCCTTGATGATGGCCAGATCCGCGCGCAGCCAGGTCTCGCGCACATATTCCTCGCCCTCGAAGATCTCGGTGGGCTTGCCTTCTGCCACCACGGTGCCCACGCCCGTTTTGGTGTAGAAGGCCGGGATGCCGGCGCCGCCGGCGCGGATGCGCTCGGCCAGCGTGCCTTGCGGGGTCAGCTCCAGTTCCAGTTCGCCCGAGAGATATTGCTGCTCGAACAGCTTGTTCTCGCCCACATAGGAGCTGATCATCCGGGCGATCTGCCGGCTTTCCAGCAGCATCCACAGGCCAAAGCCATCGGCGCCGGCATTGTTCGAGATAACCGTCAGGCCCTTCACGCCGGCCGCGCGGATTTGCGGGATCAGGCTTTCCGGATTGCCCGACAGGCCAAACCCGCCCGACATCACCACCATCCCGTCATGCAGCAGGCCGGCCAGCGCCTCTTGCGGGCTGGCGTAGAGTTTCGATCGCATTTTCGGTTCCTCTGGTGAACGAATATCGGACAATGTGATTGTTTATCGGTTATATGCGGATGGGGCGCCCAGGTCAAATCCGCCTGCCGAGTGTGCGCAGGTGCTTGTCAAACAGCTGGAATAATCGCCTCTTACGTTTGTCGGGGGTGGCCGAATCGGCTCAGCATGCGACATTGCGCGGGCTGGCTCGCCGGGCTGCCCGCCGGGCCAAGGAGACAGGATGATGCCGCAATCCGCTGCCACCCCCGCCGCCGATCCGCTGGATGGCCTGGCCGAAACCTTCGATCGCGCAGCGGTGGCCGCCATCGCCCAGCTCACCCATGGCCTTTCGCCCGGCACGCTGGCGCAGGCCTGTTCAGACTGGATGCTGCATCTGGCCTGTTCGCCCGGCAAGCAGATGCAGCTGGGCGCCCGCGCCGCGCAGGATTGGGCCCGCATTGCCGAACAGTTGCTGGGCAGCGCCTGCGGGGCGAGGGCACCGCAGGCGATCCAGCCGCTGCCGCAAGACCACCGCTTCGACAACCCCGCCTGGCAGCAACCGCCCTACGACTTGTTGGTGCAATCCTTCCTGATGGCCCAGCAATGGTGGCATGCGGCCACCACCGGCGTGCGCGGGGTGGAGCGGCACCACGAGGACATGGTGGCCTTTGCCGCCCGCCAGTTGCTGGATGTGCTGGCGCCCACCAATTTCATCGCCACCAACCCGGTGCTGCAGCAGCGCATTGCCGAAACCGGCGGGCGCTGCCTGGTGGATGGGCTGCACTATCTGCTGGAAGACATGGGCCGGCTGGCCCATGGCGAACCGCCCGCCGGCACCGATGGCTTTGCCGTGGGCGAGGAAGTGGCGGCAACGCCGGGGCAGGTGGTCTATCGCAACGAGCTGATCGAGCTGATCCAATATACGCCCACCACCGGCACCGTGCGGCCGGAACCGGTGCTGATCGTGCCGGCGTGGATCATGAAATATTACATCCTCGATCTCTCGCCCGACAATTCGCTGATCCGCTGGCTGGTAGGGCAGGGCTACACCGTCTTTGCCATTTCCTGGCACAATCCCACCGGCGCTGATCGCAATCTCGATATGGAGGCCTATCGCCGGCTGGGCCCGCTGGCCGCGCTGGAGGCGATTGGCGAGATCACCGGGGCGGGCGCCATCCATGCGCTGGGCTATTGCCTGGGCGGCACCTTGCTGGCGATCACCGCCGCGGCGCTGGCGCGCGAGGGGGACCGGCGGCTGGCCAGCGTGACCCTGCTGGCAGCCCAGACCGAATTCAGCGAGCCGGGCGAGCTGGGCCTGTTCATCGATGAATCCCAGCTCAACCTGCTGGAAAACATGATGTGGAGCCGCGGCTATCTCGACAGCAGCCAGATGGGCGGCGCCTTCCAGATCCTGCGCTCCAACGATCTCGTCTGGTCGCGCGTGCTCACCACCTATCTGATGGGCGAGCGCGAGGGGATGAACGACCTGATGGCTTGGAACGCCGATGGCACCCGCATGCCCTATGCGATGCACAGCGAATATCTGCGCCGCCTGTTCCTCGAAAACGAGCTGGCGCATGACAAATACCGGGTGGATGGCCACAGCATCTCGCTGGCCGATGTGACCGCGCCGATCTTTGCCGTGGGCACCGAGCGCGACCATGTGGCCCCCTGGCGCTCGGTCTACAAGATCCACCAGCTGAGCCACGGGCCGATCACTTTCGTGCTGACCAGCGGCGGGCACAATGCCGGCATCGTGTCGGAACCCGGCCACCCCCATCGCAGCTATCGCCTGCTGACCCGGGCGGAAGGCCAGATGGGCTATGACCCGGAGGAATGGCTGCTGCATGCCGAGGCGCATCAGGGATCCTGGTGGGAGGCCTGGGGGCAGTGGCTGGGGGCGCATTCCGGCGCGCCGGTGGCCCCGCCGGCGATGGGCAGCGCGCAATTTCCGCCGCTGGCCCCGGCGCCGGGCAGCTATGTGCATGAACGCTGAAGAGGATAGACCGATGACCGAACCGCTCGTCAATCTGGCCGGCAAGCGCGGCCTGGTGATCGGCATTGCCAATGATCATTCCATCGCCGCCGGCTGCGCCGAGGCCTTCCGCCAGTGCGGGGCAAGGCTGGGCGCCAGCTATCTCAACGAGAAGGCGCGCCCCTTTGTGGAACCGGTGGCCCAGCGGCTGGGGATCGAATGGCTGCTGCCCTGCGATGTGCGGGTGCCGGGCCAGCTGGAAGCGCTGTTCGCCGAGGCAGGCACGCGCTGGGGCGGGCTTGATTTCGTGCTCCATTCCATCGCCTTTGCCCCGCGTGAGGATCTGCACGGCCGGGTGGTGGACAGCAGCCAGCAGGGCTTTGCCGAGGCGATGGACATCTCCTGCCACAGCTTCATCCGCATGGCGCGCCTGGCCGAACCGCTGATGGCCGATGGCGGCTGCCTGCTGTGCCTCACCTTCTATGGCTCGGAACGGGTGGTGGAACATTACAATCTGATGGGCCCGGTGAAGGCGGCGCTGGAAAGCACCACCCGCTATGTGGCGGCAGAGCTGGGGCCCAAACGCATCCGCGCCCATGCCATTTCGCCCGGGCCCATCGCCACACGCGCGGCCAGCGGGATAGACCGGTTCGACGAGATGCTGGATGCCGCCCGCGCCCGCGCGCCCGAGCAGGAGCTGGTGGAAGTGGCCGATGTGGGCGCGCTGGCCGCCTTTCTGGTGAGCCCTGCCGCAAAGCGGATCACCGGCACGATCATTCCGGTCGATTCCGGCCAGCATCTGCTCGCCTGAGGGGCACAGGCGCCGGGGCTGCGGGCGCATCCGCCGCCGCGCGCGGGGCCGCAGGGGCCTCTGCGCGCTCGGCGAGGGTGGCCCTGGCCAGCGCCAGGCCCTGCTGGCGGTTGGCGCGGATGGCGATGTCGGAAAAATCGTAATCGCGCGAGGAGGGCTCGCCATCGCGGCCCTGGCGGATGAAGCGGGTGATGCCGGTGGCCGCGCCATCGCCCATCAGCTCGATATAGAGCGGGCGCTGGCGGATGCGCGCGCGCGTGGCCGGATCCACCAGTTCCAGCATCCGCCCCACCAGCTCGCGATAGGCGCCCTGCATCTCGCGCAGGCGCAGGTCGCTGCGCACCCGCTCGGAATAGACGATCTCGTCGCGCCGGGCCAGCACCTCCATCATGTTGGTGGGCAGCGGCCGGCGCCCGGCGAACAGATCGACGATATAGACCTGCTTGCCATCCGGCCCGCAGCGATCCATCACGATATCGAGCGGCGAATTGCTGACCACCCCGCCATCCCAATAGGCCTGGCCGCCGATCTCAGTCCACGGGAAGCCCGGCGGCAGGCTGCCGCTGGCCAGCACATGATCGGGGGTGAGATCGTCGGTATAGCTGTCGAACACTTCCAGCTCGCCCGAAGTGACGTTGACCGCGCCCACCAGCAGCCGCACCGGGCTGGCCTTCAGCCGCGCGAAATCCACATGGCGGGCGATCAGCTCCTTCATCGGGCCGATGTCGTAGAAGCTGGTCCAGCTGCTGGGCAGGCTGGCGGCAAAGGGCTGCATCCAGCGCGGGCGGAAGAAATGCGGCACGCCAAAGGCGAGGATCTGCGCCGCGGTGAGCGCGCGGGCGGCCTCCTCGCCGATCAGCGCGGCGGGCGAGGGGATGGCCAGCTGCGACCAGAAGGAGACCAGCGCCGCGCTGGCATCGCGCGGGTTGCCCGCCACGATCGCCCCGTTCAGCGCGCCGATCGAGATGCCGGCGACGATATCGGGGAAGATGCCCGCTTCCTCCAGCGCTTCCACCACGCCGCATTCGAACGCCCCCATCGCCCCGCCGCCCTGCAGCACCAGCACGGTTTGCGTGGGGATCTGTTCCAGCGGAAAGGCAGGATCAGCGAGTCGGGCCTTGCAGGCGCGCAGGTTCACGCGATAGCGCACCAGCCCCTCGATGCTGCGCGTCTCCTCGGCCGGGCGGCCCACCGAGAGCAGCGCGCGCGGCACATCGTTGCGCAGATAGAACAACGCCAGCGAGCGCGATGCCAGCGTGCCGCGGGCGATCCGCTCATCCGCCTCCTCGGGCGCGCCCAGCATGCTGAAGCTGATATCGCCCACATCGCAGAAGAAATAGGAGACCTCATCGTAGCGCAGGCGCTGGCCCAGCATGTTGCGCCCGGCCAGCCTGCCCTGCTTGATGGCATTGTCCCAATGTTCGATATGGCGGCGCCGGCCAAACACGGGATCGTAAAAGCTGGTGATGTCGCCGGCGGCAAACACATCGGGGCGGTTGGTGCGCAATTGCTCGTCCACCAGCACCAGCCCTTGCGCGCAGGCGATGCCGCTGCCCTCAAGGAAGGCGCCGGCCGGCTCCACGCCGATGCTGACCACCAGCAGGTCGCAGGCCAGGCGCTGGCCGGAGCGGGTCTCCACCTCGCTCAGCCGGCCCACGCCATGCAGCGCGGTGATCGTGTCGCACAACAGCACCTTGAGGCCGCGCTCTTCGGCATGGCGGCGGAAGAAATCGGAAACGCGGCCCGATTCGACATGCGGCAGCACCTGTTCGCGCTGCTCGATCACCGTTACCTCCAGCCCCAGATCGCGGAGCGACATGGCGATTTCCATGCCAAGGAAACTGCCCCCCAGCACGATCGCCCGCCGCGCGCCGGCGGCGATTTCTCGTCGCATGGCCGCGCATTCGGCCCGATCGCGCAGGTGATGGATGCCGGGCAGATCGGCGCCGGGCAGGGCCAGACGGCACGCCTTTGCGCCGGTGGCGATCAACAGGCGCCGATAGGAAAAGCGCGCGCCGCTGGCGCAGCTCACCACCCTGGCCTCGGTGTCGAGCGCGATGGCCGTTGTGCCCAGTTCCAGCCGGATGTTCTGCTCGGCATAGAAGCTGGCGGGGTGGATGAGGATCTGCGCCTCATCCGCAGTGCCCAGCAGCGCCTGTTTGGACAGCGCCGGGCGATAGAAGGGCAGGCCCTCATCGGCGCAAAGGAGCGTGATGGTGGCGGATGGATCTTCCAGCCGCAGGGCAATCGCCGCCGAGACGGCCGCCGCCCCGCCACCCAGGATGAGATGGTCGATCGGCTGATCGGCCGTGTTCGCGGCTGCCTTCTTTGCGCCTGTCATGCATCGCTGCCTTTCACATCCCGCCTGCCCATCTGTTTCCCTTGGCCGGGGGCATTTGTCCATCCTTGGGCGGCAGGCGCGATCAGAGGTGCGATGACTGAGGGGGCGGCCCGAAGAATCCTTTCAACCCGGCGCCAACAGGCGTATCATGCCGGGCAAGGCAGCCCTTGGGCAGAACAGGGCGCCGGAGAGGCCTTATGGAAAAGGTGCAGATCATCTGGGTGAATTGCCCGTTGAGCCACCTCAGCGTGGGGGCATTGGTGGCTTGGGGCATTTTCGGCCTCACCTACGCCCTGCTGGGCGGATAGGGGCCGCAAGGCTGCAGCAGGCAGGCCCTGAAGGGGCCCGCCTGTGCGTGCGCGGCTGTTTTCCTCAGGCCTTGGCGGCGATTTCCGGCACGGCTGAGAAGAGGTCGGCGACGAGGCCGATGTCTGCGACCTGGAAGATGGGTGCGTCTTCGTCCTTGTTGATGGCGATGATGGTTTTGCTG
>Ga0207806_1000153_pt1 | contig 18113 bp, 17 predicted proteins | sample LuqExpMetageno72_FD_187829 | JGI IMG/M metagenome (GOLD analysis project Ga0207806, IMG submission 187829) | Tropical forest soil microbial communities from Luquillo Experimental Forest, Puerto Rico - Sample 72 (SPAdes) | ecosystem: Environmental > Terrestrial > Soil > Tropical forest ...
CCCGCCGATGTGGCCGAGCGGCTGAATGCGGCGCGGGCGGCCGGCGGGCGGGTGATCGCCGTGGGCACCACCAGCCTGCGCCTGCTGGAAAGCGCCACCGGCGAGGATGGCGTGATCCGCCCCTTTGCCGGCGACACCTCGATCTTCATCACGCCCGGCTATCGCTTCCGCGCGATCGACGGGCTGATGACCAACTTCCACCTGCCGCGCTCCACCCTGTTCATGCTGGTGTCGGCGCTGATGGGGCTGGAGCGGATGCAGGGCGCCTATGCCCACGCTATCGCCGAGGGCTACCGCTTCTATTCCTATGGCGATTCCAGCCTGCTGCTGCCGGGCGGCCGGGGCTGATCCTCAGCCGGCAAACCAGTTCCACAGCAGCCTTGCCGTCATCCCCAGGCTGCACACCACCAGCAGCGGGCGGATCAGCTTGGCGCCAAAGCGGGTGGCGGTGTGGGCGCCGATCCAGTTGCCGGTCATGGCGCCGGCGCCCATGCACAGGCCCAGCAGCCAGATCACATGCCCGCCCGCGGCAAAGACGAGGATGCTGGCGATGTTGCTGGTGACGTTGAACAGCTTGGTGAGGCCCGTTGCCCGGGTCAGCCCCAGCCCGCGCAGCGATACCAGCGCGGTGGCATAGAATTGCCCCGCGCCGGGGCCAAAGAAGCCATCATAGAAGCCCAGCGCGCCGCCCACCGGCAGGAAGCCCTTCTGGCTCATGTGGCCGTGGCTGTCCTCGTCGTGCATGCGCGGCGAGAACAGCGTGTAGAGCGAGACCATCATCAGCAGCACCGGCACCACCAGCTTCAGCACATTGGCGTTGAAGCTCTGGATCACCGCCGCGCCAATGGCGGCGCCGGCAAAGATCGCCGCCACCGCCGGCAGGTTGGGCTTCAGGGCAAACAGGCCGGCGCGGTGATAGCGCCAGGTGGCCATCGCCGTGCCGCAGGCCGATTGCACCTTGTTGGTGCCCAGAAGCATGGTGGGCGGAACGCCCGCATAGATCAGCGCGGGCATCATGATCAGCCCGCCGCCACCGGCCACGGAATCGACGAAACCTGTAAAAACCGCCGTCGCCGTCAGCGCGGGATAGATCCATGGGTCAAGCATTTGCGTGGATTGCCCAAAAGGCGTATGGGCCGCAACCCATCATGACCCGATTTTCTTTCCAGATTCACGCGCGCGACGGCAAGGCGCGCACCGGCGCCATCCAGATGCTGCGAGGTGACATCCGCACGCCTGCCTTCATGCCTGTGGGCACGGCAGCCACGGTGAAGGCGATGAAGCCCGAAACCGTGCGTGGCACCGGCGCCGACATCATCCTGGGCAACACCTATCACCTGATGCTGCGCCCGGGGGCAGAGCGGGTGGCGCGGCTGGGCGGCCTGCACAAGTTCATGAACTGGCCGCGCCCGATCCTCACCGATTCCGGCGGCTATCAGGTGATGAGCCTGTCCGATCTGCGCAAGATCACCGAGGAAGGCGTCACTTTTGCCAGCCATATCGATGGCAGCCGCCACATGCTCAGCCCCGAACGCAGCATGGAAATCCAGCGCCTGCTGGGCAGCGACATCGTCATGTGCTTCGATGAATGCCCGCGGGCGGATCAATCGCGCGATGTCATCGCCGCGTCCATGGAAATGAGCATGCGCTGGGCCGCGCGCAGCCGCGCCGCCTTCAACGCCGGCGGCGAACATGCCGAGCGCGCCGCCCTGTTCGGCATCCAGCAGGGCGCGCTGCACGAGGATCTGCGCCGCATCTCGGCCGAGAAGCTGACCGAGATCGGCTTTGATGGCTATGCCATCGGCGGGCTGGCCGTGGGCGAGGGGCAGGAGGCGATGTTCGCCACGCTGGATTTTGCCCCCGGCATGCTGCCCGATGACAAGCCGCGCTATCTGATGGGCGTGGGCAAGCCGGATGATCTGGTGGGCGGGGTGGAACGCGGCGTCGACATGTTCGATTGCGTGCTGCCCTCGCGCTCGGGCCGCAACGGGCAGGCCTTCACCTGGAACGGCCCGCTCAACATCCGCAACGCCCGCCATGCCGAGGATACCGGCCCGATCGACGAGCGCTGCAGCTGCCATGTCTGCCAGACCTACAGCCGCGCCTATCTCCACCACCTCAACAAGGCCGGCGAGATCCTCGGCGCCATGCTGATGACCGAGCACAACATCAGCTTCTATCAGCAGTTGATGGCGGCCATGCGCGGCGCCATCGCCGAGCAGCGCTTCGCCGCCTTTGCTGCCGATTTCCGCCGGGATTACTTCGCCGGGAAATGACCCGGAGGGAAGTGCCCGGCGGGCTGGGGGGCGCGCATCCGTCGGCGGATGACGCGCCCATCGGGCAGCAGCACTTCCAGCCGCGTGCCCAGATAAGCGCAGAACTGCCCGCTCTTTTCCGCCAGAAAGCCTGCGCCAATCTTGCAGGCAAAGCGCTGGGCGGTCGCCAGATCGGGATACCATTTGCCGGCCCTTTGGGCCCCCACATATCGGTAGAGCATTTTCATGCCTGTATAACGGGCTGAATTTGCTTGGGGTTCCAGCGCAAAGGGGCAAGCCGTGCGCCGCGCGCGGCCACTTGCCCGGGCCACACAAAAAAGGCGGGAGGCCAAAGCCACCCGCCTTTTTGCGTTCCCGAGGGAGCCGGCCTTAGCGCGAGTAGAACTCGACGACCAGGTTCGGTTCCATCTTCACGGGGTAGGGCACCTCGTCCAGCGTCGGCACGCGCACGAAGGTCACCTTGTCGGTGCTGTCCTGCGCCACATAGTCGGGCACTTCACGCTCGGGCAGGGCCTGCGCCTCGGCGATCAGGGCCATTTCCTTGGCCTTGTTGCCCAGGCTGATGATGTCGCCGGGGCGCACGCGGCGGCTGGCGATGTTGCACTTCACGCCGTTCACGCGGATGTGGCCGTGGCTGACGATCTGGCGGGCCGAGAAGATGGTCGGCGCGAACTTGGCGCGATAGACGACCATGTCGAGGCGCTGTTCCAGCAGGCCGATCAGGTTCTGACCGGTGTCGCCTTTCATCTTCGAGGCTTCCTGGTAGGTGCGCTTGAACTGCTTCTCGGTCACATCGCCGTAGTAGCCCTTGAGCTTCTGCTTGGCGCGCAGCTGGATGCCGAAGTCCGAGATCTTGCCCTTGCGGCGCTGGCCGTGCTGGCCGGGGCCATAGCTGCGGCGGTTGACCGAGCTCTTCGGGCGGCCCCAGATGTTCTCGCCCATGCGGCGGTCAATCTTGTACTTCGATGCGTGGCGCTTCGACATGCGCTGGTAACTCCAATTTGCGTTCGGATGGGGCAAGGCGGTTGCCCTGCCACAGGTGATCCCGGGTTCCGCACCGCCCGGCCTATTGTGCCGGGCGCGACCGCCGCTTCACCGGGGTGCGCGGTCCATTGCGAAGGCGGCGCTTTGGCGGCCTTGCGGGCGAAAGTCAAGCCTGATCGTCGGCTTTCGGCGCGGGCCGGGGCCGGGGCGGGGGCACTTCGCCCGGGCGGCGCACAAGCGCTGCCAGAACGCCGCGCATGGTGCGCACTTCCAGATGGTTCCACGCCGGCTTGGTGAACAGGCCGCGCAGCGTCAGGCGGGTGGCCTCGGCGCGGTGGGGCGGGAAGAAATAGTCGCGCTCGGCCAGCAGGGTTTCGGCATGGGCGATCATGCCTTCCAGCTCTGCCTGGGGGGCAGGGGGCAGCAGTTCTTCCTGCGTGGGCTGCGCCAGCGTGCCTGCGGCCCGGTTCACCCCCTTGGACCATTCATAGGCCGCCAGGATCACCGCCTGCGCCAGGTTCAGCGAGGCAAATTCCGGGTTCACCGGCACGGTGACGATCGCCCGGGCCAGCGCCACATCCTCTGTCTCCAGCCCGGCGCGCTCTGGCCCGAACACCAGCGCCGAGCGGCCAAGGTCGGCGCCATCATGGGCGTGGATCTCGCGCGCGGCTTCCTCGGGCGTCAGCACTGGCTTGGTCACGCCGCGCTTCCTCACCGTGGTGGCATAGACATGGGCGCAATCGCCCACCGCCTCTGCCAGCGTGGCAAACACCTGCGCCTTTTCCAGCACGATGTCGGCGCCCGCCGCGGCAGGGCCCGCAGAGGGGTTGGGCCAGCCATCGCGCGGCGCCACCAGGCGCATGTCGGCCAAGCCAAAGTTCAGCATGGCGCGGGCCGCCTTGCCGATATTCTCGCCCAGCTGCGGCCGCACGAGAACGATGACGGGGGGCTGGCTCATGCAGGTTCCTTTCCGGCGCCGGCATCCCTGATCGCGCTGGCGAATTCCTCGAAATCTTCCGGCGCGGCAAAATCGCGATAGACCGAGGCGAAGCGGATATAGGCCACGCTGTCCAGCCCGCGCAGCCCATCCATCACCATCTCGCCGATCACGCGCGAGGGCACCTCGCTTTCGCCCAGCGTCTCGATCTGGCGCTGGATGCCGGAGACGAGCTGGTCCAGCCGTTCCTGCGCAAGGCCGCGCTTGCGGCAGGCCAGCGCCACCGATTGCTCGATCTTCTCGCGCACGAAAGGTTCGCGCCTTGCCTCGCCCGATTCCGGGTCGCAGGCCTTGATTACGGTGATCTCGCGCAGCTGCACCCGCTCGAAGGTCGTGAAGCGGGCGCCGCAGCTTTCGCACTGCCGCCGCCGACGGATGGCGGTATTGTCCTCCGTCGGCCGCGAATCCTTAACCTGCGTATTGTCGAAGGCGCAGAAAGGGCAGCGCAATCCTCAGTACCTCAGCGCGGGGTAGATCGGGAAGCCGGCGCACAGCGCTTCCACCTCGGCGGCCACGCGGGCCTCGATCTGGGCATCGCCCTCGGCGCCGTTCTTGCGCAGGCCATCGACGACCTGGGCAATCCACTTGCCGATCTGGGTGAATTCCGCCGGGCCAAAGCCGCGGGTGGTGCCCGCCGGCGTGCCCAGACGAATGCCCGAGGTCAGCATCGGCTTTTCTGGGTCGAAGGGGATCGAGTTCTTGTTGCAGGTGATGCTGGCCCGGTCGAGCGCATGCTCGGCATGGCGGCCCTTGGCGCCATAGGGGGTCAGGTCCACCAGCATCAGGTGGTTGTCGGTGCCGCCCGAGACGATGCCCAGCCCTTCGGCCTGCAGGCTGGCGGCAAGGGCGGCCGCATTGGCCTTCACCTGGGCGGCATAGGCCTTGAATTCCGGCGTCAGCGCCTCGGCCAGGGCCACCGCCTTGGCGGCGATGATGTGCATCAGCGGCCCGCCCTGCAGCCCCGGGAAGATGGCGCTGTTCAGCTTCTTGGCGATCGCCTCGTCATTCGAGAGGATGATGCCCGAACGGGGCCCACGCAGGCTCTTGTGGGTGGTGGTGGTGGTCACATGGGCATGGGGCACCGGCGAGGGGTGCACGCCGCCGGCCACCAGGCCCGAGATGTGGCTCATGTCGGCCAGCAGATAGGCGCCCACCTCGTCAGCGATCTCGCGGAAGCGCGCCCAGTCCCACTCGCGCGAATAGGCCGTGCCGCCGCAGATGATCAGCTTGGGGCTGCATTCGCGGGCGATGCGGGCCACTTCGTCCATATCGATGCGGTGATCGTCGGCGCGCACGCCATAGGGCACGGGGTGGAACCACTTGCCGCTCATGTTCACCGGCGAGCCATGGGTGAGGTGCCCGCCCGAATTGAGATCGAGGCCCATGAAGGTGTCGCCCGGCTGCAGCAGCGCCAGGAACACCGCCTGGTTCATCTGGCTGCCCGAATTGGGCTGCACATTGGCGAACTGGCTGCCAAACAGCTGCTTGGCGCGCTCGATGGCGATCGTTTCGATCTCGTCGACATATTCGCAGCCGCCATAGTAGCGCTTGCCGGGATAGCCCTCGGCATATTTGTTGGTGAGGATCGAGCCGGCCGCTTCCAGCACGGCGGTGGAGCAGATGTTCTCGCTGGCGATCAGCTCGATCTTGTCGCGCTGGCGGCCCAGCTCCTTGTTGATCCAGCCGGCAATGGCCGGGTCACGCTCGGCCAGCGTGCCGGTGAAGAAGCCCTGCGGGCGCACATCCGTGGTTGCGGTCATGGGTGGGGTCTCCTTCGGCTGGTTCAGAACGCGGGGTTGGACAGTTTTTCGACGCGGCCTTCATGGCGGCCGCCGCCGAATTCTGCGGAAAGGAAGGCATCGAGGCAGGCCTTGGCCATGTCGGGCCCGGTGAGGCGCGCGCCCATGGCAATGGCGTTGGCATTGTTGTGCTCACGCGCAAGGGCGGCCGAGAGCGGCTCGCTCACCAGCGCGCAGCGCAGCGCCGGGTGGCGGTTGACGGCGATGGAAATGCCAATGCCGCTGCCGCACAGCGCCACGCCAAAGCGCGCCACGCCCGAGGCCACCGCTTCTGCCAGCTTGTAGCCATAGTCGGGATAATCCACCCGGCTGTCATCGGCCGGCCCCAGATCGATGGGCGCATGGCCAAGCTGCGCCAAATAGGCGACCAGCTCGGCCTTCAGGGCCACGGCGGCATGATCGGATGCCAGCGCGATCGTCAGCGGGGCGGTGGTGTCGGGTGTCTGGGTCATGGGCCGGTGCGCCTACAATCTCTTGGGGGTGAATCGCAAGCCGCCCCCATAGGTCGTGTCGGCGCATCTGGCCAGAGGCGAGGTGCCCCTGGCCAGGGGATTGCTCAGCGCTCGGTAGTGCCGGCGGCCTGCGGATGGGGCGCGGCAGCCGGCTTGGCGGCGGCCTGGGCCTTGATGCGGGCCATCACATCCGGGTGCTTGGCGAGATAGTCCTTCACCTCGGCCACCACCAGCTGGGTCTGCTGCTGTTCGGCCTTGGCGGCCTCGGTCAGCGTGGCGTTGTTGGCGGCCACCACCATCGGATAACCATTGATCCGCCCGCTCGCCAGCACATAGTGCCTGCCCGCCGGCGTGGCCGAGAAGGCAACGATATCGGTCAGCTCGGCGGTCGTGAACTCGCGCGCATAGGCCTCGGCCAGCGCGTCATAGAGGTGCGGCAGGCCGGCGGCCACGATCGGCTGCAGCTTCTGCTGCATCTGCGGATAGCTGGCCTCCACCATCGCCTTAAGCGCCGGATCGTCCCACCCCTTGGGCAGGGCAACCGCGGCGCGATAGCGCGGCATCAGCCCGGCCACCGAATTGCGCACCACCGCTTCCTGCTGATCGGCCGGGAAGAAGATGGCCACGATCTTGCGCGCGAGGTCCAGCGAGGCGGCCGGCACCGGCGGCAGCGCCGGGGCGGCAGGCTGGGCCGGAGCGGCGGCGGCAGGGCTGGCCTGCGGGGCCGGCGCGGGCTTGGCCGCCTTGGCCAGCACGGGCGTTGCAATGGTGGCCGCAGCCACAGCGATCAGGGCCGCAAGGCGCGAAGCAGACGTGCGCATGGAAATACCGCCTTCATATGGGGGCAGCCGGGCTGCCGGGGGGATTACTGGTCGAGGAAGCTGCGCATCTTGCGGCTGCGGCTGGGGTGCTTCAGCTTGCGCAGCGCCTTGGCCTCGATCTGGCGGATACGTTCACGCGTCACCGAGAACTGCTGGCCGACTTCTTCCAGCGTGTGATCGGTGTTCATGCCGATGCCGAAGCGCATGCGCAGCACGCGCTCCTCACGCGGCGTCAGGCTGGCCAGAACGCGGGTGACGGTTTCCTTCAGGTTCGACTGGATCGCGGCATCCACCGGGATGATCGCGTTCTTGTCCTCGATGAAATCGCCCAGATGGCTATCTTCCTCGTCGCCGATCGGCGTTTCGAGGCTGATCGGCTCCTTGGCGATCTTCATCACCTTGCGCACCTTCTCCAAAGGCATGGAGAGGCGCTCGGCCATTTCCTCGGGCGTGGGCTCGCGGCCCTGCTCGTGGAGGAACTGGCGGCTGGTGCGCACCAGCTTGTTGATCGTCTCGATCATATGCACCGGGATACGGATGGTGCGCGCCTGATCGGCGATCGAGCGAGTGATGGCCTGACGGATCCACCAGGTGGCGTAGGTGCTGAACTTGTAGCCACGGCGATATTCGAACTTGTCGACCGCCTTCATCAGGCCGATGTTGCCTTCCTGAATGAGATCAAGGAATTGCAGGCCCCGGTTGGTGTATTTCTTGGCGATGGAGATCACCAGGCGCAGATTGGCCTCCACCATCTCCTTCTTGGCAATGCGCGCCTCGCGCTCGCCCTTCTGCACCATGTTCACGATGCGGCGGAACTCGGGCAGGGCCATGCCGGTCTGGCTGGCAATGTCCGACACCTCGGCGCGGATACGCTCCACCGAGGCGCCCTCATTGGCAGCGAAATTGCCCCACTTCTTGTCCTTGCCGGCCACCGAGGTCAGCCAGGCATCGTCCAGCTCGCGGCCCACATAGGCGTCGAGGAAGTCCTTGCGGCTCACCTTGTGGCGCTCGGCCAGGCGCAGCATCTGGCCGCCCAGCGTGGTCAGCCGGCGGTTGAAGGCATAGAGGTTGTCGACCAGATATTCGATCTTGCTGGCGTGGAACTGCACGCTTTCCACCTGCGCGGTCAGGTCCTCGCGCAGCTGCTGATACTGGCGCTCCTTGTCGGCGGCAAAATCATTGCCGATCGCCATCGCTTCCAGCCGCTCGGCCTGGATGCGCTCGAAAGCGTGGAACAGCTCGGTGATCTGGGCGAATTTCTCCAGCGCCTCGGGCTTCAGCGCCGCTTCCATCTGGGCCAGCGAGAGGGTGTTGTCGTCCTCGTCGTCCTCGGCCGGCGGGCGGGCGCGGCGCTCGATGCCGTCCTCATCCTCGCCATCGGCCGATTCTTCCTCCTCGATATCCTCTTCCTCCTTGTAGGAGGGGCCGGCGGTGGCCTCGGAAATCTCGCCGTCGCCATCGTCCTCGCCGTCTTCGGAGAGGTTCTCGGGCGCCGGGTCCTTGCTCAGCATGGCATCGAGATCGAGGATCTCGCGCAGCTGCATCTCGCCATTGTTGAGCGCTTCGGACCACTGGATGATCGCGTGGAAGGTGATCGGGCTTTCGCACAGGCCCAGGATCATCGTGTCGCGGCCGGCCTCGATGCGCTTGGCGATGGCGATCTCGCCCTCGCGGCTCAGCAGCTCGACCGCGCCCATCTCGCGCAGATACATGCGCACCGGATCATCGGTGCGCTCAATCGTCTCGCGCTTCTTCTCGGGCGCTGGCCGGTCCGAGACCATGGCATCGGAATCTTCGACATCGTCATTGCCGGCATCGTCGGGCTCGGCATTGTCCTCGTCGCTCTCGACGATGTTGACGCCCATTTCCGAGATCGCGGCCATGATGTCCTCGATCTGCTCGGAAGACATCTGGTCCTGCGGCAGGGCCTCGTTCAGCTCGTCATAGGTGATGATACCGCGGCGCTTGGCGCGGGCGATCAGCTTCTTGATCGAGGCTTCGTTCAGGTCGATCAGCGGTGCATCGCCGCCTTCGCCCTTGTCCACGCCGCCCATGTCCGTGCCAGAAATCTCTTCGTCCATCATTCCGCCATTTTGTTGCCCGCATCCGCGCCGGCGGCTTCGGGGCCTGTGCCTGTTGCGCGATCGGCATTGCCTGTTGCCATTTGGCCGAGTCGCGCGTTCAAATCCAGCTCTCTTTTCTGCAACGCCAACAAAAGCGTGCGCAGCCGGGTCACTTCCTCGCCGGCCTCCTCGGTCAGTTCCGCCTCGAAGCGGGCCTGGGCCTGGGCCAGTGCCTCCTCGATCGCGGGGCGTTCCACCAGCACCGCCACCACCTCGGCCAGCTCTGCCATGGCCGCCTCGCCGCTTTCGGCAACGAAGGCGAACACCGCCTCGCGCGGGCCGGGAAGGGAAGGTTCTGCCAGCGCCCGCCCGGCGAATATGGTGGCGATATCGGCGCCTTCAAGGGGCAGGCCGTAATCCAGCGCATCGAGCAGCGCATCGATCCGCGGCTCTTCAGGCGCCAGCCGGGCCAGCGGCTCTGCCAGCCGGGCCAGCGCGGCCGGATTGCGCATCAGCCCCAGCACCACCATGGTGATCGCCCGCGCCCGCCCGGCCACGCTGGCCGCCGGCCGGGCGAGGCGCGCCGCGGTTTCCGGCAAGGGGGCAGGGGGCGGCGCATCGCGCCAGGATCCGCGCCTGCCGCCACCGCTGCGCGCCTGCGGGCGGGGGGCAGGGGCGGGCCGCTCGGGCCGGGCAAAGGCGAATTCGCCATAGCGATCCAGCCACTCGCGGCGATAAAGCGCCTTGATATCGGGGTGGGCAATGGCATCGACATGGGCCATCAGCCGCGCCTTCAGCCCGGCCTTGTCTTCAGGGCCGGCCAGCGGCAGGGCATCGCGCTCATGCTGCCAGAGGGCGTCGGCCAGCCCTTGCGCGCCTTCCAGCAGCGCGTCCATCGCCTGGGGGCCGCGCGCCTTCAGCAATTCGTCGGGATCCTGCCCCGCCGGCAGGCTGAGCACGCGCAGCGAATGGCCCGGCCGCAGCAGCGGCAGCGCGCGCACCATCGCCTTGGCAGCGGCGCGCAGGCCGGCCTTGTCGCCATCGAAGCAGAGGATGGGGGCGGGCACCTGGCGCCACAGCAGCTCGATCTGGGTTTCCGTCAGCGCCGTGCCCAGCGGCGCCACGCAATCGCCAAAGCTCGCGGCCGACAGGGCAATGGCATCCATATAGCCTTCCACCACCAGCAGCCGCCCGCTCTGGCGGGCAATGGGGGCGGCGCGGTGCAGGTTGTAAAGCGTGCGGCCCTTGTCGAACAGCGGCGTGTCGGGCGAATTGAGATATTTGGGCGCGTCGGTCTTCTGGGCGCTGAGGATGCGCCCGCCAAAGGCGATCACCCGCCCGCGCGCATCCTGGATGGGCAGCATCAGCCGGCCGCGAAAGCGGTCGTAGGGCTCGCGCTCTTCCACCGCGATGCGCAGGCCCGCTTCCACCAGCATCGCCTCGGGAAAGCGGTCGAGCGCACCCTTCAGCGCCTGGCGCCCTTCCGGCGCATAGCCAAAGCCGAACTGCCGGCACACCTCTGCCGAAAAGCCGCGCGTGGCCAGATAGGCGCGCGCCTCTGCCCCTTCGGGCCCGGCCAGATTGGCGGCAAACCAGTCCTGCGCGGCGGCCATCACATCGTGCAGGGTCTTGGCCTGTTCGGCGCGCTGGGCCGAGAGGCGGGCGGTGTGCGGATCGGCGGCGGGCACTTCCATGCCCGCTTCCTCGGCCAGCTGCTTCACCGCATCCATGAAGCTGAGGCCGCGCTGGTCGGTCATCCAGCGGATGACATCGCCATGCGCGCCGCAGCCGAAACAGTGATAGAACCCCTTCTCGTCGTTGATGGTGAAGGAAGGGGACTTCTCGTTGTGGAACGGGCAGCAGGCCTTGAACTCGCGCCCCGCCTTCTGGATGCGCGTCGTCCGCCCGATCACGCCCGACAGCGTGATGCGGCTGCGCAGTTCATCCAGCCATTGGGGCGTGAGCGCCATCGGGTTTACGCCAGCGCGGCCTTCACCAGCGCGCTGGCCTTGCCCATGTCGATCACCGTGCCGTGGCGGGCCTTCAGCTCGGCGATCACGCGGCCCATGTCCTTGGGGCCGGCCGCGCCCAGCTCGGCCTTGATCGCCTCGATCGCGGCCTTCACTTCGTCCTCGCCCATCTGCGCGGGCAGGAAATCCTCGATCACGGCCACTTCTGCCGCTTCTGCCGCGGCCAGTTCGGGGCGGCCGCCCTGTTCATACATGGCGATGGATTCGCGCCGCTGCTTCATCATCTTCTGCAGCACGTCGGTCACCAGCGTATCGTCGTCGGGCAGGCTGGCGGCGGTGCGCAGTTCGATGTCCTTGTCCTTCAGCTTGGCCAGGATCAGCCGCACGGCGGCAAGGCGGGCCTTGTCGCCCGATTTCATGGCAGCCACCTGCGCGGCCTTGATGGTGTCGCGGATCATTTTTTCGTTCCCGTGGATGATGAGGCGCCGCGCGCCGAAAGCGTTACAGACTAGCGGCAATTGGCCGGGCTGCCTAGGCGAGGGGGGCTCCCTGTGTCCACCTGTCCCGGCAATTATCCCCCGCCAGGGGTTGACGGGCAGGGGCATGGGGTCTAGCGGGCGGGCCTTAGCACACATATCTGTCAACCCTTCCAAACGGAGCGCCTTTCCATGGTAGACCCCGCCCCTTTGCTTGCGCCCAAACCTGCGGGAGCAACCGCTGTTCTGGTGCTAGCCGATGGGCATGTCGCCTGGGGCCGCGGCTTTGGCGCGGTCGGCAGCGCGGTGGGCGAGGTGTGCTTTAACACCGCCATCACCGGCTATCAGGAGATCATGACCGATCCCTCCTATGCCGGCCAGATCGTCACCTTCACCTTCCCGCACATCGGCAATGTCGGCGTGAACGAGGAAGACCTGGAGAGCCATGTCGATGGCGCGGTTGGCTGCGTGGTGCGCGAGGATGTGACTGCCCCGTCCAACTTCCGCGCTGAGAGCGATTTTTCCGCCTGGCTGGAAGCCCGGGGCAAGATCGGCATCGCCGGCATCGACACCCGCGCGCTCACCCGCCGCATCCGCCTGTCGGGCGCGCCCAATGCGGTGATCGCGCATAATCCGGTCGGCAATTTCGACATCCCCGCGCTGCTCGCCAAGGCGCGCGCCTGGCCGGGGCTGGAAGGCATGGATCTGGCCAAGGTCGTCACCCGCGAGGGCGCAGAGGACTGGCACGGCGGCACCTGGGCGCTGGGCGAGGGCTATGCCCAGCCGGCCGAGGATGGCCGGCCGCATGTGGTGGCCATGGATTTCGGCGCGAAGGACAATATCTTCCGCAATCTGGTGGCCGCTGGCGCGCGCGTCACCGTGGTGCCGGCCGAAACCGGCCTTGAGGCCATTCTGGCGCTGAAGCCGGCGGGCGTGTTCCTGTCGAACGGCCCGGGCGATCCGGCGGCCACCGGCGTTTATGCGGTGCCGGTGATCCGCGCGCTGCTTGATGCCGGCGTGCCGATCTTCGGCATCTGCCTTGGCCACCAGTTGCTGGCGCTGGCCGCCGGCGGCAAGACCATCAAGATGCATCAGGGCCACCGCGGCGCCAACCACCCGGTGAAGCGCCTGGCCGAGGGCGTGGTGGAAATCACCAGCATGAACCACGGCTTCGCGGTGGATGCCGCCAGCCTGCCGGCAGGGGTTGTCGAAACGCATGTGTCGCTTTTCGATGGCAGCAATTGCGGCCTGGAAATCGCCGGCAAGCAGGCCTTCAGCGTGCAATATCACCCCGAAGCCTCGCCCGGCCCGCAAGACAGCCTCTACCTGTTCACGAAATTCATTGAGAGCCTCGCCTGATGCCCAAGCGCACTGACATCTCCTCGATCCTCGTCATCGGTGCGGGGCCCATCATCATCGGCCAGGCTTGCGAGTTCGACTATTCGGGCACGCAGGCGATCAAGGCGCTGAAGGAAGAGGGCTACCGGGTGATCCTGGTGAACTCGAACCCGGCCACGATCATGACCGATCCGGAAATGGCCGATGCCACCTATATCGAGCCGATCACCCCCGAGATCGTCGCCAAGATCATCGAGAAGGAGCGCCCCGATGCGCTGCTGCCCACCATGGGCGGGCAGACCGCGCTGAACACCGCGCTTGCGCTCTTCAACGATGGCACGCTGGCCAAATTTGGCGTGCAGATGATCGGCGCTGATGCCGATGCCATCGACAAGGCCGAGGATCGCCAGCGCTTCCGCGAGGCGATGGACAAGATCGGCCTGGAAAGCGCGCGCAGCGGCGTGGCGCACACGGTGGAGGAAGCCTTCGCGGTGCTGGAGACGACGGGCCTGCCCTCGATCATCCGCCCCTCCTTCACGCTGGGCGGCACTGGCGGCGGCGTGGCCTACAACAAGGCCGAGTTCGAGAAGATCGTGCGTTCGGGCCTGGAAGCCAGCCCCACCACCGAGGTGCTGATCGAGGAATCGCTGCTCGGCTGGAAGGAATATGAGATGGAGGTCGTGCGCGACCGCCACGACAATTCCATCATCATCTGCTCGATCGAGAATGTCGATCCGATGGGCGTCCACACGGGCGATTCCATCACTGTCGCGCCGGCCCTCACGCTGACCGACAAGGAATATCAGATCATGCGCAACGCCAGCCTCGCGGTGCTGCGCGAGATCGGCGTGGAAACCGGCGGCTCCAACGTGCAGTTCGCGGTGAACCCGGCCGATGGCCGCCTGATCGTCATCGAGATGAACCCGCGCGTGTCGCGCTCCTCGGCGCTGGCCTCGAAGGCGACGGGCTTCCCCATCGCCCGCGTGGCGGCAAAGCTGGCCATCGGCTACACGCTGGACGAGATCACCAACGAGATCACCGGCGCAACGCCGGCCTCCTTCGAGCCCACCATCGACTATGTGGTGACGAAGATCCCGCGCTTCGCCTTTGAAAAGTTCAAGGGCGCCGAGCCGATCCTCTCCACCGCCATGAAGAGCGTGGGCGAGGTGATGGCGATTGGCCGCAACATCAAGGAATCGATGCAGAAGGCCCTGCGCGGGCTGGAAACCGGCCTTGATGGCTTCAACCGCGTCGATCATCTGGTGGGCGCCAGCCGCGACGAGATTACCGCTGCCCTTTCGCGCGCCACGCCCGATCGCCTGCTGGTGGTGGCCCAGGCCCTGCGCGCGGGGCTGAGCGTGGACGATGTCCACGCCATCACCCATTACGACCCGTGGTTCCTGCGCCAGATCGCCGAGATCATCGCCGAGGAAGCCAAGATCATCGCCGATGGCCTGCCCAATGATGCCGCCGGCCTCCGGCGCCTGAAGGCCATGGGCTTCTCGGACAAGCGGCTGGCCAAGCTGGCGGTGGAATCGGTGCATATGGTGGGCAGCGCCAATGTGGCGCGCGCAGGGCTGGTGCATGATGTGGTGGAAGCCATGGCCGGCGCCACCAGCGAGGCCGAAGTGCGCGCGCTGCGCCACAAGCTGGGCGTGCATCCGGTGTTCAAGCGCATCGACAGCTGCGCGGCCGAGTTCGAGGCGGTGACGCCCTACATGTATTCGACCTATGAGGCCCCGCTGTTCGGCGAGGCCGAGAATGAGGCCGAACCTTCCGAGCGCAGGAAGATCGTGATCCTGGGCGGCGGGCCCAACCGCATCGGCCAGGGCATCGAGTTCGACTATTGCTGCTGCCATGCCTGTTTCGCGCTGGCCGATGCCGGCTATGAAACGATCATGGTCAACTGCAACCCGGAGACGGTGTCGACCGACTATGACACCTCGGACCGCCTCTATTTCGAGCCGCTGACCGCCGAGGACGTGCTGGAGATCCTGCGCGTCGAGCAGTCGAAGGGCGATCTGGTGGGCGTGATCGTGCAGTTTGGCGGGCAGACCCCGCTGAAGCTGGCGCAGGCGCTGGAAGATGCCGGCATCCCCATTCTGGGCACCAGCCCCGATGCCATCGATCTGGCCGAAGACCGCGAGCGCTTTGCCGATCTGGTGGAGAAGCTGGGCCTCAGCCAGCCTGCCAACGGCATTGCCCGCAGCCGCGACGAGGCGGTGGCGGTGGCCAATCGCATCGGCTTCCCGGTGCTGATGCGCCCCTCTTACGTGCTGGGCGGCCGGGCGATGGAAATCGTCGACAGCGTGGCGCAGCTGGACGATTATATCGCCACGGCGGTGCAGGTCTCGGGCGACAGCCCGGTGCTGATCGACCAGTATCTGCGCGATGCGATCGAATGCGATGTCGATGCGCTGTGCGATGGCGAGGATGTCGTCGTCGCCGGCGTGATGCAGCACATCGAGGAAGCGGGCATCCACTCGGGCGACAGCGCCTGCACCCTGCCGCCCTATTCGCTGGGCGCCGACATCATCGCCGAGATGGAGCGCCAGGCGCGCGCGCTGGCGCTGGCGCTGGGCGTGAAGGGGCTGATGAACATCCAGTTCGCGGTGAAGGAGGGCGAAGTCTACCTCATCGAGGTGAACCCGCGCGCCAGCCGCACCGTGCCGTTTGTCGCCAAGGCCATCGGCCAGCCGGTGGCCAAGATCGCCTCGCGGGTGATGGCGGGCGAAAAGCTGGCCAGCTTCCCGCCGTTCAAGCGCGATCTGCCCTATATGGCGGTGAAGGAGGCGGTGTTCCCCTTCGCGCGCTTCCCTGGTGTCGATCCGGTGCTCAGCCCCGAGATGAAGTCCACCGGCGAGGTGATGGGCATCGACAAGGGCTTTGCCACCGCCTTTGCCAAGGCCCAGCTGGGCGCCGGCACCAAGCTGCCGCAGGGGGGCGTGGCCTTCCTCTCGGTGAAGGACACGGACAAGGCGGTGATCCTGCCGGCCGCGCGCCAGCTGGTGGAGCTGGGCTTCCAGCTGGTGGCCACCGGCGGCACGGCAAAGTTCCTGGCGGCCGAGGGCGTGCCGGTGCAGCAGGTGAACAAGGTGGCCGAAGGGCGCCCGCATATCGTTGACCGGATCATCGATGGCGATGTGGCGCTGGTGGTCAACACCACCGAGGGCTGGCAGAGCCTGAAGGATTCGCAAAGCATCCGTCAGGCGGCGCTGGCCGGCAAGGTGCCCTATTTCACCACTGCCAGCGCCAGCGTGGCCGCCGCCCAGGCGATTGCCGCCCTGCGGGCGACCAGTCTTGAAGTGTCTCCGTTGCAGGCTTATTATAACTGAACGATCACGCCTTCCCCACAGCTGCGGTCGGTTTCCCAGCCCTTCTTGCGGATTGCCGCAAGAAGGGGCGAGGGGGCCGCAGCCTTAAGGCAAGGCCAGGAGGACAAAAGACACGATGGCGAGTGTGGAAAAGCTGCCGATGCTGGCGGAAGGCTATGAAAAGCTGATCGCCGAGCTGAAGGTGCTGCGCGAGGAACGGCCGAAGATTGTCGAGGCGATCGAGGAAGCGCGCGCGCATGGCGATCTTTCCGAAAATGCCGAATATCATGCCGCCAAGGAGCGCCAGGGCCAGGTGGAAGCCTCGATCGGCGATCTGGAAGACAAGGTGGGCCGCGCGCAGATCATCGACCCCACCACGCTTTCGGGCGACAGGGTGGTGTTCGGCGCGACCGTGACCCTGCTCGACGACGACGACAAGCCGGTGCGCTATCAGATCGTTGGCCCCTATGAGGCCGATGCCAAGGTGGGCCGCATCAGCTATAATTCGCCGCTGGGCCGGGCGCTGATCGGCAAGCGCATCGAGGATGAGATCGAAGTGAGCGTGCCGGCCGGCGAGCGCTTCTACGTGGTCGAGAAGATCGAATTCATCTGAGGGCAGGGGCTGCCGCGCTCGCGCGCAGGCAGCTTGCCCTTAACAGAAAGGCCCCGCCTTGGCGGGGCCTTTGTCATTTCAGCTAGGTCGGCCGGCTTATTCGGCGTCCGGCTCGAGCAGCTTGTGCAGATGCACGATGACGTATTTCATCTCGGCATCATCCACGCTGCGCTGGGCAGCGCCGCGCCAGGCTTCCACAGCGGCCGCGTAATCGGGGAAAACGCCGACCAGATCGAGCGCCTTCAGATCCACGAATTCAAGCCCTTGCGGGTCCGCCACGCGCCCGCCCATAACCAGATGTAGTTTTTGCATATCAGTCGCCATGTCTGGGAAGAGGAGGCTTCGCCATAGCACCGGCGGCTTGCGAACGGCAAGCATTACCCTGTCTTTTCTGTCAGGTCTTTGGTGCAAAAACTGCGGTTTTCCGCCAGCCTTGCGCAACTGCCCCTAGCGCGCGCCGGGCAGGCGCAGGCGCTTCCACAAGCGCCAGGCCCGCGGCCCCCACAGCGACACCTGCCGCGCCAGCCGCTTCCCCCGGGCGCCCTGCAACGCCTGCGGCCCCAGCGATTTGGCCAGCGCCGCATAGCGTTCCACCGGCAGATGCCTTGTGGCCAGCTTGCCGATCTGCTTGCGCCCCAGCCACATCAGCGTGGCCGACACGGTGGCGACCAGTATGCCGCGATGATCGGTGGCGATTTCCAGCGCCTGCCCGGCGATATCCTGCGCGCGGGCGCCGGCCTCGCGCTTCAGCCGGCCGGCAAGGCGCGCCGGATGCACGGCCGCGCGGGCCTGGCCCAGCCTGGCCGTCAGCTCTGCCTGGGCCGCATCGCGCGCGGCGCGGGCGGCGGCAAGGTCCTTTTCCAGCCGGCTCATCCGCGCAGGCCTCCACCGAAGATCACCCGGGCGATGCGCCGGCCCATGCGCCCGGCCAGCACCAGCACCAGCGCCAGCAGCAGCAGCAGGCCCAGCGCCACCGCGCCCATCGCCCCCCACGCCCCCAGCCAGGCCGT
>Ga0207806_1000155_pt1 | contig 17998 bp, 16 predicted proteins | sample LuqExpMetageno72_FD_187829 | JGI IMG/M metagenome (GOLD analysis project Ga0207806, IMG submission 187829) | Tropical forest soil microbial communities from Luquillo Experimental Forest, Puerto Rico - Sample 72 (SPAdes) | ecosystem: Environmental > Terrestrial > Soil > Tropical forest ...
CCGGATCGCCACGGCCGCTTCAAGGGCGTCCGCATCGCCGTCGCGCCAAGCGTGCGCGCACAGGTCGGCATTCAAATTGGCCGTTGCGGAAATGCAGCCGGCGAAATCGCCGCGTCGCGCTTCGAGCAGCGCCGCTTCGGTCGAGGGAAATACGGCAAAGCTGGAACTGAGCGCCGCCGCGGCGCGCGCGTAGGTCATGTCGCCGGAGGAATCCTTCAGACCCGCGATGCCGGACGAATAGGTTTTCAGTAGTCGTTCGAGCAATGCGACGTGCCACTGAATGCCGGACATGGCCGGATAGTTATAGAGGTAGATCGGAATGCGGGTCGCGCGCACCAGCGCATCGACATACGCAACCAGCCCGTCGTCAGGCACGCCCTTATAATAGAAGGGCGGAAGGACGAGCGCGCCGCCGAAGCCGAGCTCTTGCGCGGCTTTCGTTAGTGCGATCGCGTCCGAAGTCGCCGCGGCGCCGGTGCCGACCATGAGGCGCTCGAGCGGAAGACCATTCTCCTTGTAGGCTTTCATCACGGAGAGGCGCTCGGCCACCGAGAACGAGGTCGCTTCCCCCGTGGTACCGAGCACGTTGAGCCCATCGCAGCCGTTCTCGAGCAGGAAGCGCGCGAGCTTGATGGCGCGTGTCAGATCGGGCGCGCCGTCTTCCTGCACAGGCGTGGCGATCGCGGCGATGACGCCGCTGAGAGGCTTTCCGGCCATAGCGATCCTCGTTTCAAATAGCGAATAGCGGGTAGCGCACGGAAACACTCCGCTCGCCGGGCGCCATTCGCGCTCTTTCTAGCCGCTCACATTGTAGGCTGCCAGAGCGGCCATGTTGACGAGCTGCGTGTCCTTGGCGCCAAGCGGCGCGATCTGTACCGGCCGGTCGAGCCCGACCAGCAGCGGCCCTATGACGGTGGCGCCGCCCAGTTCCTGCAGCATCTTGGTCGAGATCGACGCGGAGTGGAACGCGGGCATCACCAGTACGTTCGCGGGGCCGGTCAGGCGCGAGAACGGATAGGCTGCGGCAAGCTCGGGATTGAGCGCGACGTCGGCCGCCATTTCGCCGTCGTACTCGAAGTCGACGCGCTTGTGATCGAGAATGCGCACCGCCTCCATCACACGTTCGGACCGCTCGCCTTTCGGATGGCCGAAGGTCGAGAAGGCGAGCATCGCAAGCCGCGGCTCGTACCCGAGCCGGCGCGCGACGCCGGCGGCTTCGATCGCGATTTCGGCCAGTTCTGCCGCGTCCGGCATTTCGGTGACGGCCGTATCGGCGACCAGCACTGTGCGTCCGCGCGTGATCACGATGGAAAGGCCGATCACGCGGTGACCGGGCTTGGGATCGATCACACGGCGCACGTCTTCCAGCGCGACGGAGAAGTTGCGCGTCGCGCCGGTGATCATCGAATCCGCATCGCCGAGCGCGACCATGCAGGCTGCGAAATGATTGCGGTCCGTGTTCACCAGCCGCTGGCAATCGCGCAGCAGATAGCCGCGCCGCTGCAGGCGTTCGTAGAGGTAGTTTGTATAGACGGAATTGCGCGTAGAGAGGCGCGCATTATGGATCTCGATGCCTTCGCCGAGTTCGAGACCCGCGTTCTGCGCCGTCTGCCGTACGCGCTCTTCGCGGCCGACCAGCAGTGCCGTCCCGAGCCCTTGGTGCACGAAGCTTACCGCTGCGCGAATGACCTGTTCCTCCTCGCCCTCGGCGAAGACAACGCGCTTCGGCGAGCGCCGCAGCCGGGCATAGACCTGCACCAAAGTGCTCGCGATCGGATCGCGCCGCGAGCGAAGCTGGTGCCGGTAGCCGTCCATGTCGACGATTGGCTTTCGCGCGACGCCCGTATCCATCGCGGCTTTAGCCACCGCCGGGGGGACGTATGAAATGAGCCGCGGATCAAACGGCACCGGAATGATGTAGTCGGACCCGAAACGCGGCCGCGCGCCGTAAGCGGCGGCGACGTCGTCCGGTACGTCCTCGCGCGCGAGATCGGCGAGCGCCCGCGCGGCGGCGATCTTCATCTCCATATTGATGGCGGACGCGCGCACGTCGAGCGCGCCGCGGAAGATGTAGGGGAAGCCGAGGACGTTGTTGATCTGGTTCGGATAGTCCGAACGTCCGGTCGCCATGATCGCGTCGTCGCGGGCCTCCGCGACTTCCTCCGCCGTGATCTCCGGGTCCGGATTGGCCATGGCGAAGATGATCGGCTTTGCGGCCATCGACTTCACCATGTCCTTGCTCACCGCGCCCTTCACCGAGAGCCCGAAGAACACGTCGGCGCCCACCATGGCCTCTTCCAGCGTGCGCTTGTCGGTCTTCACCGCGTAAGCGGACTTCCACTGGTTCATGCCGTCTTTGCGGCCTTGGTAGATCACGCCCTTGGTGTCGCAGAGGATGAGGTTGTCGGGTTTAAAGCCGATGGCGCGCAGCAATTCGAGGCAAGCAATGCCGGCGGCGCCCGCACCGTTACACACGAGCTTGGTGTCCTTGACCTTGCGGCCGGTCAGGTCGAGCGCATTCAACAGGCCCGCCGCCGCGATGATCGCGGTGCCGTGCTGGTCGTCATGAAATACCGGGATGTCGAGCAACTCGCGTAGCCGCTGCTCGATCACGAAGCACTCGGGCGCCTTGATGTCTTCGAGATTAATGCCGCCCCAGCCTTTGCCGAGCAGCTTCACGCAATTGATGATCTCGTCGGGGTCCTTCGAATTGACCTCAAGATCGATGGAGTCGATATCGGCAAAGCGCTTGAACAGCACCGCCTTGCCTTCCATCACCGGCTTCGCCGCCAGCGCGCCGCGGTCGCCGAGACCGAGGATCGCGGTTCCGTTCGTGATGACGGCGACGAAGTTGCCTTTGGTCGTGTAGTCGTAGGCGCGGCCTTCATCTTCCGCGATCGCCAGCACCGGGACGGCAACACCGGGAGAATAAGCCAGCGACAGATCGCGCTGCGTCGCCATCGGTTTGGTGGCGATGACCTCCAGTTTGCCGGGCCGTCCAGAGCTGTGGAACTGTAGTGCTTCCTGATCGGTGAAGGTCGGCCGTGCAGGGCCTTGACGCTTTGAGGACATGAAAATTTCCCCTGGGGGCCGAATGGCGGACGGACCCTATCGTTGTATGGGAGGCGTCTCAAGGCGACCCGAGCAAATTGGAGCGGCGCTCTTTGCAAGGCCTCCTAAGAACGGTTGAATACCACTCGGCAAGGGGTTAATCGGTCCGGTGGGGCTCGAGCGGGACCAAGCGGCGATGATCCGGTTTTTGTTGCGTTTTTTAGGCCTGTTGTGCCTCGCCGGCGCATTCATTCTGGTCATCTATGACGGCACCAAGTCGATTGCCGCCAGTCGCTTTTATTTCACCACTGTGCGCACCCTCTGGGAGTTACTCAACGCCGGCAGCCTGGCGCAAATGCGCCCGCTGCTGTCGCCTTATGCGAACGGGCTACTCTGGGATCCCGGCATGGTGACGGTGCTCACGTGGCCGGCTTGGAGCCTGCTCGGCTGCATCGGCATCCTGTTCATTCTCCTCGGTCGTAAGAAGAAGCCACTGATCGGATACGCCCGCTGACATTAGTCCCGGGCGCCGCCCGGCAACCCCGGGATCGCCGGAAGCTCTGAACATGGAACGGTCCCGGATCTGCGGCGCACCATTCCGCTTCCCTTCATGCTGCGCCGCGTCCGGGACAAAGGCGACCGTCGCGGCCACGTCCGTTGCGACGGTCCCGCTGACATCGTGATCGTGCCGCGCGTTCCGGCCGGGCTACCGCGCGCCTATATTGGCGGTAGCAACGGGGAGATTTGCCATGTTCGGCTTCAAGAAGACCGCGATGCCTTCGGTCACCGAGGCTTTGCCCGGTCGGCCGCAGCCGCTCCGAACCGCCGAGACGCATTTCGTCAACGGCCGCGCGCTCAAGGGTCCGTACCCGCAAGGATTCCAGATGGCCCTGTTCGGGCTTGGCTGCTTCTGGGGCGCCGAGCGCAAATTCTGGGAATTGGGCGATGGCATCCACGTGACCGCAGTTGGTTATGCCGGCGGCTTCACGCCGAATCCGACATATGAGGAGGTCTGCAGCGGCCGAACAGGGCACAACGAGGTTGTCCTTGTCGTGTTCGACCCGGCGAAGATAAGTTACGAGCGGTTGCTGAAGACGTTCTGGGAAAGCCACGACCCGACGCAGGGGATGCGCCAGGGCAACGACATCGGCACGCAGTACCGGTCCGGCATCTATACTTTCACGCCCGAGCAGAAGCGCGCGGCGGAAGCGACGAAAGCGATGTACCAGACGGAATTGAAAAAGAGCGGACACGCGCCGATCACGACCGAAATTCTCGACGCGCCGGAATTCTACTTTGCCGAGGACTATCACCAGCAATATCTGGCCAAGAATCCGTTCGGCTATTGCGGGCTCGGGGGCACCGGCGTGTCTTGCCCGATCGGCACCGGCGCCAAGCTGCAGGGCGCGGGCGCGTAAGCGCCCGTTGCTGCTCAAGGCTGCGGTTTCGGCGCCTAGGCCGCCAGGCGCATCGGGCTCGGAAAGTGACGCTCGATGACACCTTCAATTGTCAGCAACCGCTATTTCATATTCTTCGCCAGGAACGCCGTCGTCCGCTGCCACGCCAGATCGGCCGATTCCTGGCGGAACGAGGCGCGTTCGTCGCAGGCGAAGCCGTGCGGCGCGCCGGGATACGTGTACACCTCGGCCTGCGGCTGCTTCTCCTTGATGTCCTCGACCGTGGATAGCGGGATGCCTTCGTCCTTCTCCCCAAAATGCATCTGCACGAGGCACTTCGGCTTCTCGTCGGCGAATTTGTCGATCATTCCGCCGTAATAGGCGACGGCGGTCGAAAGGCCGTTCAGGCGACAGGCCGCAAGAAATGCGGCCGTTCCGCCCATGCAGTAGCCGACGATGCCGATCGGACCAACGCTTTTCAGATTGCCGACCGACGCCTCGATGTCCTTCATCATCAGATCGAAATTGAGATTGCCGATCAGGCTGCGCGCATGCGCGATCTCGTCCGGCGAATAGCCGCTCTCGAAATCGCGCGCGAAACGATCGAACACCTGCGGGGCGATCGCGGCGTAGCCAATTCCGGCGAAGCGGTCGCACATGGCGCGGATGTGATGATTGACTCCGAATATCTCCTGGATGACCACGATACCGCCTTTCGGCGTTCCGGACGGATCGGCGCGGTAGGCACCGAGGGCGTGGTTGTCCGAGGTGGTGAGCTTGACCTTCTGACCCAATTGAGCCTCCCGTCTGCAATCGATGCGAGGATAAACGTCGCCGCTCGCGGTCTAGCACAGCGGAGTTCAGGCGTCAGGCCAGCGCCCGTGGCAGCAGCTCGTATGAGCGCCTGCGGGCGGTATGGTCGTAGATCATCGTCGTGACCATAAGTTCCTGCGCCTCCGTGGCCTCGATGAGCGGCATGAGCTTGGCTTTGACAGTCGTGGGCGAGCCGACCGCGACGCGTGCGCGGTTCTGCGCGATGCGCGCTTTGTCGACGGGCGCGTAGTCGTAGGCGGCCGCTTCTTCCGGCGAGGCGAGCGGCAGGTATTCGCCCTTGGCGCGCCGCACGATATTCAAATCGACGGTACGCGCGAGCCGTTCGGCCTCATCGTCCGTGTCCGCGCAGACCACATGCGTCGCAAGAATGGCATAGGGCTTCGCGTGCGCAGGCGAAGGTTTGAACGTCTGGCGATAGAGCCGCATCGCTTCCGCCGCATCGAAATTGGCAAAGTGATGCGCGAAGGCGAAGGCCGCGCCGATATGTCCGGCGAGCTGCGCGCTGTAGTCGGACGAGCCGAGCAGGAATATCGGCGGCAGCGGAACGTCGGACGGCATCGCGCGTACGTTCGCGAACGGATGGCCGGCCGGAAAGCCGCGGCTCTCGAGCAGCATCAGTTCGTTGAAGCGGTCGAGAAAGTCGTCTTCCTCCGAAATACCCTGCCGCCGCCGCAGCGCGTAGGACGTCGCCGGATCGGTGCCCGGCGCGCGGCCGAGACCGAGATCGATGCGGCCCGGGTACAATGCCTCCAGCACCTTGAAGCGCTCGGCGACCATCAAAGGCGCGTGATTGGGCAGCATCACACCGCCCGAGCCGACCCGAATGCGCGAGGTCGCCGCAGCAATCTGTCCAATCATGATCTCCGGCGCGGAGCTCGCGATCGCCGGCATATTGTGATGCTCGGCAACCCAATAACGCTTGAAGCCAAGCGTATCCGCAAGTCGTGCCAGATCGAGCGAATTGCGTAACGCTTGCGCAGCCGTCGAGCCGGAGGCGACTGGTGATAGGTCGAGGATCGAGAGCGGGATCATCGGCTACATCTGGGCCGGAGCGATGAAGGTGGCAAGCGGCGGGGGCTCCTCCCTTTCTCACACTGCGCTTCGTAGTTATCATCGCCCCGCTTCAGCACCGAAAGGACAGCCGTTGGCCTCGCTGACCGAATGGAAAGTACCTGTGGCTGCGCAGCCGCGATCCGAAGACTACGCTTTCGATCTCGAACGCGCGCTATCCTCGATCATAGGCGTGCACGCGCTCATTCCGTCCGACGCTTTCACCGCGGAGACGCTCGGCACCGAGCGTGCGGGCAACGGCGTGCTGATCGACAATGGGCTGGTGCTCACGATCGGCTATCTGATCACGGAAGCGGAAACGGTCTGGCTGCATCTCGGCGACGGGCGCGTTGTCGAGGGCCACGCGCTCGGCTTCGATTCCGAGACCGGCTTCGGGCTGATCCAGGCGCTCGGCCGCATCGACATTCCGGTGCTGCCGCTCGGCAATTCGCAAAAGGCGGACATTGGGGAGCGGGTCGTGGTCGGCGGGCATGGCGGGCGCACGCGTTCCGTCGCCGCGCACATCGCCGCCAAGCAGGAATTCGCCGGCTACTGGGAATACCTGTTGAACGAGGCAATCTTCACGTTCCCGGCGCATCCGAACTGGGGCGGAACGGGGCTGATTTCGCATACGGGCGAGTTGATCGGTATCGGCTCGCTGCAGCTCGAGCGCGAGCGGGAAGGCCGCAACGAACATTACAACATGATCGTCCCCATCGATCTGTTGCCCCCGATCCTCGACGACTTACGCCGTTTCGGCCGTGCGATGCGGCCGGTGCGGCCGTGGCTCGGCGTCTATTCGACGGAGATCGAGGACAAGGTCGTGGTCGTGGGGATCGCGCCAAACGGGCCGGCCTCGCGGGCGGAATTGAAAACGGGCGACGTGATCCTGGCGGCTGCAGGCGCGCGCGTGTCTAGCCTGGCGGAGCTTTATCGCCGGATCTGGTCGCTAGGGGAAGCGGGCGTCGAAGTGCCGATGACGCTCTACCGCGAAGGCGTCACCTTCGACGTGAGAGTGAATTCGTCCGACCGGGCGAAATTCTTGAAAGGGCCGAAATTGCATTGACCGCGCGAGGTCCGCGCGGCGCTAGTCTTCCTCGATCGCATCTACCCGCTTCGGATAGAAGGCGAGATGGCCGGCAATCTCCTGCACGGCCGGAAACGGCTTTTCGTAGCTCCACACCGCGTTTTCGGACGAACGGTCGCCGACGGCCAGCGTGAAATAGCTCGCCGCGCCCTTGTACGGACAGTGCGTGTGACGCCTCGTCCGCGTAAACGCGGTCATGTCCACGTCCTCGCGCGGAATATACTGAACGGGAGGATAACGTGCTTCCTTCAGCGTGAGCGCGCGGCACGTATCGGCGATGACGCGCCCCGCGAAATGCACGCGCACATGGCGCCCGTTGCGTGTGATTGCGATCGGATGGTCGGGCCCCGGCGTTTTCATGGTTGCGCGATACCGTCGTTACTGCACGTTCGGCGACTTCTAGGTGTCCGAGCCGCACCGGTCGATGTCCGGCAGCGCCGACCTGCAAACGGCCGCCGGTTGATCAGGGCGCCGGAAAATCATAAAGCCGAGCGGGATTGCGGCTGAGGATCGAGCTGCGGTGTGCCGGGTTCGGCGTCCAGTCAAGAAACAGATCGCGCAAGTGCAGCGCATCCGGCACCGGCCCTTCCGGGCGCGGATGCGGCCAATCCGAACCCCAGACCAGTACATCGGAATTAGCCGCGACCAGGCAATCGTGAAACGGTTTGGCCTCGAGATAGTCAGGAGCAGTAGCGCCGAGCCGATAGGTGCCCGAGAGCTTCGTCCACAGCGTGCCTTCACCGACGCCGCGCACCAGCGCCTGAAAGCCGGGATGATTGATCCCGTGCCGGTGCTCCATGCGGCCCATGTGATCAACCACCACGGGAAACGGCGCCCGCGCGAGCGCCTGCAAGAGGTCCGGCAGGTCGCGCGTGTCGATCCACAATTGCAAATGCCAGCCGAGGTCGGCCATCGTGCCGTACAGCGGCTCGATGTCGGAAAGCCTGACGCCGTTCTGGTAATAGGGCTTGCCGTCGCGGCGGAATTCGTTGGCGCGCAGGCCGCGCACGCCGGCCGCGTGCCATTCCTTTAATTGCTGCGGCGTCAGCCGCGCGCCGCCGACAGCTACGCCGCGCAAGCGCTGCGGCGCGCGCGCGAGCGCATCGAGCATCGCGGTATTATCAAGGCCATAGGCGCTCGGCTGCACCAGCACGCCGCGGGCGAAGCCGAGCCGGTCGAGGTGCGCGATGTATGCCTCGAACGGCGCGTCATTCGGCGTGTAGCTGCGAGGCTCCGCGTAGGGAAACAGCGCGGCTGGTCCGAACACATGCGCGTGGCAGTCGCAGGCGGCTTGCGGCAGGCTCATGAGGGCACGATCCCGGCGAGCTTCGCAGCCTCGCGCATCGCCTCGTAATCCTCATGGATGAACGCAGCGAAACCCTTGGCGCTCATCTGCTCGGGAGTAGCCAACTCCGACCCGAGGCCCACCAAGCGTTCCGCCGCGGGTGTGCCTTCTGCCATTCCGTTCTGCACGGCCTTTTCGAGCTGTGCGATGATCTCGGCAGGCGTTTTCGACGGCGCAACGATGCCGATAAAGCTTTGGGCGGTGAAGCCTTTGACGCCACCCTCGTCGAAGGTCCCGATATCGGGCGCCAGATTCGATCGTTTCGCGACGGCGATGGCGACGATGTGTGCTTTCCCGCTTTTGTGCAGCGACAGCGCGGTCGAGAACTCCGTCATGGCGCCGTCGACGTTGCCGCCGATGACGTCCGGCATCAGCGAGCCACCGCCCCGATACGGGACATGCGTAATGTTGGCGCCGGTCGCGTGCTTGAAACGCTCGAGCGTCATATGGGTCGCACTGCCGATGCCGCTGGTCGCGATCGTGACGGGCCGATGTTTGGAGAGCGCAATCAGATCGGAGATGCTTTTCGTCTCGACCTTGTTGGCCAGGATGATGACGTGTGGCACGTAACTCGTCAGTGCCACGGCCGTCAGATCCTTCTGCGGATCGTAGCCCAGATTGGCATGCACAAATGGATTGACGGTCAGCGGTCCATTCGAGCCGACCAGCAGCGTGTATCCATCCGGCGTCGCATGGGAGACGTACTCGGCGCCAATTCCGCCGCCTGCGCCGCCACGGTTTTCGACCACGAAGGTCTGCCCCAGAATTTTGCCCATGGCATCACCTACGATCCGTCCCACGGTGTCGGCATTGCCGCCGGCCGCAAACGGCACGATCAGATGAACCGGACGGTCGGGATAAGCGGCGAAAGCTGCGCGCGGCAGCATCGTCGCAAATGGAGCGGCGCCGAGCACAGTGACAAATGTCCGGCGTGTAACGGACATGGGTATCCTCCCTCGAGGTTCTGATCCCACTGTACGCGGTTTTGTTTGGTCTTCCGGGCGAATGAAGATTAGACCTGCGAGGTTCTATTTGCCAAATGGATACCGGCAATGCAGGTCATTCGGCGCATGAATTCGGGCATCCGATGAACCTCGGCAATATCGACCTCAACCTGCTCAAAGTCTTGGATGTGCTGCTGGTCGAGGGCAGCGTCACCCGCGCGGGCAAGCGGCTGGGCCGGTCCCAACCGGCGGTGAGCAGTGCGCTCCAGCGGTTACAGCATCTGCTCGGCGACGAGTTGCTGGTGCGCGGTCCCGAAGGCTTCGTGTTGACGGCCCGAGCGGAAGCAATCCGCGGACCGCTACACGAAGCCTTGGGACTGGTCGAAAGCTGCGTTTCGACGAAGCCGCGGTTCGATCCGGCGAAGGCGACCGGCGTGTTCCGGCTGAGCATGCCGGACCGGTTGAGTCTGGCGTTGATCCCGCCGTTGCTCGACCGCATGCAACAGCTTGCGCCGGGAGCGACGCTGCAGGTGACCACTGCAGATCGGCGGCAGGCGCTCGAATTGATTGACGAGCAGCGGGTCGATCTTGCGCTGGGATGTTTCGACGAACGCCCACCGCATCTGAATGCCGAAATCCTGATGCAGGAGGATTTGTTTTGCGTGGTTCGCCGTGGTCATCCGATTCTGCGCCGCGGCGCCAAATACGAGATCGAGAGGGTGCTCTCGTTCCCGCACCTCGTTGTCAGCGCGACCGGCAATTGGCGCGCGATTTTTGATGAGCTGCTGTCGCGCCATGGACTCCAGCGGCGCGCTTTGGTGGCCGTGACCAACTTCACCGTCGTGCCACACCTGCTTGATCGCAGCGACATGATCGGCGTGTTTACCAGGCATGCGGCCAGAGTGATTGAAGAAACATTCGGGCTGGTGACGAGGCCGCTGCCGTTGGCGGTGTCGATCGAAACGGCAATGATTTGGCAGCTTCGGTACGACAGCGATCTGAAGTTCGAATGGCTGCGGCAGCAAGTCAGAGCGGTCTGCCGCGAAATCGCGACGAACGCCCGCCAGCGTCGGGGCTCGTGAACCTTGCGTAGGAAGTCGAGTGTGCGGCTGCGGGCCGTCACGGCGGCAGCTGGCACATAGGTCGGCCGCACATCATTCGTGAAGGCGTGGCCGGCTTCATACAAATAGATTTCGGTATCGGGAAAGGTGTGGCGGACAGCGTCGATCGTTATGGGCGGTTATAAAATCGATTGTCGGAATGCAGGGCATCCACCCTGTGAATGGCTAATCCCAGCCGCCCGGCACGCGCCCCACGGGATTGGCGATCCGTCCGTCGGGGCGCGCAAGCGCGGCGATGCGTGCCATTTCGTCCTCGCTCAGAGTGAAATCGAAAATGTGCGCGTTCTCGGCGATGCGTTGTGCATTCGACGAGCGCGGGATGACCGCGACTTGCTGCTGGAGCAGCCAGCGCAATGCGACCTGCGCGACGGTGCGTCCATGCGCTTCTGCGATTTCGGCGAGTACCGAATCGGAAAAGAGGCGCCCGCGCCCGAGCGGGCAATAAGCGATGAAGATGAGCTTGTGCCGCCGTACCGCGGCGAGCAGCTTCGACTGGTTGAGATACGGATGATACTCAGCCTGCAGCGCGACCAGCGGCTCGGAGCACAGCGCCACGGCGCGGTCGAGCAACGCGATATTGAAATTCGCCACGCCGATGTTTCGCGCCAGCCCATCCCGCTTCGCCTTCGCAAGCGCCGGCATGTACTGCTCGGGCGCAATCTCCGGATTTGGCCAGTGCACCAGCAGAAGATCGACGTAGTTAGTCTGCAGCGCTTTCAGGCTCTGCTCGATGGAACGCGCGAAGTCGGCGGGCCGAAGGTTCTCGTGCGAGACTTTGGTCGTGATGAAGATTTCGGAACGTGGAATGCCGCTCGCACGAACTGCTTCGCCGACGACATGCTCGGTTCCATATTTGCGCGCGGCATCGATATGGCGATATCCCGCTGCCAGCGCGGCGAGCACGCTGTCGGGCGAGAGGCCGCCGGTGAGGGGTGAAGTGCCGAAGCCGAGGGCCGGGATCGACGCGCCCTGCGAGGAGAATGTCTGCAACATGACGCGCATATACGCGGAAGCGCCGGCGTCTAGTCAATTGCATTGGTGCCATGCGGTTGAGCCTGAGGCGGGTGCGTGGCAGTGTCCCCTAGAAGTAGGTCCATGCGTATAGGGTGCGGCTCGATGCTGTTAGAGGCCGGTTTGCGGAAGCTTGCGAGTATCCTCATTGTACTTGGATTAGCGTCGGCTTCGGCGCATGCCGCCGGGTCCTCCGACAGAACGACCAAGCTCGTCGTGCCTTTCGCGCCCGGCGGCGGCACGGACATCATCGCGCGCACCATGGCCCAAGAGATGGGCAAGGATCTCGGCACGGTCATCGTCGAGAACAAGCCGGGCGCGGGCACGATCATCGGCACGCAGGCGGTCGCTTCCGCCGAGCCCGACGGGCACACTCTGGTGATGGCCACATTCGTGCATGCGGTGAATCCGGGCCTGCGCGAGCGGCTGCCCTACGATACCGACAAGGATTTCGCGCCGGTTTCGCTTGTCGCGCGCTCGTTCAACATCGTCGTTGTCAACCCGAATTCGAATATCAATTCCATCCGCGATTTGATCGCGGAAGCGAAAGCCAATCCGGGCAAGCTGAACTACGGCACATTCGGACCGGGTACGTCCGCACATCTTGCCGCCGAGCTTTTCGACAGCCTTGCGCATGTGAAGATCACGGCGGTGCACTACAAAGGCGCGGCGCCGGCGATCACCGATCTGCTCGGCGGCACGATCCAGGTGATGTTCACCACCGTTGCAAGCGCGGCGCCGCTGGTGAAGGCCGGCCAATTGCGAGCGCTTGCCGTCACCTCGTCGGAGCGCAATTCGGCGTTCCCCGATCTCCCGACGGTCGCCGAAGCGGGCGTGCCGGGCTACGCCGCGGAAAGCTGGTACGGGCTGTTCGCGCCGGCCAAGACGCCGGCCGATACAATCGCGCTGATCAACAAGAGCGTCGCGAAAGCCGTGAAGTCGCCGAACTTCAACACGCTCGCGGCGAACGAAGGCCTGATCATGGTCGGCGGCACCCCGGAGCAACTCAAGACCTACGTCGACGGCGAAGAGGCGCGCTGGCGCAAAGTCATCAAGGACGCAAACATCAAGCTCGAATGACCATGTCAAATCTCGTCGAGTTTTCGATCGCCGATTCCGTCGCCGTGCTGGCGCTCAACCGGCCGGAAGTGCGCAACGCCATCAACGATGCGATGCGCGGCGAACTATTCGCCGCGATCGAGCGCGCGGCAGCGGATGATGCGATCACCGCGCTGGTGCTGACCGGCAACGGCAAATCGTTCAGCTCCGGCGGCGATATTTCCGGCATGCGCGAGCGACTGAAGGCGCCGCAAGGCAAGGTCGCGTTCAATGGCTGGCGGCGCCAGGGACGGATCCATCGCGTGGTCGGTGCGCTGCACGGCTTTCCCAAGCCGACAATCGCGGCGGTGAACGGCGCGGCGGCCGGGCTCGGCTGCGATATCGCGCTCGCCTGCGACTTCATCGTCGCCGCGGAAGACGCGGCGTTCACAATGAGCTTCGTCAAGCGCGGCCTCGTCTCCGACGGCGGCGGCATGTACTTCCTGCCGCGACGCATCGGCCTGCCGCGCGCGAAGGAATTGATCTTCACCGGCCGCAGCGTCGGCGCGAAGGAAGCGCTGGCGATCGGCCTTGCCGATCGCGTCAGCGCCAATCTTGTGACCGACGCCGTCGCATGGGCGCGCGAGCTTGGCTCCGGCTCGCCGGCCTCGATCGCGCTCGCCAAGTCGATCCTCGACCGCACGTTCGAATCGACGGAAGAACAGGTCTTCGCGCTCGGCCGCGAGGCGCAGGCGATCTGCTACACGACGGAAGAGCATCGCGCGTCGGTCGAGGCGTTCCTGAACAAGACCGGCCGCTAAATGGCCGCGCTCGACCGGCTGCTGAATCCGCGCAGCATCGCGCTGATCGGTGCGTCGGCGGACGCGAAAAAGCTGACCGGCCGGCCGCTGCATTATCTGCAACGGCACGGATTTCGAGGGGCGGTCTATCCAGTCAACCCGCGCGCGGAGAACATTGCAGGCGTCCGTTGCTATCCAGACATCGCGGCTCTGCCGGAAGCGCCGGATGTCGCGCTTGTTTTGCTCGGCGGCGAGCGGGTGCTCGAATCCGTCAGGCAATTGAGCGCGCTCGGAACAAGTGCGGCGATCGTTCTCGCCAGCGGCTTCGGCGAGAGTGGTGAGAAGGGCCGCCGTCAGGAAGAAGAGATCAAGCGCGCGGCCGGTGCGATGCGCGTGCTGGGACCGAACAGCATCGGGCTCCTCAACGTCAGCGACGGTGTCGCACTCACGGCCTCGAATGCGCTGGTCGCAGACGAGCTTCTGCGGGGCTCGATCGCGCTCGTCTCGCAAAGCGGCGGCATTCTGGGGGCGCTGCTCTCGCGTGCGCAGGCGCAGGGGATCGGATTTTCCAAATTGGTCGCGACCGGCAATGAATGCGATCTCGACGTGTCCGACTTCGTCGCGCATCTCGCCGACGATCCGGCGACGACCGTCATCGCGCTTTATCTGGAAGGGCTGCGACATCCGCAGCGCTTTCGTGAAGCGGCGCTGAAAGCGCGCGCTGCCGGCAAGCCGATCGCCGCCTTCAAGGTCGGACGCTCGGATGCTGGGGCGCGCGCCGCGGTGTCGCACACTGGCGCGATGGCCGGTTCAGACGCCGTGTACGATGCGCTGTTCCGGCAGTTGGGAATCATCCGCGCGGACCGCTTTTCCGATCTGCTCGATCTGCCGATGGCGTTGAGCGCGCGGCGCCCGCTGACGGGCCGCCGGCTCGCTGTCGTGACCTCGACCGGCGGCGCCGCCAGTCTGCTCGCAGATGCCGCGGGCGGTGCAGGCTTCACGTTGTCGCAGCCGGATGCCAGGACGGCTGAACACTTGCGCGCGCTCGACATTCCTGGCGCGAGTCTCGACCGCAACCCGATCGATGTCACGCTTGCCGGCGTGAAGCCGGAGGTATTTCGCAACATTCTCGACACGCTGCTCGACAGTGCGACCTATGATGCGATCGCCGTCGTCCTCGGCTCGTCGGTGTTGCGCGATCCCGAAACCGTCGGCGGTCCGCTGCGCGACGCATTTGCGCGCGGCACGAAGCCGATCGTCGGCTTCGTCAGCCCTGATGCGCCGCATGTCGTCAACGCGCTCAATCGCGCGGGCGTACCCACCTTTGCGGCACCGGAAAGCTGCGCCGCGGCGCTCGTTGCGATGTGGCGCGCATCGCAATTCTCTGCACGCGGCGAGCCTGCGCGCGCCGCAAAAATCGGCGGCGACGTGCGCTCGCTACTTCGTCCCGGTGCGCTCAACGAGTCGGAGAGCATGGCGCTGTTCGAGCGCTTCGGCATCCGGGGCGCGGGCGAAACGATCGCCGCATCGCCGGCCGAAGCGCAGCGTGCTGCAGGTGAGTTCGGCAGCAATGTCGTTATTAAGATTCTTTCGCGCGAGGTGCTGCACAAAACTGAAGCCGGCGGCGTTGCGCTCAACGTCGCGGTGGGAGAGGTCGCGGCGGTCTGCACGCGTATGGCCGAGACTTTCGTCTCAAACACGGGCCATACGCCCGAAGGCTTTCTCGTTCAGGAGCAAATCGCCGGCGGCATCGAAATGATCCTAGGTGTACGCCGCGATTCGCAGTTCGGACCGCTGGTCCTGCTCGGTATGGGCGGCACCGCGGCAGAATTGCTGCACGATGTTTCCATGCGCCTCGCGCCGGTGTCGCGGCATGACGCGCAGGAGATGATCGACGAGTTAGCGACATCCGCTCTGCTGAAAGGGTATCGCGGCCGCCCCGCTGCCGATGTCGACGCGCTGATCAATGCGATCCTGGCCTTCTCCGGCATGGGCCTTGCGCTTGGCGATGCGCTTATTGAAGCCGAGATCAATCCGCTGTTCGTGTTCCCGAAAGGGCAGGGCGTCGTCGCCGCCGACGGACTGGTGGTCGGCTCGGACCGCGTCTAGCTCATTGCATCGGCGAGAATGCCGAGGCCAGCCAAGAGCGACACGAGCGCCAATAACGCGTTCAGCACGATGAGCAGCGCTCCTCGCCATTGTCCGTGATCGGCTTGCACCGGCGCGAGCGGCTACCTGTTTGGAGCCTGACCGGTGGTCTCCGGCTGTTGCTGTTGTTGCTGCTGCTCACGCGCGGGCTTGTTGGCTTCGTGCAGCAAACAGCGCCTTCATAAGTTTGCCACCTGTGTGTTGGCGGGCAACCTTTCGATTCACACAATCGTTCCAGGGCGGCGCCGATGCCGTCGACGGAAGACGTTCCGCGAATAGTCAACTGAACAGATACGTCAATTCATACATGGTCGCGCTCACGGCGCCGGCGGCCGGGATCGTCACCACCCAGGCAATGACGATGTTGCTGGCGACGCCCCAGCGCACGGCCGACACTTTGCGCGCGGCACCGACGCCAACGATCGAGCCGGTGATCGTGTGCGTGGTGGACACCGGAATCCCGAGCCAGGTGGCGGCGAACAGGGTGATCGAGCCCCCCGTCTCGGCGCAGAAGCCCTGCATCGGTGTGAGCCGGGTGATCTTCGAGCCCATCGTCTTCACGATGCGCCAGCCGCCGGCCAGTGTGCCGAGCGCCATTGCAGTCTGACAGGTCAGCACGACCCAGAGCGGCACATAGAAATGATCTCCGAGTTGATGCTGTGAATATAACAGCGCGGCGATGATCCCCATCGTCTTCTGCGCATCGTTGCCGCCGTGGCCGAGCGAATAGAGCGAGGCGGAGATGAACTGCAGCTGCTGGAATGTGCGGTCGACCGCGTACGGCGTCCAGCGCACGAAAGTCCACGATAGCCAAAGGACCATCAGCAGGGCGAGGATGAAGCCCACGACGGGCGAGCCGACGATCGCCAGCAAAGTCGGCGTTACGCCTTTCCAGATGATTGCTTTGGTGCCGGCCTTGGCGAGCCCGGCGCCAAGCAATCCGCCGATCAAAGCGTGCGAACTGCTGGAGGGAATGCCGAGCAGCCAGGTTACCACGTTCCACACGATGGCGCCGGTCAAGGCGGCGAAGATGACGCTTGCGTCGGCGAGTGTCGGATCGACGATGCCGGTGCCGAGCGTATTGGCGACGTGCAGGCCGAAAAATAGGAACGCGATGAAATTGAAAAATGCAGCCCAGAATACGGCGTAGTGCGGTCGCAAGACGCGGGTCGAGACGATCGTTGCAATGGAGTTCGCGGCGTCATGCAGGCCGTTCAGGAAATCAAACAGCAGGGCGACCCCGATCAATCCGAGGAGGAGCGGAGTGGAAAGGGTGACCTCCATCGCAAATGTCTTCTGAAATAATTTAAACGTGTTCGATGACGATGCCGTGCATCACGTTCGCGACGTCGTCGAAACGATCGACTACTTTCTCGAGATGATCGTAGACTTCGTGGCCGGTGAAGAACGAAAGATCGTTCTTGTCGCGCGAGGCCTTGAACAGGGCCTTGACGCCGAGATCGTGCACGTCGTCGCCGTGCCCCTCGAGCGCGGACAACTTCTCCGTCAAGCTGCTGATGCGAACCGCTTCCGAGCTGATGTTCTTCAACAGCGGCACCGCCTCCTGCACCAGACGCGCGGAATTGACGATGATGTCGCCCATCTCCTGCATCTGCGGGGTGAAGTGATCAATCTCGAACAGGATGACCGACTTGGCGGTCTTCTGCATTTGGTCGATCGAGTTGTCCATCGCCGTGATGAGCTCGCGGATGCTGCCGCGGTCGAACGGCGTGATGAACGTCCGCCGTACCGCGATCAGCACGTCGCGCGTGACGTCGTCCGCCTGCTGCTCGCTGCTCATGACCTTCTGGCAATTCGCCGCGATCGCGTCGCCACCGTCGAGCATCGCGCGCAACGCCAGCGCGCCCTGCAAAACCGAGTCGGAATGTCGCGCGAATAGGTCGAAGAACTTTTCCTCTCGCGGCATCAGCGCGCGAAACCAGCCGAGCACGGTTCATGTCCCTTTATGGCCGTGTGCGAGGAGGTCGCACCCGTGGTCGAGCGGAAAATAGGGTACGCACCGGGGCCGCGCAAACGCGCTGGGCGCATCGCGCGTATTCGCCTGTGTACAAGGTCAGGGAGAAGAGGGCAGATTTTACGAGAAAAATGGCGCGCCCGAGACGATTCGAACGTCCGACCTTTGCCTTCGGAGGGCAACGCTCTATCCCGCTA
>Ga0207806_1000156_pt1 | contig 17997 bp, 17 predicted proteins | sample LuqExpMetageno72_FD_187829 | JGI IMG/M metagenome (GOLD analysis project Ga0207806, IMG submission 187829) | Tropical forest soil microbial communities from Luquillo Experimental Forest, Puerto Rico - Sample 72 (SPAdes) | ecosystem: Environmental > Terrestrial > Soil > Tropical forest ...
CGCATCGCCCGCCATTATGCCGAAACCGCCGGCGTGGAAGTGGCGCCGGAGCGGATCATCCTCACCTGCGGCGCCTCGCCGGCGCTGGTGCTGGCGCTGGCCAGCGCCTTTGCCCCGGGCGATCAGGTGGCGCTGGCGCGGCCGGGCTATGTGGCCTATCGCAACACCTTGCGCGCGCTGCACATGGTGCCGGTGGAGATCGGCTGCGGGCCGGAAACGCGCTATCAGCTGAGCGCTGCGCAAATCGCCGCGCTGGATCCGGCGCCGGCCGGCCTCATCCTCGCCAGCCCCGCCAACCCCACCGGCACCATCCTGCCGCCGGCGGAACTGGCCGCGATTGCCGCCGTGTGCGCCGCGCGGGGCATCCGCATCGTCTCCGACGAGATCTACCACGGCCTCTCCTTTGGCCTGCCCACCCAGACGGTGCTGGCGCATGCCCCCGATGCCCTGGTCGTCAACAGCTTCTCCAAATATTTCAGCATGCCGGGCTGGCGGCTGGGCTGGCTGGTGGCGCCTGCGGATCTGGCCCAGGCCGCCTATGCGCGCATGAGCAACCTCTTCCTCACGCCGCCCGTGCTCAGCCAGCATGCCGGGCTTGCCGCCTTTGACGGCCAGGCAGAGCTGGAGGGCCATATCGCCACCTATGCCGCCAACCGGGCGCTGATGCTGGCCGCCTTGCCGCGCCTGCAGCTGTCCACCATCGCCCCGCCCGATGGCGCCTTCTACATCTGGGCCGATATTGCCCATCTGCTGGCGCCGGGCGAGAACAGCATGGATTTTGCCATCGCCCTGCTGCGCGAAACCGGCGTTGCCACGGCCCCCGGCCTCGATTTCGATCCGGTGGAAGGCGGCCATTTCCTGCGCTTCAGCTTTGCCGTGGCAACGCCGCTGGTGGCAGAGGCGATCGAGCGGATGGTGCCCTTCTTCGCCGCGCGGGCAAGGCCTGAGGGCGCCCCCCTTTGACCTTGGCCAAAGCGCCAAAACCGCTAGTGTGACAGGCCGCAAGCCATAGGGGGACGAAATGGCAGGGCACGGATGGGTATGGGCCGCGGGCCTTGCTGGCCTCGCGGCGCTGGGCGGCGCGCTGGCCTGGGCCTGGCGCCCGCTGCCGGTGGAAGTGGCCCGGCCCACGCGCGGGCCGGCGGCCGATCTCGTCTATGCCACCGGCTATGTGGAAGCGGCAGAGCCGGTGCTGGTGGTGGCGCGCCTCACAGCGCCGGTGCTCAAGGTGCTGGTGGCCGAGGGCCAGGCTGTGCGCAAGGGCCAGCCGCTGGCCATCCTCGATGCCGGCGAGCAGCGCGCCCTGGCCGCGCAGACCGCCGCGCAGGAACGCGCCGCCACCCTTGCCGAAGGGCGCAGCCTTGCCCTCTTTGGCGATGGCTGGGTGACGAAAGCCGCCCGCGATGCCGCCGTTGCCGATGCCGATGCCGCCCGCGCCGCCCATGCCGCCGCTGCCGCCCGGATCGACCAGTTGGTGGTGCGCGCCGGGATCGACGGCATCGTCACCAAGCGCGACATCTATCCCGGCGAGCTGGCCAGCCCCAGCCGCACCCTGTTCCAGCTGGGCGATCCGGCCCGCCAGCGCATCACCGCCACGCTGGACGAGCGCGATATCGCCCGCATCGCCCCCGGCCAGCCCGCGCTGATGAGCAGCGATGCCTGGCCCGGCCGCGTGCTGCACGCCCATGTGGCCGAAATCACCCCGGGCGGAGACCCCACCACCCGCGCCTTTCGCGTGCGCCTGCAAGCCGATGAACACACCGTGCTGCCCATGGGGCTGACGCTGGAAGTGAACATCATCGCCCGCCAGCACCCCCATGCCCTGCTGCTGCCGGCATCGGCGGTGAGCGGCGGGCGCGTGTGGGTGGTGGCGCAGGGCCGCGCCCGCCCGCGCGCCATCACCACCGGCATTGCCGGGGCCGACAGGGTGGAGATCACCGGCGGCCTTGGCGATGGCGACGAGGTGATCCTCCATCCCCCCGCCAGCCTTGCCGATGGCACGCGGGTGGCGCCGCAGGGCCCTGTGCATTAAGCCATGCTGGCCCGCGCGCGCCTTCTCCTCCACATCGCGCTGCGCCATCTGCTGGTGCGCCAGCGGCAAACGCTGGTGGCCACCAGCGGCGTGGCGGTGGGCGTGGGGTTTTTCCTGGCGGTGTCGGCGATGATGATCGGCAGCCAGGCCGATTTCATCCGCACGCTGATCGATGCCGCCCCCCACATCACCCTTTCCGACGAATTGCGCAGCCCGCGCCCGCAGCCGGGCGCCATTGCCTTTGCCGGCGGCGCGGTGGCGCTGCATGGCTACAAGCTGCGCAACGAGGTGCGCGGGCTGAAAGACTGGCAGGCGATCCTGGCCGACATCAACGCCACGCCCGGCGCCATCGGCTCGCCCAGCCTGGCGGGCGCTGTCACCCTGCGGCTGGGCGGGCGGGAGGAACCACTGGAAGTGGTGGGGGTGGAGCCGGCCATCGAAACCCGCGTCTCCACCATTGCCGACAAGCTGCGCGCCGGCCGGCTGGACGATCTCGAACGGGTGCAGGGCGGCCTCATCATCGGCGAGGAAATGGCCGGCCGGCTGGGCCTCAACATGGGCGATATCATCGCGGCCACCTCGGCCGGGGGCACCACCCGGTCGCTGCGCATCGTTGGCCTGGTGAAAAAGGGCAACACCCAGATCGGCGACAGCGCCGGCTACATGCTGCTGCGCGAGGCGCAATCGCTGCTGGGCCGGCCCTTCATCATCAACCGCATCGGCGTGCATCTGGCCGATCCCTATGCCGCGCAGGCCATCGCCGCCCGGCTGGAAGCGCAATATGGCTACAAGGCGCAAAGCTGGCAGGAACGCTCCGCCGATTTCCTGGCGCTGCTCGTCACCCGCAACATCATCATGTATACGGTCGTCTCGGCGATCCTGCTGGTGGCGAGCTTTGGCATATACACCGCCGTCTCGAACAGCGTGGCCGACAAGAAGCGCGATATCGCCATCCTGCGCTCCATGGGCTTTTCCAGCGGCGACCTGCAGGCGATCTTCGTGATCGAGGGGCTGATGCTGGCGCTGGTGGGGGTGGCGCTGGGCTGGGCGCTGGGCACCGGGCTGATGGATGTGCTGGGCGCGCTCACCTTTTCCATCGGCGGCGATCCGCAGAAGATCCCGCTCGACCGGTCGGGCCGGCAATATGCCGTTGCCGCGGCCGCCTCGCTGCTGGCCGGCACGCTGGCCGCCTGGCTGCCCGCCCGCAAGACAGCGCGGCTGGATCCGGTGGATATCCTGCGGGGCGCGGTATGAGCCTGCTGCTGGAAGCGCGCGGCCTGTCGCGCCAGTTGCCGGGCGATCCGCCGGTGCGGCTGGTGGAGGAAGTGAACCTGGCCATCCGCCCCGGCGCTTTCACCGCCATTGTCGGCCCCTCGGGCTGCGGCAAAAGCTCGCTGCTCTATCTCCTCGGCCTGATCGACCGGCCCTCCAGCGGCCAGTTGCTGCTGGAAGGCGTGGATGTGGCCCCGCTTTCCGGCGATGAGCGCGCCCGACTGCGGCTGGAGCGTTTCGGCTTTGTCTTCCAGTTCCATTTCCTGCTGCCGGAATTTTCCGCGCTGGAAAATGTGCTGCTGCCGATCCGCCGGCTGGGCCGCCTGGCCGGCCCTGCCGCCACCGCCCGCGCCATGGCCCTGCTGGAAGGCGTGGGGCTGGGCGAGAAGGCCGGCAAGACGCCCGAGAAACTGTCTGGCGGGGAGCGCCAGCGGGTGGCGATCGCCCGCGCGCTGGCCAATGATCCGGCGCTGATCCTGGGCGACGAGCCCACCGGCAACCTCGATTCGGCCAACAGCGCGCGGGTGGTGGAAATGCTGCGCGGCCTGGCCCATGGCGAGGCGCGCGCGGTGGTCTGCGTGACGCATGACCCGCGCATCGCCGAGATCGCCGATGTGCGGGTGGAAATGCTGGACGGGCGCGTGGTGGCGATAGAGGAGAATTAGCGCGGGCCGGGCGACAGGGCCCCGGCGCCAAGCCCCGCCCGGTGCTATCGGGCGGGGGCTTTTGCGCAACGCCCGCGGGTTACGCCGGCTGGCCCACCTTCAGGCTCTCCAGCGTCGAGATATCCTCGCGCAGGCGCACCAGCGTCTTGCCGGTGGTGGTGCCGCTCATCAGGCGGATGAAGGCCTCGGGCGTGTGCTCCAGCCCGGTCGTCACGTTTTCGGTGGCGATCAGCTGGCCCTTGCGCACCCAGTCGGCCAGCGCATCTTCCGCCTCATGCAGCATGTCGGCCGCCTCATAGGCAAGGAAGCCGCGCATGGTGATGCGGTTCACCAGCACCTGCCAGATGTTGCGCAGCAGATAGGGCTCGTTCTGGTGGTTGTAGTTCGAGATCATGCCGCACACCGGAATGCGGCCAAAGGCCTTCATCTGCGGCAGCACGGCATCCAGCGTCTCGCCGCCGACATTGTCGAAATAGAGATCGATGCCATTGGGGAAGGCCGCGCGGATCGCCTCGGCCAGATCGGGGGCGGCGCGATAGTCGATCACATCGTCAAAGCCCAGCACCTCGCGGGCGATGCGCGCCTTGTCGGCGCCGCCCACCGTGCCCACCGCCCGGCAGCCCGACAGGCGCGCCACCTGCCCTGCCACCGAACCCACAGCCCCTGCCGCCGCGCTGATCAGCACCTCGTCGCCCGCGCGCATCTCGCCATAGCGCTTGAGGCCGACATAGGCGGTGATGCCCGACCAGCCCAGCGCGCCCATATAGGCGGTCAGCGGCATGTCGGGGGCGATGCGCACGTTCTCGAAGCCGACCGCGCCCGGCGTCAGCACCGAAAATTCCTCCCAGCCGATGAAGGCGCGGCCATAATCGCCCTCGTGGAAATCGGGATTGCGCGAGGCCACCACCCGGCCCAGCACCATGGTGGGAATGAGCCCGCCAATCGGCACCGGCGGCATATAGCTCCTCACATCATCCAGCATCCCGCGCACCGCCGGATCGATGGCGAAGACGAGGTTCTCGATCAGCACCTGGCCTTCGGCCAGTTCGGGCACGTCCACTTCTTCCAGGCGGAAATTGGCAGGCACCGGCACGCCCGAGGGGCGCGAGGCAAGCACGATACGGCGGTTCTTCATGGGGCGTGTCCGAAGCTGGAGGGAAAGGCGCGGCTCAGAGCGGCACGGCGCGCGGGTTGGCCGCGTCATACACCTGCGCGGTCATGCCGGTGATGTGCGGCGAGTAGCGGTTGAAGAAGGTGGTGATCCACGGCATCGTCAGATGCACCTTCAGATGCTCCTCGCTGTCCCAGATCTCCAGCACGTTGATCTCGCCCTTGGCGGCATCTTCCACCAGCAGCGAATAATGGCGGCAGCCCTCTTCTTCCAGCACCTTGGGGCGCATCTCGGCGACATCGGCGGCAAAGGCATCGAGCTGCGCCGGGTCGATCGACAGGGTGCCTGCAACAAAGATCATCATCGCTCTCCTGGTAGGCATGGTGGCCCGGGGCCTGGCCATGCATGCGGGTGGGGGCGCCAGCTTGTACCGGCGCCTTGCCGCTTGTCATGCCGCTTCCTTCCACAATCCGGCGGCAGGCGAGACTAGCCTATTCCACAGGTCGTCCAGTCTGCCATCAGCTGGCCCACCATTCCGCCATCGCCCCGCGCAGGGCCGCAGAGACCAGCTCCACCACCGGCCCGCCATCGGGCGGCGCCAGATAGGCGATCAGCCCATAACCGCTGGCCGCCGGCGCGCCCGAGAGCACCATGCGCCAGCCCGCCGCCAGCAGCGCCTCTGCCTCGCCCGCCAGATCCTCCACCCACACGCCCAGATGCGCCTGGTTTTCCGCCCGCAGCGCGCCATAGGCATCACCGGGCCGCGCCTCGATCAGTTCCAGGTGGATCGGCCCCTGGCGCGAATAGGCGACCTTCAGATGCGCCACCGCCTCCGTGCCATCGGCCAGCCACATCGGCATGGGGGAAAAGCTGCGCACCGGCGCCCATTCCACCCCCAGCGCCGGGCCCAGCGCGGCCATGGTGGCGGCCAGATCCGCCACCAGCAGGCCGTGGTGATAGATATCGGCCAGCGCCGCTGTAGCTGGCTCGTTGCTCTTGCTCATCGCACTGCTCCTCTTCCTGCGCTCCATGGTAAACCACGCATGGCCGCCGATAACCTCTCCATTCGGCTGATTTGCGGCCATAATCCGCGGCCCTTGACAGGCCGGCCCGAATATAAAACAATCCGACATGTCTGTTTGGAAAATTGGACCACCAAAGGCCTGATTCCACCAGCCAAGGGAGTATGTCTGATGCCGAGCCCGGCCGCTGCCGAACTGTGCCCGCCGCCTGCCGACGATCTGGCCCGCATGGCCTGGGAACGCGCCCGCAAGGCCCCGCCGGAAGGCTTCCCCGCCCTGCCCGACATCCCCGGCCAGCGCTATGTGAACGAGGCCTTCCTCTCGCTGGAAGAGCAACGGATGTGGCAGCGCGCCTGGCTGTATGCCGGCCACACCGACCAGCTGCCCACCCCCGGCTCCTGGTTCCTCACCCGCAACACCGGCTCTCCGGTGATCGTGGCGCGCACGCTTTCGGGCGAGATCCGTGCCTATTACAACACCTGCCGCCACCGCGGCGCGCCGCTCGTTACCGAAGCGGCGGGCGAGGCGCGCGGCTTCATGTGCAGCTATCACGGCTGGAGCTACACGCTGGAAGGCCGCCTCACCGCCATCCGCGATGCGCGCGATTTCGTCGATTTCGATCTGGCCTGCCACAGCCTGGTGCCGGTGCGCTGCGAATTGCTGGGTTCGCTGATCTTCCTCAACCAGGATGCCCAGGCCCAACCGCTGCTCGACCATATCGGCCCGATGGCCAAGGAGCTGGAGCAATTGCAGCTCGACAAGCTGCGCCTTGTCGACAGCCGCTCCTATGATGTCGATTGCAACGTGAAGGTGCTGCTCGATGCCTTCCTCGAGGTCTATCACCTGAAGTCGATCCATGTGAACACGGTGGACCGCTTCCTCGATCACCGGGCGATGATCGTCACGCTCTGGCCCAATGGCCACAGCCGCATGGCCACCCCCAACCGGCGCGAGGGCTGGACCGACCCTGGCACCGTGGGCATGCCGGAAATTCCCACGGTTTCGGAATTTCTGGCGAAGAACAACGTCTCCTATGCGCTCTATCCCAATTTCGTGATGCCGCCGGCGCCCACCGGCGTGCCGATCCTGCAGTTCTGGCCGATGGGCCGCAAGAAAAGCCGCGTCGTCTCCAGCTGGCTGGCGCCCGATCATGATCCGGCCAACCCCCATCCGCTGTGGCCCACCCGCCTCGCCAATTGGGAACGCATTCTCTACGAGGACCTGCAATTTGCCCCGCAGATCCAGGAATCGCTGGAAAGCCCGGGGTTCCTGGGCATGCCGCTCAATTATCAGGAGCGGCGCATCTATCACTGGCACGAAGAGCTGGACCGGCGCATCGGCCTCGATAAAGTGCCCCAAGGCATGGGCGTGCAACAGGTGCTGGCGCCCTTCCTTGCGGAGTGACGACGATAGCGCCCCACCAGCCTGCCCCCTCGCCCTACCCTGATGATCCGGCGCAAGAGCGCGCAGCCGCCTTCGCCTTTGCCCAAACCGGGCCAGACCGCTTCCGGGTGGAGCCGGTGCCCAGCGGGCTGCTGCGGCTCTATGGCGGCAGCATGATCGCCCAGGGGCTGGATGCCGCCCGCCTTACCGTGGCCGCGCCCAAGCAGGCCCACAGCCTGCACGCCTGCTTCGCCCAGCCCGGCTTCACCGATGTGCCGCTGGATTTCGAGGTCACGCGCGAGACCGACGGGCGCAGCTTTGCCCAGCGCCGCGTGCGCGTAACGCAGGAGGGGCGGCTGGTGCTCAATGTGCTGGCCTCCTTCCAGGCGCCGGAGGAAAGCCCCGGCCACCACGCCCCCATGCCGCAAGTGCCCCCGCCCGAGGCCTGCCCGCCGCTGTGGGACATGGTGCGCGCCCAGGCCCACCGCCTGCCCGAACGCCACCGCCCCTTCTGGACCCGCCGCCAGCAGGTGGACTGGCGCCCCGCCGAGCCCTACAGCCTGTGGGACCACGCCCCCACCCCGCTGCCCGCCCGGCGGCACTTCTGGTTGCGCTTCTACGATGCGATCGAGGGCGGCCCCCATGTCCACCAGCGGCTGCTGGCCTATGCGTCGGATCTGCACATCTTCCACACCGGCCTTGGGCCCATGGGCATCGGCGTGATGAACGACCGGCTGCAAACCTCCAGCCTCGATCATGCCATCTGGTTCCACGCCGATTTCCGGGTGGATGAATGGCTGCTCTACGCGCTGGAATGCCCGGCCGCCTCTTCCTCGCGCATGCTGGGGCGGGGCGAGGTGTTCACGCAGGATGGCCGACTGGTGGCCAGCGTTGCCCAGCAGGGCCTGGCCCGCCTGCTGCCCGAGGCCCGGCTGGGCCGGATATGAGCGCCCGCCCGCCCCGCAGCTTCGAGGATCTGGCCGTTGGCGAATATCGCCAGTCCGCCCCGCGGCGCGTCAGCCGCGAGGAGATCCTCGCCTTTGCCCGCCAGTGGGATCCGCAATGGTTCCACGCCGACCCCGAGGCCGCGCAAGGCTCGGTGTTTGGCGAAGTAGTGGCCAGCGGTATCCATGTGCTGGCCCTGTGGCGCCAGATGGACCACGAGATCAACGGCGACATCGATTTCGTCTGCGGCGTGGGCTGGGACGAGCTGCGCCTCAAACGCGCCGTGCGGGCGGGCGATGCCATCCATGTCACCAGCCGGATCGAGGCGCTGCGCCCCTCGCGCAGCGGCCAGCCGCGCGGCACGGCGATCACCCGCTATGCGGTGGTGCTGTCCGATGGCCCGCTGGCCGGCACCGAATGCGTGAGCTTCCTCAGCACCAATCTCGTTTACACGCGGGAAGGGAGGCAAGGGAGTGGATGCGAGGGTTAACACCCTCGCGCTCCCATTCTTTGGGGCCAAGGCGCCAGCCTGCCCCGCCGGAGGCATGAATGCATGCGGCTGCGCCGCGGGCGCTTCATCGAAAGCGGGCGCGACAATAAGGTAATGGGAGCGCGAGGGTGTTAACCCTCGCATCCCCCCCCTTTGCCCCTCACCGCCGCTGATCGAACCGCCGCCCCAGCATGGCGCCGGCGATATTCACCTTCTGGATATCGATCGCCCCGCCGGCAATGCCCCAGCCCCAGCTGTCGCGCAGGCGGCGTTCCATGGGGAACTGCTTGGAATAGCCATAGGCGCCCATCAGCTGCAGCGCATCGCCGGCCACTTCGCGGGCGATGGTGTTGGCAAAGCATTTGCCGGTGGAGGAATGCAGCACGGAAGGCAGCCCGTCCTCGGCCAGCGAGGCGGCGCGCCAGATCAGCAGGCGGGCGGCTTCCACCTTCATGTGCATCTCGGCCAGCTTCAGCTGCACCGCCTGGAATTCGGCGATGGGCTTGCCGAACTGGCGCCGCTCCTCGACATAGGCGCACACATCCTCCAGCGCGCCCGAGGCCTGGGCCAGCGCCATGGTGGCATTGCCGCAGCGTTCCAGATCAAACGCCTCCATCAGCTGGCGAAAGCCGCCGGCCGGCACGATGATGTTTTCCGCCGGCACGGTGCAATTGTCGAAATAGAGATCGGCCGAGGGTACGCCGCGAAAGCCCATCAACTCCTCGTTGGGGCCAAAGCTGAGGCCGGGCGTGCCCTTTTCCACCAGCACCGCGCCGATCGCCCTGGCCCCCGCCGCTTCCGACAGGCGGCAATAGACGACATAGGCATCGGCATGCCCGCCGCCCGAACACCAGCGCTTGGTGCCATTCAGCACCACCTGATCGCCGCGGATCTCGCCGCGGGTTTTGAGGTCGGTAAGGGCGCTGCCGGCATCCGGTTCCGACATCGACACCGCCACCACCATATCGCCCGCGCACACCGCCGGCACGATCCGCCGCTTCAGCGCCTCGGAGCCGAAATGCTCGATCGCCTTGACCGGCCCCACCGCGCTTTCGAACACCGGAAAGCCCACCGCCGAGGAGATCTTGCCAAATTCCTCCAGCACCACCAGCGCCTCGATATTGCCCAGCCCCAGCCCGCCCAGCTCTGCCGACACGTTGATGCCCAGAAAGCCCAGCTCTGCCAATCGCTTCACCAGCGCGCGGGGCGGCGGCGTGTTGCCGGCCTCGCAAGCGGCGGCAATGGCGGGCAGTTCGGCGCGGGCGAAGGTGCGGGCGGCTTCCTGCAGCTGGCGCTGGTCGGCGGTGAGGGAAAAATCCATGGGGCAGCAGCTTTCACAGATCGCCCGGGCGCTTGCCGCCGGGGCCATAGAGATAATCGTCGAGCACCTTGTGGAAATGGCGGATGCGCAGTTCCTGCTCGCCAATCCACAGGCCGGGGAAGAAATCGGATTGCAGCCCTTTCTGCACCGTCGGCAGGTTGAAGGCATCCTGATCGAGCACCTGGCCGATGCTGCGATCGCCATGCCTGAAGTGGCGGTGTTTGGGCCGCGCCGGCCATTGGGCGCCATCGGGCACCAGTTCGAACACCCAGATGTCATACAGCATGCGGTTGGGATCGCTGGCATGGGGGCGCTGGCGGAACATCAGAATGTCGTCGGCATGGACGTTGAGGGCGACATTGGGGAAGATCAGATAGTGATAGTCATCCGTCAGCTGATCATCGTTCAGCCGGCTATAGTCCTTGCCTTGCGCCGCGCCATGGGCGCGCTTGAAGCGCTGCACGGCCAGGCGGATATCGCCCACGCTGCCCTCATAGGCGGCCGGATCCATGCCGGCCTTCACCATGATCTCGTGGATGGCGGGGGGAATTTGCGTGGGCATGGCCACCCGCGGCGAAATGGCGGCAAAGGGGATGAGATAGCGGTTGTGCCGCTCGTAGCAGTCGATCTGCACGTTCACATCATCGAGATACCATTGCAGCTGCGGGTGGATGCCCTGCACATGATAGGTCTCGTTGAAGGCATCGACAGAGGCCTTCCAGTTGCAATCCCATTCCACCGTCACATCGCGCACCATCGCCATGCGCTGCGGCTGATAGGGCTCCAGATGCTGCTGCAGGGGGGCGATGTAATCGGCAAAGGGCTCCACCTGCGGATCGAGCGAGAACCACAGGAAGCCGTTCCATTCCGCGCAAGGCAGGCTGGGCAGCGCCATGCCATCGGGGCCCCCTTGCGTGAAGGTGCACAGATCCGGCAGGCGGGTGATGGCGCCATCCAGCCCATAGGTCCAGTGGTGATACATGCAGCGAAATTCCGCCGCATTGCCCAGCCCTTCAGGCCGCAGCCGGTTGCCCCGGTGCAGGCACAGATTGGGGAAGGCCCGCACCGAGCCATCCGCCTGCCGCACGATCAGCACGCTTTCCTTGCCGATGTCGGTGCAGATGTAATCGCCCGGCGCCGGTATATCGGCCGCGGGGCCGCCCAGCAGCCACACTTTCGTCCACATCCGCTGCCATTCCAGCGCGGCAAATTCCGGCGCGTGATAGCGCGCCGCCGGGATAAGCGCCGTGCCCAGATCCGGATCGGGCGCCTTTTCCACCGGCGTGCCGCCGGGCGGGCAATCTTCCGGCGCCACATGCGGCACCTCCACCACCCGGCGCACATCCATGCGGGCTGTATCCCAGGTCACGGTCATCGCCCGCGCCTCCCCTGTCAGAAATGGGTGCGGTTGGTGAAGCCGCCATCCACCACCAGATGCGATCCATTGCACCAGCTGGCCGCCTCGCTGGCCAGGAAGACGATGGCGCGCGCCACTTCCTCGGGCCGGCCCAGGCGCCCCTGCGGCTGCTGGCGCAGCTGGGCCTGATAGAATTTCTCCATCGTGCCCTTGATCATCTCCCAATTGCCGCCCTCGAACTCGATCGGCCCGGGCGAGACGACATTGACGCGGATGCCCTCCCGGCCATGGTGCAGCGCCAGCTGCTTGCCCCAGGTGACGAGGCTGGCCTTCATCGCATTATAGGGCTGGGGCCCGCCCATCGCTTCCAGCACGGAAGTGGTGGCGATCAGCACGATGCTGCCCTTGCCCTGCGCGCTCATCGCCGGCAGCACGGCTTCCACCGCGCGCACCGGACCCATCACATCGGTGTCGAAGGCGTTCTGCCAATATTGCTCGGACCCCATGCCGCCGCCGGCCGAAGCCAGCGGCACAAGGATATCCACCCCGCCCAGCGCCTCGATCGCCCAGGCGAACCACGCCTTGTAGTCCTCCGCCCGCTTCACATTCACAGGCTTGCCGACGATCTTCGTGCCATAGCGGGCAAGGCTGGCCACGGCATCCTTCACGCTGTCTTCGCCGCGCGCGCCAATCGCCACATCGGCGCCCTCGCGCGCCAGGATTTCGGCCACGCAATAGCCAATGCCGCGCGCCCCGCCGACGATGATCGCCCGCTTGCCCTGCAAACCCAGATCCATGGCTGGTTCTTCCTCTGCCCGGTGGGGCGGCTGGTGCGCCCCTGCTGTTTGCGGCCAGCTTAGGCACCGCGTCGCCGATTGCAATAAAAAACATGCTTGATTGCATTTTTTAACGGGCGCATGAAGGCATGGCCCAGCGCCCGTGAAGCGGCGCGGCGCAGGAGAGAACACAGCCGTGGCGCGCCATTCAGCCCTTTTGCCCCATCCCCCTGCCCGGCCCGCCGCCCCCCGCCGGCCAGATACCGCCCAGGCCCAGAAAAGCGCCGCCACCCGCACCCGGCTGATCGAGGCGACCATCGCCTGCCTGGTGCGCCACGGCTATGCCCGCACCACCACGCCGCTGGTGGCGGCCGAGGCAGGCCTCTCACGCGGGGCCATGCTGCATCATTTCGACACCGTGCAGGCGCTGATCCACGCCACCATCGTGGAACTGCACGAAAAGCGCCTGCGCGCCTTCCGTCGCGCCTCCGAAAGCCATGCCGGCAACAGCCCCGGGATGATCCGCGCCTATTGGCAGCAATTGCAGAAGCCCGGCTTCATCGCCTTTCACGAACTGGCGCTGGCGGCGCGCTGCGATGCCGATCTGGCGGCGATATTGCTGCCCCTGCAGGCCGAATACCAGCAGCGCCAGCAGGAACTGGCCGCCCGCCTCTATCCCGAATGGCAGGCCGTGCCCGGGCGCCTGGCGCTGGCGATGGCGCTATCGCAAACGCTGATGGAAGGCATGGCCACCGCCCTGTTGACCGGCGCGCTGGAGGCAGCGCTGGTGCCGGCCCTGCTGGCCGAACTGGAAACCCGGCTGGACGGCATGCGCCCGGCCCCCGAAGCCGCCGCCTGAAGGAGAGAACAAGAATGGCAAGCGCGAAACAGGGCCCGCTGGCCGGCGTGAAGGTGCTGGATCTGACCAGCGTGCTGATGGGCCCCTATGCCACGCAGATCTTCGCCGATCTGGGCGCGGATGTGATCAAGGTGGAAGGGCCCGCGGGCGATACCACCCGCTTCATCCCCCCCGGGCCAGACCCGGCGCGCGGCGGCATGTTCCTCAACGTCAACCGCGGCAAGCGCAGCCTGGCGCTCGATCTGAAGCAGCCGCAGGCGCGCGCGGCGCTGCTGCGGCTGGCGGCGGGGGCGGATGTGTTCATCCATTCCATGCGGGCGGGCGCCATGGCCCGGCTGGGGCTGGATTATCCGGCGCTGCAGGCGGCCAATCCGCGCATCCTCTATGCCAATCTCTATGGCTATGGCCGGGCCGGGCCCTATGCCGATCACCCCGCCTATGACGACATCGTGCAGGCCGCCAGCGGCATTGCCGATCTGCAGGGGCGGCTGTCGGGCGCAGAGCCGGCCTATGCCGCCACCGTCATCGCCGACAAGGTGGCCGGGCTGACCGGCACCTATGCGGTGATCGCTGCCCTCTATGCCCGCGAGAAGACCGGGCTGGGCCAGGAGATCGAAGTGCCGATGTTCGAGACGCTGGTCTCCTTCGCCCTTACCGAGCATCTGTGCGGCAGCCTTTTCGTGCCGCCGCAAGGCCCGCCCGAATATCCGCGCGCCACCGCCCCCACGCGCCGCCCCTATCGCACCGCCGACGGGCATATCGCCGTGATGATCTACAACGACAAGCACTGGCGCGCCTTCTTCCACGCGCTGGGCGATCCGGAATGGTCGCGCGATCCGATCTTCGCCTCCATGCGCAGCCGCACCCAGAACATCGCCCTGGTGCTGGCCCGGGTGGCCGAGGTGCTGGCCACGCGCACCACCGCTGAATGGCTGGACACCTTGCGCGCGGCCGAAATCCCCGCCGGCCCCGTGGCCAGCCTGGCCGATGTGCTGGACGATCCGCATCTGGCCGCCACCGGCTTCTGGCAGGAGCGCGACAGCGATCTGGGCCGCCTGCGCTTTCCCGGCATACCCACGCGCTTTTCAGCGACGCCCGGCGCCATTGGCGGGCCCGGCCCGGCGCTGGGGGCCAACAGCGCCGAAGTGCTGGCCGAAGCCGGCTTTGCCAAACAGGAGATCACCGCCCTGCTGGACAGCGGCGCCCTGCTGGGCCCGGAGGTTCCGGCATGAGCGGGGATGGCATGAGCGAGGTTGGCCCGGCGCAGGTCTGGCAGGCGGCGCTGGCCGAAGGGCGGCTGCTGCTGCAGCGGCCGGTGGGCGGCGGCAAGGCCCTCTTCCCCCCGCGTGATGCCGCCCCCGGTAGCGGCGCCGCGCTGGAATGGTTTGCCGCCAGCGGCAGGGCGGTGCTCTACAGCCTGACCTGGGTGCAGCAGCGCCCGCCGGCCGCCGCCTATGCCATCGCGCTGGTGGAACTGGCCGAGGGGCCCCGGCTGATGGCCCGGCTGGACGGGCTGGACGGGGCCGGCGCGCACATCGGCATGGCGCTGGCGGCCCGCATCACCCCCGGCGCCGATGGCCCCGCGCTCACCTTCATCCCGGCAGGAGAGGCCTGATGGCAGACCGTTTTCCCCGTGGCCGCGTGGCCATTCGCGGGCTGGCCACCTATGGCCTGGGCGAATGCCCCGGCCACACGCCGATCGAGATGGCAGCGCGGGCGATCCGCTTGGCCCTGGCCGATGCCGGGCTGGGCGTGGCGGCCATCGACGGGCTGTTCGTGTGCCTGGCCGACGATCTTTTCGCCGGCCTCAGCCTGGCGCAATATCTGGGCCTGCACCCGCGCTTCACCGACAACAACCGCACCGGCGGCGCGTCCTTCTTCAGCCATCTGGCCACTGCCTGCCTGATGCTGGAGGCCGGCTATCTCGATTGCGCGGTGATCGCCTATGGCTCCAACCAGCGCTCGGGCGGGGGCAAGCTGTCCACCCCGGCCCGGCCCGACAGCTGGGACGCGCTGGCCGCCCCGCCCTATCCGCTGGCCTATTACGCGCTGGCCGCCGCCCGCCATGCCCACCAATATGGCACCACCCGCGCACAGCTGGCCGAAGTGGCCGTGGCCGCGCGCGGCTGGGCGATGGGCAACCCCGAAGCCTTTGCCCGCACGCCGCTTGCCATCGCCGACTGCCTGGCCGCCCGCATGGTGGCCACGCCCCTTTGCGTGCGCGATTGCTGCCTGGTAACAGATGGCGCGGCCGCCCTTGTCCTCACCCGCATGGCAGAAGCGCGCGACGGGCCCGCCCTGCCGGTGCCGGTGCTGGGGGTGGCGGCGGCCACCTGGTACAATTCGCTGAGCCAGGCGGAGGACATCACCACGACCGCCGCGGCCGAAAGCGGCGCCCGCGCCATGGCCATGGCCGGCGTCTCGCCCGCCCAGATCGACGTGCTGCAGCTTTACGACGCCTTCACCATCAACACGATCCTGTTCCTCGAGGATCTGGGCTTTTGTGCCAAGGGCGAAGGCGGCGCCTTTGTCGAGGGCGGGCGGATCGGGCCGGGGGGCAGCTTGCCGGTCAACACCAATGGCGGCGGGCTGTCGTGCTGCCATCCGGGCATGTATGGGCTGTTCACCATGGTGGAGGCAGCGAGGCAGATCAGGGGCAGCGCCGCCACGCCCGTGCCGGGCGCGCGCATTGCCCTGGCCCATGGCAATGGCGGCACGCTTTCCGCCCAGGCCACCGCTTTGTTCGGCCACCCGGACACGGTGTGATCAGCCAGCCGGCGCCCGCAGGCGCTCAGCCGGCCAGCGCCAGCTCGTCGATCAGCTGCTGGCGCAGGCGGAACTTCTGGATCTTGGAAGTGGACATCGGCCAGGCCGCCACAAAACGCACATGGCGCGGCACCTTGAAGCTGGCCAGCTGCCCCCGGCAATGGGCGATCAGCGCCTCCTCACTGGCCACAGCCCCTTCCACCAGCTCCACAAAGGCCGCCGGCACCTCGGCATAGCGCGGATCGGGCACGCCCACCACCTGCGCCAGCTTCACCGCCGGGTGGCTTTGCAGCATCGCCTCGATCTCGGCGGCGGCCACGTTTTCGCCGCCCACTTTCAGCATGTCCTTGGTGCGGCCGTGGAACATCACATGGCCGCCTGCATCGACAGAGCCGATATCGCCGGTGTGGAACCAGCCCTGGCGGATCGCCTCGGCGGTCTTTTCCGGCGCCTTGTAATAGCCTTTCAGCATGTTGGGCCCGCGAATGACGATCTCGCCCTTCTCGCCTGGGGCGCATGGGGCGCCGGTGTCGGGATCGCAGATGCGCATCTCCCATTCCTCCAGCACCACGCCGCAGCGGCCGGTGCGGATGGCATAGGGATCATCCAGCCGGCTGGTGGAAACGGTGCCGGCCGCCTCTGTCAGGCCATAGGTGCCCACCTGGATGGTGTGCGGCATGGCCTTGGCCACCGCATCGCGGATCCAGGCCGGTTGCACGGCGAAATTGGAATTCATCACCCTCAGGCGCGACAGATCCGTGGCCGCGAAGGCGGGGTGGCTGATCAGATCCTGCATGATCGTCACGAAGCTGGGATAGGCGATGGTGGCGCCCTCGCGCCCCAGCATCTCCAGCGCCACGGCCGGATCGAAATGCGGCACGGTCATGTAGGTGCCGCCCAGATCGAGGATCATCACCATCGGCAGGATGCCGGCGATATGAAAAATCGGCAGCGGCGACCACACCTTGTCGGCCGCGCTGCACTGATAGCGCCGGCCCAGATTACGGCTGTTGGCCACCTGCGCCCGGTGCGCAATCAGCGCGCCCTTGGGATCGGCCGTGGTGCCCGATGTGTAGAGGATCATCGCGGTGTCCTCGTCGGCCACATCGTCGATCCTGCGGTCCACCGCCGCGGGCGCCACCGCCTGCCCGCGCGCCAGCGCCTCGGCCGCGGGCAGGATGCCGGGCAGGTCCGATGCGGTGAAGGAGACGATGTGGCGCAGCATCGGCGCTTCGTCGAGGCGCAGCAGATCCGGCCCTGTGGCCTGTGCCAGCGAGGGCAGCGCCGCGCGCAGCCGGGCGCAGAAATCCAGCGTGGCGGTGATCCTGCCGGTAGTGACCAGCGCCACCAGATCGGCGTTTTCCACCAGATAGGCCAGTTCATGCGCCTGATAGCGGGCGTTCACCGGCACCGCCACGGCGCCCGCCATGGCCACGCCAAAGAACACCTCGATGAATTCCATCCCCGTGGGCAGCAAGATGCCGACATGCTCGCCCGGCTGCACGCCCAGCGCGATCAGCGCCCGCGCCCAGCCGCGCGCGGCCGCCTCCAGTTCGGCATAGCTGCGGGCGCGATCGGGAAACAGGATGGCCTGCCTCTCGCCCCAGTTGGCGGCAGAGGCGCGCAGCATCGCGCCCAGCGTGCGGATCGGCGGCGCGCACGGCTGTGCCCGCAATGGCGTCTCGTCGGCCATATCCTCTCGTCCCCGGTTCTTATCGGGCTGGCCAGCCCATGCCGGCCGCCCCCTTTGTGCCGCGCAGCTTACACCGGCGAATTAAAAAGACAATCATTCATGTCTTTTTTATTTTCCACACCAGCCCCGCTGCCGCCCTGCTTGTGGCACGGCCCTTGCCGGAAGGGAAACACAAGCATTCTTGCATGATCGCGCCCGCAAGGTTTAAGGCGAAAAAACGCAAAGCTCCTTTTTCCGCCGCCCCGCATGGGCTGGCCCTTCCACAGGTCTGCCACCGATGTCGATTTCGCGCCCGCGCCAAACCG
>Ga0207806_1000158_pt1 | contig 17958 bp, 17 predicted proteins | sample LuqExpMetageno72_FD_187829 | JGI IMG/M metagenome (GOLD analysis project Ga0207806, IMG submission 187829) | Tropical forest soil microbial communities from Luquillo Experimental Forest, Puerto Rico - Sample 72 (SPAdes) | ecosystem: Environmental > Terrestrial > Soil > Tropical forest ...
GAAATTGGTGCAATGATTATGCCGCTCTCTCGATCCGGAGGAGTAAGTCTTATGAATGCCAACGTGATAAGAATGGTATGCGCTGCGACCGCAATTGCCTTCGCAATAACCGTTCCGGACATCGCAAGCGCGCGTGCTGCAAAATCTCAGGCAGCTGTAGCTGCAGCTGCTGCGCCGGCGGCAGCATTCGGTTATTATTCCGGAAATTTTCCGATCGTATTGGACTACGCACAGGCACAGGCGTTGAGCCTTCAAAAGCCTTATTACCGTCATTTCCTTTACGATTACTGCGACTATCGCAATTGCACCATGCGTTGGGACGGCTCCGCTTTGGTCCCTTCCTGGTATGGACCAATCAATTGAGGCCGAGAATTAGTGGCCAGAAAAAGCCCCGGCTAGAGCCGGGGCTTTTTCGTTGAAGCGCGTCGCGAACCGACCACAATAGAAAGGCTCTTCTGCGCACGCTTGTAGGCCATCAAGCTCATTTGGTTCGCATCGGAGCCCGCGACGCAACAAGTTGATTGAACTCGCCGCCAAAGCAGGTGCGCTGCAGTTTGCTGCCGGAAGAATTTTTCGACAGCCCATCGATGTAATAAGTCTTCTCTTTGCCGAAAACTCTATGGGTTTTCTGAACCGAAGGTGACCGCCCCGCCCGTTGACATCCGTCAAAAGGCCAAAACGATTTTGCGCTACAAAAGATCATGCCACATGGCGGAGGGCGCACTATTGTATTACAAAGACTGAGGAATCGGAGGAACGGACTATGACACGGCAAGGTTTTGTCTTCGCAGCGGGTGCGGCTGCATTCAGCATCCTGGTGGCGGCGGGCATGCAAATCACCACGTCGTCTCCCGCGTATTGCCAAGACCAGCCGAAGCGGACCTACCCACAGAGCAGCCAGTCCAAGATGAGTTTCCGCGAAGACGTGATGCCCATCTTTGTAGGCCGCTGTGTCGCCTGCCATCAGGCCGGCGGTGAGGGCACGCAGAAAAGCGGGCTGGACCTCAGTTCTTATGCGGGTGTTATGAAGGGCACCAAATTTGGGCCGATGGTCATCCCCGGCGATCCAGAAAGTAGCAGTCTGATGGCGTTGCTGGATTGGCGCGTCTCGCCAGAGATTCGCATGCCGCATGGCAAGAAACAGTTGTCGACCTGCGACCGCGACGCGATCCGCGCCTGGATCCGCGAAGGCGCCAAGGACAATTAAGTCTAAATCGGCCGCAGGTGCGGATGTTCGTGCGGCCCTGTCGTAGCGTCATAATGTTGTAGCTTCCTAATTAATTAAGTGGTCAGAGACTGTCTCAAATTAGCGGTTGTTAGTTCGCGCCGATCAGGGCTGGCTACGCTCCCAATGATTTGCATTGCTAACTAGCAGGAAAAGGCGATGTGATTGCTGCGCGCGGCCATCTGGCTGCTGCGGCCACGACATAGAGCCAATCGATTGCTGACTTGACGTTCGGCTCCGCCTGGAAGTGGACACTCTTCTTTTCTTTGACCGGTGCTTTCTTCAGTCACAAATTAAAAAATGCCGCTCTCAATGCTAATAGCTGGTACGCGGCAGGAAGTTTGGTGACGGCACAATTTATGCCACACTGGGCGGTAGCTATAGTTGCGCTCATTCAGGCTCGCCGTGCCATCAAATTCAATCCGCTATATCTGTCGTTCTCCGGAACGTTTTGGAAGATGTATTACGACGTCGTTTTTGTTAGTGGGTGCTTTGTTTATCGGTCTGGCGCAGGCGGCTATACAACCTCTCTGGGAAGGGTTTGATGACGCGGCTCACTTTTCCTATATCCAACAAATTGTCGAAAAGAGATCTCTGCCCAAATATGGCGATCGACTATCGGGCGAAATCGCAGAGTACCTAAAATTCTCGCCTGGACCAGAAACCTTGGCGGCGAGGTGGACTTATAAAGAATTTTTCGCCGCATCTATCGACGATATTGAAAAGGTCCGCTCGTTAGTTCACGCTGCTCGCGACGAAGCACCTAGATGGCGTAATGGTTTTGTCGCAAATTGGGAAGCGCAGCAGCCGCCCATTTATTATCTCCTGATGGCTCCGTTCTATGCCGTTTCGAAGACATGGAGCCCTGGCGATCAAATGTATCTGCTGCGATGCGCGTCTTACAGTTTAGCGTGGCTCGGGTTATCTCTCGCAGCAATATTCTGGCCCAATGATCGCGAGGCAAGTCTACCAAGCCCAGCTCCCGCACTATGGCCCCTATTTTTTCCGATGTGGTTTCCAGAAATGGCGCGACTGGGAAACGATTGTGTTGTCGTTCTGCTCGTTGCGTTTGCTTGGATTGCGCTTACGTCGGGAAAGAACTTTGCCGTTCTCGGATGTATCTGTGGTCTGGGTCTCCTTACGAAAGCGACATTTCTGCCGTTTGTGGCAGCTATTGCGGCTCTTTTGTTATACAGACGACAAGTAAGGGAACTGCTCATCTTTATAGTTGTTATTACTGCGATTTCTGGTTGGTGGTACGCTAAGCAGTTTTTCGAAACCGGAAACGTGATTGGATCAATAGATCAAATCATGTTGAGCAAAATGGGGGGCTTGCTTGTAAATCTTAGGAAGAATGGCAGCAGTGAGTTGTTCGCAAGCGGATTCTTGTATCTATTTGTGACCTTCTTGTGGGGGGCGAGATCGATCCCGCCGCTCTTCTTTTACGCGGCAGTTTTGCTGCCGCTAATCCTGCTTGGGTGGGGTTACGGCAGGTATGTACGACGGTCGGTGATAAGGCCAACCGATTGGATCCCGCCCCTCACATTCGTCGGGCTATTGTTCGGCCTCATCAACCAAATGGTTGTATACATTGCCCTCTGGGCGTCTTTGGCGATTCCGGGATACTATCTGCATTCATTTATGCCGGTTTTCTCGCGATCTGTTGAGCAAGGACTTTTCGGCATTAAATCATCAAGGACATTAGAGCGATTAATGCGTGTAGCAGTGTTCGCCCCACTTGTATTCCTACCGATCGCGATGTTCGTCCAAGCTCAATACTTCTCCGGCTGTTCCCTCCAGAGCTCGATTGTAGTTTACCACAATATTTTTTCTGGACCCTGTGCGGGTGATTTGAGAACGATATTCGAGCACCTGTCGGTTCTCGCATTCCCGTTTCGCGCGGTCGTGTGTTTTGCGCTCGGCTGGACCATGCTGCTTATCGGATCGCTGATGTTTAAGTGCTCATTTTTAGATGAAAAAGGTTCAGAGGGGCAGTGGACCGATATTGCGACCAGGCCAAGCATCACCGCGCTACATGAACACTTGTGAAATTGAACCTCAGGGCCTACGGGCCGGTGCGTTATGAAAACATTTTGTCGCGTAGGTATACCAGCCCCGAACAATCAGCTGATTTCGAGCGCAAAATGCCAGCGTGCTTTGGGCGGCCTTGTGATGGGCTTGCTGGACAATTCCCGTGCTCCGTGCGAGGTGTCACGCGAAATTGAATATGATGAGCAAAGGGCGATTCACTGGGTGAAGTACTCTAGGATTGATTACGGTAACACAACGGCCACCATAGGAGATCAGAATGAGAATTCTGGCAGCAATTGGATTACTTGCAATCGTTTTCGCTGTGGCCGCTGCGGTCTATTTCTTCGGGGGCTATTACAGTGTTGCCGCCAGCCAGGAGGATCCCGGATTCGTTAAGTGGGCGCTGGAGAAGGTTCGCACCAATTCGATTGTTCGTTACGCACAAGAGCAGCCTCCCTCCGACCTTGACGATCCTACCAAAGTACAGGCTGGCGCACGGGCTTTCAATGAACTCGGTTGTGTCAACTGCCACGGAGCCCCCGGGGTGAAATGGGCCAAATTTTCGGAAGGACTTCATCCGGACCCGCCCGAACTGAAGGACGTCGTGACAGAGGCCACGCCATCACAACTTTTTTGGATTATTAAGAACGGCATTAACATGACCGGCATGCCAAGCTTTGCCGGCGCCGGCGCCAAGGACGATGAACTGTGGTCGGTTGTCGCGTTCCTGAGAAAGCTGCCGAGTATTTCGGACGCTGACTATAAGGCCTGGACCGCGCCGCAAGCTTCGCCGCCAGCAAAATAGTAGTGCTGTGCCCGCACTAGCGGTGCAGGCAGGCGTATATCCTGACGAGTCGCCGCGTCGCTGCCGGGACCGCGGTGCTGGATGCTTCGCTCTGTCGCGCGGTCTGGCATGATAGCCAAAAGTAGCCTGCATCAGGATCGACCACGAGGCGGGTCGGTGCAAGTCTTGGTGCTACAAGCACCGACAGGTACGGTGTCGTTGAATTCCATGCGACCCGGTTAAGCTCAATACCAATATGACGCGAGGACACGAAAAGGGGACTGCCAAGTTCAGGGTCGGAGACGGTACCGGTTGCCAGCGCGCGCACTGCGTCACGATAGTTACGCCAAGCTAAAACGAACTTCGACGTCTCTACGGTGTGGATAAGGATTATTAGCAGAAGCGCGCCGGCAATCACTCCTGGATTGACGATGGCCTCGATCGCCATCGTCCATCGCGCGAGAGGTGGAAACCAGGAGCTGCGCCGCTCCGCATCGTTCATCGCATGCACCGCGGCCAAAATCCCAAAGACGGCGGTCATGATCAGTAATATGGTGCGAAGATCGTAGCGCGCATCTGTGAGAATTGAGTGGTCGAACTTGATCCAATAAATACCGAGTGTGGCGGCACAGACTGCGGCTGCGAACACGTGCGCTTTCGGCAGGCTGATCCAGCGTAGTAGCCAGATTAGGCCCGCGTATCCTAACAGCGCCCCTAGCACGGCCACAAATGCTGGCTGTGCCAGATTGCGGATGTCAATGATTTTGAACGCAGCGGCAGCCAGGACACCTGCAATATAATCGTCAGGTCGTATCATCTGCTTGACGATCCCCCAGATCACGAGGACCGCCAAAAATACGCAGAGCATCCGCACAAATTTGGCGTCACGCCAGCCGCGCAAAAGCAAAGCGAAGATGATCACTGCCGAAAGGACGATCGCTCCTTCATGCGTGAACACAAGCGCCAGCAAAGCTGCGAAAACGGCGGCGGCCCCGCTCCAACTGATCGAGGATCCCAAGCTGAGTGCGAGCGTCGGCCAAAACACAGCATGCGCCATCCACATCTCGGTTGGAAAGCCATATACAAATGGGCAAAGACACACCGTCGACAAACAGGCATAAATGAAGATGGTCCGGTTGGAAGTACGGTCGACGGCGAACGTCAGAGCGAGTCCGAACAGCTGGGCAGAGAAGAACAGGATTCCATATACGGCAATCCCCGCTTCGGCGTTTTGGCTCATCGCCACAGCCGCCTCGGCTAAAGGGTAGGCGAGAAAATACGTGAATAAACGGCCCGAGATGTTGTGCCAGTGGAAGGCCCAGGCGTCCTGCGCGGCTACGGCATAGGAAAAGATCGACCCATCGCCGAACAATTGCAGGCGGCAGATAACCCCAACCAGCACGAACAATATCGACGCACCGATGCCGCCGGTGATGATGACAGCGCGTAACGCACCAGGCGCCAGATGCGGTCTTGGCTTCATGCGGCCATTGATAGTCGCCGCTCCCTGAAAACCTCGGATCTACGGCGCCGCTGTGCCGTCACGATCGTTCCCGTGAGCCCGGCAAGCACGGCCCAATAGGCGTAGCGCAAATCAGTGGAGACACCGACGGCAAAAAAAGTCATTGCATAGACCACGGCCGATCCGCACATCCCGAGGACAAGCGCGCCGCTCGCCGTGTCGCGCCGGCGCCAAGCAAAGAAGCACAGTGCGATATCGAGCAACAGCCACGTCCCCGGCCGGAACAAAGGCGTGGGGTTCAAGGTGTCGTTGACCGCCTTTATTGCCATAAGGCGCGGCTTGTCCGCAAAAGCGATCTTATCCGCATCATCCAAATCCCGGAACCACAGCGCCAAGCTCACGTCGATGAGGAACGACCATTGGTAAGCGACGCGGTGTTGCAGATAGGCCAACGGATGCTTGACGATCGACTGCAGCCACGCCCGCGTCAGGACGGGCGAGCGGAACAACTTTTTGTTTTCCAGCTGGTCCATCACGAACATGCACGGGTCTTGCGTCCAATAGATATCCCACGCGATAGGCTTGTAGCATCCGCGGGTGATGAGGGCGCTCTCCTGGGCGGTCCAGTTTCCAGGAAATACATTCTCGTCGGCAAAATGAGAGATGCCGCCAAGGTCAAAAACCATGATTGAATGCAGAGGGTGTTGGCGTTCCGCTCCGAAGAGGCCGTAATAGGTGACCTGAACCAAGCCAAGCAGTCCGAGTGCGGCCGGAACATAGAAAACCGCCGCGCGCTTCCACGAAAATTGCGAAGGCCACACAAGGTACGCCAGCAACACGGGTGCGGCGGCAAGCGCATTCGGACGTAGCAGAACGCCAAATGCCAACAAGGCGAAGGCGCAGATCTGAACCGGAACACGCACTTTCCAGGCACGATCGAAGAACAGGAAAACGAGGCCCGCTGCCAGCAACCACGAGATGCCGAACAAAATATCGCGCCAGATCACGCCGACCAGCACAAAGGCAGGCGGCATCATACCCAACAAGGGCACGAGCAATGCAAGCTGCGGAGCGTGCCTGGCAACTCCGAGGGCCATGATCGCAAACGCGCTCCAATAGAGTGCCGCTGTTAGCAGGAAGATGCTTCCCGGACCCGGCGCGATTGGATCGACCAGCATCCAAAGGCCCATCAGGACCGGCGACTGCCAGTCACCGAAGGCACGTTTCGCCACGTCATTGTAGATGTAGAGCGAGTCGAACGTCATGATGCCCGGATAGAAGACATACAACGTGAACGCAAACCCGGCCGCCGCCAAGCCGACGATCAGCAAAACGTTCCGTTGGGTCTCACGCCAGGCGAGCATAGATGTCCCCAGAATTGGCTTGCGGCGGCAACCCGTCGAGCCAGCGGGCGATGGCATCCGCGTCGACCCACTCGTTGTGTTCGAAATTTTGGCTTTCACCAAGCGACGCATTGAACTGTGTGTAGCCCATTACGTAGCACCGCTCGATGCATCGATGTGCGACGTCCCGCTGGATCAGCGTTAGCTCGAACGAAAGGGCCGCGACCGGGTGGCTGAGACCGGCTAAAGCCTCGGCTTCGAACCCTTCGACGTCGATCTTGATGAAGGAGGGGCTACCGTGACTTTTGATCAGCGCATCGATCGTCGTCAACGGCACCGTCACCTGCTTCGACCATGATTGTCCTTCCCAACCGGGTGCATGTGCCGCCGCCGCCATGAAATCGGCCGACGCCGTGGAAACGGTCGGATTTGCGAGATTGACATTGAGCGTTATGAAGCCCGGCTGCCGACCCACGGCCGAGGCCTTGATCGTAACCATCGGATCCCGCCCGTAGATCAGCCGCAAGGTTTTAGCCAATGCCGGCTGCGGCTCGAGCGCAACCACACGCGCTCCCAGCCGGCGGAAGGCCGCGATGCGGTCGCCGACATGCGCGCCGATATCAAAGACCAGATCGCCAGGTTTTACGAATTCGCGGTACAATTGGTCCATCGCCGGACCGTGCTGCCGATCGCCGTAATAGATGCGCAGCGAGCGCGCAATGCCCCGTACGGTTCTGAGAGCATCGAGCATCACTTTACCGATTTCTTCCGCCCTGCCGACGAAACGATTTCGATCGCGGGGAGCGAAAGCGGCAATAGCGCCTCGGGATGCTCGTGTTCCTCGGGGATACGAGCTATGCCGAAGCGCGCGAAGAGCGCGCCCATGAGCGGCGAGGAGGTTGCGACGGCAAACGGCGCTGAAAAAACAAGTCCGCAGGTGCCCAACAGAGCGAATCCGAAATCGGTGGGCGATTTCAAAGCCACCACGGCCAGGATCGTGCATCCGGCGAGCGTCTGCGGCCATAGCTTTGCGAAGGCAAGACGCCACGGCACAGCATGGATTTCGCGGGCGTGACTGTTCCAGGTGGCGCCGCGTCCGAACAAAAAGAGACGTACAAGAAAAATTGTATGCGAGAGCGCGACGATTGGCGTCAGCAGCAGCGTGAACAGAGTTTCGACAGTAAGATTCAGGACGAACGGAATGAAACCTCCGAACGAGCGGCGCCTCACGTCCTCCAGCAGTACGTCGATGACTGTCGCTATTTTCGGCGCGAAGGTCATCAGCATCATGATCACGAATAGCGCCGTGCCGGTGCCGGCTTTTACGGGCACATATTGCGCCGCCGACGTCTGGGACAGCGCTAGCAAGAGCGTGCCGATGGCGACCATCGCTATCCAGGCCGGCGAGCCGAGGTACATCCAGATCGCGAAAGCAAGTTGAAAGCGGCTGACCGGCTTGAGGCCGGGCAACGTCAGCAGCCGCCAATACTGCATGTTGCCGTGGCACCAACGTAGGTCGCGGCGGCGGAATTCCATCAGCGTCGGCGGGTTCTCTTCCCAGCTGACGCCGTCGACGGGCAGGACTCTGACTTCATAGCCGGCGCGGCGCATTAACGCCGCTTCGACCTGATCATGGCTGAGAACATGCCCGCTCAGCGGCCCATCACCGGGCAACAGCGGCATGCGGCAATGCGCGATGAAAGGCGCAAGACGAATAATCGCGTTGTGGCCCCAATAAGGGCCGCAGTCACCCTGCCACCAGGCGGAGCCGATCGTGTGCGACCGCATGCCAAGTCGCATGCCGAACTGGAATACGCGCGCAAACACGCTGATCGACGGCATGCCGACGACCAAGGTCTGCAGAATTCCAAGCGATGGGTTTACCTGCGCGATGCGCACCAGCCTCAACACTGTCTCGGCCGGCATGAAGCTGTCTGCATCCATAACGAGAGCGAAATCGTGGCTCTTGCCCCAGCGGTCGCAGAAATCGCGGATGTTGCCAGACTTGAATCCGATGTTTTCCTCGCGCCGGCGGTAAGTGATCGGAATACGGTTTTTCCACTTGGCGATGAGGCCGTCGAATTGGGCGATCTCAGCGGCTACAATTTCGGGAAAACTGCTATCGCTCAGAATGTAGACGTGAAACTTGTGCTCCACGCGCGCTTCAACAAGACCAGCCATGAGCGGTTGCAGATTACGGATCACCTGATTGGGGCTCTCGTTTCGGATGCACATCAAGATCGCCGACGAGGCCACGATCGGCTCGTCGCCGCGGATGCTGGCTGCCAGCGGATTTACGGCGACCGCGGGATCTTCGGAGCGGCGCATGACCAGGAAGCCGATCACGGCATTCCAGAAGCCGACCGCCGACCAAGGCAAGGTGATGGTGAAAAGCAAGAGGAACGCCAAGCCACCGATGCTGGAGGGCGGGACGGCCACTACGGCGAGCCACAGCACCGCAGCCATTGTTAGGCCTACAAGCGTCGCAAAGAGCGCCCGGCGGCGAGTAAGCACGGTAGACCCCACCGTGGCAGAAGCCGCGGTTACGCGATCGAGCACGACGGAACGACCCCCTGCCTTGTTATTCCGTTCAGGATATACCCATGAGGAGGCTGTAAAGTCCAAGGGGGGTCAGAAAAGTGTTGGGTCAAACCTCAGAAGCCCTGTGGTACGCCGGTCCGGGCCGTGCCGAAATCCGGCCTGAGCTGCTAGCGGAGCCGGGCCCGGGCGAGGTGCAGGTGCGCGCCCTGCATAGCGGCATCAGCCGGGGCACTGAAAGACTTGTGCTGGCCGGGCAAATTCCCCCGTCCGAATTCCAGCGAATGCGCGCGCCGTTCATGGCCGGTGCATTCCCGTTTCCGGTCAAATACGGCTATTCAGCGGTCGGCCTCGTTGAGCGCGGGCCAGACGAACTGGAGGGTCGTGTCGCATTCGCGCTACATCCGCACCAAAGCCTTTTCAACGTGCCCGCCGACGCCGTAGCGCTAATACCGAACTCCGTTCCTGCTGCCCGTGCTGTTCTCGCCGCCAATATGGAAACGGCGCTGAATGCGGTGTGGGACGCGCAGCCCGCGCCGGCCGACCGTATTGCAGTGGTGGGCGCCGGTGTGGTCGGCGCGCTGGTCGCGTGGTTATGCGCGCAGATGCCCGGTGCTCAGGTGACATTGGTGGATATCGAATCTTCCCGCAGCGAACTCGCGCGCCGGCTTGGCGTCGGCTTCGCCGCACCGGAGGCTGCACCAGGCGATTGCGATCTTGTCGTGCACGCAAGTGGGACAAGTGCCGGCCTTATGACCGCGCTCTACCTCGCAGGCATGGAGGCAACGGTACTGGAGCTGAGCTGGTACGGCACCGAGGAGGTCGCGATCCCGCTCGGCGGTGCCTTCCACAGCCGCCGTCTCAAGCTGATCTCGAGTCAAGTCGGCCAGGTCGCGGTTTCGCACCGCTCGCGCTGGACTTTCAAACGCCGCCTCGACGCCGCGCTCGAAATGCTTGCCGATCCTCGGCTCGATGCATTGCTGACGCCTCCCATCAAGTTTCAAGACCTGCCGTCGCGACTGCCTGATATTCTTGAGCCGCGCAGCGGGGTGTTGTGTCAGCTTGTCAGTTATCCAGCAGCGGATGCCAGCGGCTAAGGGGGCTCTTTGTTTGTCGTCGAAGTACGCGATCACATCATGATCGCTCATTCATTCCGCGGGTCCGCATTTGGTCCGGCCCAGGCGCTGCATGGGGCGACCTTTGTGGTTGATGCCGCTTTCATGGCGGAGACACTGGACACGAACGGCACGGTCATCGACATCGGTCGCGCGCATGAACTCCTAAAGGGCGTACTTGCGCCGCTCAACTACAAGAACTTGGACGATGTGCCCGAATTCAAGAACACCAACACCACGACCGAGTTTCTCACCAAGCATATTCACGACCTGCTCGCGGAGGCCGCCCGTGCCGGTAAATTGGGTCGCGAGGGGCGAGAACTCAAAGCGATCCGCGTTACGCTGTCGGAGTCACATGTGGCCCGCGCCTGGTACGAGGCGCCCTTGTGGTGAAGAATGTTGCGATCGCTATTCCGGGTGATCTCGACAGCCCGACCGGCGGCTACGTGTATGATCGCCGGATGATAAGCGAGCTTGGGCGCCTGGGTTGGCAAGTCGAAATCGTGCACCTCGGTTATGGCTTTCCGCTTGCAAGCGAGGAGCAGAAGCTAAGTGCGGCTGAGCGGCTGATGGAAGTCCGAGAGGGGCATCCGATTGTCGTAGATGGACTAGCCTTTGGTGCTCTTCCCGAGGCGGCAATAGAGGTCAGCCGCCACCATCCGTTGATCGCACTGGTGCATCATCCACTCGCGTTAGAAACTGGTCTTCCGGCGGCAAAAGCCGACGAATTGCGCGTGAGCGAGCGCGCGGCACTGGCGGTTACCAGGCATGTCGTGGCCACCAGTACAGCAACCGCGCGGCTGCTCGTTGCCGATTACGGTGTGTCGAAAGTACGTATCAGTGTTGCCCCGCCGGGGAACGATCTGGCTGTGCCAGCCCGCGGTAGTAACGATGGCATTGTGCGGCTGCTTTCGGTTGGCGCGATCGTGCCGCGTAAAGGCTTCGACGTGCTGGTCGCAGCGCTAGCCATGCTGGCCGAACTGCAGTGGCATTTGACCATAGTGGGAGATCGCACCCGCAGCCCTGCAACAGCGGCCCAATTGGATGCCGATATCGCCCGCTATAAGCTTTCCGGCAAGATTGCGGTGCTCGGAACTGTGTCATCCGAGGCGCTTGGTGAGCTTTACGCAGGGACCGATCTCTTCGTGCTGCCATCTCGATTTGAAGGCTACGGTATGGCCTTTTCTGAAGCGATCGCACACGGGCTCCCAGTTGTTGGCACCGCCGCTGGCGCGCTTCCCGAAACAATCCCGGTGGATACTGGCGTGCTGGTTGCTCTCGATGATGCGGCGGCCTTGGCGACCGTCCTACGGCGGTTGATCGAGAACGGGGAAGAGCGTCGCACCATGGCGGCCGCGGCGCGCGTAGCAGCGCAGGCGCTGCCGCGCTGGCAGGATTCCGCGAAGATTTTCGCTACTGCCATCGAGTCGACACTATGAGTGGCTTCACGGCGAGTTGGTTGGCTCTGCGCGAGCCGCATGACCTGCGCGCGCGTAATGCGGCGGTCCTCGATGCCGTCGTCGCAGCGCTCGCTCGCAAGCAGACAGTCGATATCGTAGACCTAGCCTGCGGTACAGGTTCGACGCTGCGAGCGCTGGCACCGCGGCTGAAGTCGAAGCAGAGCTGGCTTCTTGTCGATAATGATGAGGCTTTGCTGGACTACGCGTCCCGCACGCCAATCCCTCCAAATGTCAGGCTCACGACACGTGCACTCGATCTCAATCATGAGCTCGAAAAACCGCTGGCCGGCAAAGTAGATCTCGTTACAACTTCGGCGCTGCTCGATCTCGTGTCGGAAGCCTGGCTTGACCGATTGGTGAGCGACGCTGCAGCGCGTTCCGTGCCGGTGTATGCCGCGCTCAGCTACGATGGACGCATCAATATCAGCCCCACCGATTTGTTTGACGCTGCAGTTATTGCGGCGGTTAACGCGCATCAACGACGCGATAAAGGATTCGGACCTGCGCTTGGACCGTCGGCCGTAAGCGTTGCGATTAAGCGATTTGAATCGTTGGGGTTCTCCGTCACGCACGACAAGGCCGATTGGGTCATCCAATCGAAGGATCCCGAATTTCAGGCGGAGATTCTTAGAGGCTGGGCGAGTGCGGCGAAAGAGCTTGGCGGACTGTCTTCTCCCGACATTGATGAATGGTTGGCCCGGCGCCAAGGTGAAGTTGCGGTCGGGCGCTCGTCAATTCGGGTTGGTCATGTCGATTTATTTGCGGAGCCGCTGATAGGGACACGCTGAGGCGACAGGTCGCAATCGAACAGGACCTCGTCGTCGAACTGATGGGCGCGCACCGAGATGCGTACCGCCTGATCGGCCCGCTCAAGCGAGGGGAGGATAAAGCTTGGCCGTCCATTGCCGAGGATGATCGGTGCTATGATGACGTGCAGGCGATCAAGGCAGCCGGCGGAAAAGAAACGCGAGACCGTATCGGCGCCGCCCTCGATGAGTATGCGGCGCATTCCGCGTTTGGCCAGTTCGGCGAGGATAGCGGCAGGAGCTATGCGGCCGTCGGTGAGGGGCAGCGGCACAATCTCGACGCCGTTCACCGCAGATTTTCGGGCATTCGTAGCCGTGATGATCAAACGACGGGCGCCATCCTGGACGAGCATCCTCGCGTTTGCGGGAAGCCGCCCATTGGGATCGACCACGACGCGGACCGGGTTCGGTCCCTCGACCCGCCGCACAGTGAGCTGCGGGTCATCGGCAAGGGCGGTGCCGACACCAACAACGACTGCATCCACCAGCGAGCGCAGCCTATGCAGGTGTGCGAGACCGGCTGGCCCGTTGATGTATTTCGAATGGCCGGATGACGTTGCGATACGCCCATCGAGCGATTGCCCAATCTGGGCGACGATGACTAAATCGTCGACAGACCCGGTTCGGAGCGGCTCGAATACAGGGGCCCAGCGCGATGCCGGGGCCTGTTCGGCGCTGCGAAAAGACTGCGCAAATTGCGTCCAGGAATCATCGGTCCGTTGGCTGGCAAAGTCACCAGGATCGTTGCCTCCCTCATTCGCAGACTTTAGGGTCACGGGGCTTGCCCTTGTAAGAGAACCGACATTCTTGGATTAGGTTGACATAACGCTTTAGATATTGCGAACGGAACGAACTGCAGGGACGCGGTGTTTTATATAAGGACCCCGGGAAATCTGAGTAGAAAGATACACGTAAATGGTTCGAAAAGGTGGAGGTTCTAATCTGTTCAGTACAAAGGGGCAGATTAGCGTTAGTCGCGGGGTCGCCGAATTTCACGCCAGAAGGCCGGTGCTGATCAGGGGTGACAGAGAAACGCTGCTTGCGTTGCCGGTCGAAGGACTTGATGCGCAGCGGTTCGCCGAATTTACAAATTTGTGTGCACCGACCTTGCCCCGATTAGTCATCACGGCGCGTCGTGCGCTTGCGCTTGGCATCAAGGCGACAACGCCGGTCGTTTTGCAGCTAGCCGCAGGTTTGGGTGCGGGCGCAGTCATATCACTGGTGACCGATGTCGATACTGATTGTCGCCCCGACGCTGCCGCTGCGGGCTCTGCTGCGAAGGCGGCGGTTGAGCTGGCGAAATTATCGCAAGGCCTGCCTGCGGTGCTTGTTGCCGAGCTTGCGGCACCGAGCGTGCTCGCATCCGAGCACGACATCATCACCGTTGACCACCGGGCAGTCGCGACTTTTCGTGACGACCTCATTCAATCTCTTACGATCGCCAGTAGAGCTTCTGTGCCGCTCCAATCCGGTTCGCGCGCAGATTTTGTCGTGTTCCGTGATGCGACTGGCGGCAGTTCCGTTGCTATCATCGTCGGAAAGCCCGACTTTTCGAAATTAGTGTTAGCACGACTGCACTCAGCCTGTCTGACCGGAGATGTATTCGGCTCGAGACGTTGCGATTGTGGTGACCAGCTGAGACTTTCCATCAAGCGTCTTGAAGAGATGGGTGGTGGTGTCATCCTTTATCTGGCGCAAGAAGGCCGTGGCCTTGGTCTGGCCAACAAGATGCGGACCTATAAGATGCAGGACGACGGCCTCGACACTATTGATGCCAACCTCACGCTTGGCTTTGACGACGACGAGCGCGACTACGGTATCGCCGCACGCATGCTGCAGATGCTGAACTGCCGTCGCGTCGTGTTACTGACAAACAATCCCACTAAGCTCGACGCTCTTGTTCGGGCTGGTATCAAAGTTGCGGGACGAATGCCGCTTGAGGCGCCCATCAATTCTGATAATCGCCGTTATTTAGCTGCGAAGGCTGCGCGGGCCGGACACCAACTCAGTCATGTACTGAGCTCATTGGCCGAATAGGCTGTTCATCAAGATTTCAAAGGTGTTGGCGACTAATGTCGACAGCACTGATATCTTTGTGCAAAAGCAACTGTCTTTTTCAGCGATTAAAGAATGGTAGCGCTCATGCCATACGCTAGTTCGAATCGATTGATCGGAGAACTTACCTTTCTGGAAATTTCAAACCGTCTGAGTAAGCGTTCCATACTTTGTCTGCCGATTGGCTCGCTCGAACAACATGGGCCGCACCTTCCACTCAATACCGACATCGTGCTCGCTGAAGGGCTGACAGAGCGCATAATCTTGCGATGGGGCGAAGGCTTCGACCTTTGGCAGCTTCCAACAATCTCTATAAGTCTTGCGCGTGAGCATGAATGGGCGCCCGGTACTATGTCGCTGTCTATCCAGGGAATGACGACCTTGCTGCGCGATCTTGGACGAGAGATCGCGCGCGCCATGCCGACACGCAATCTGGCTATCATCAATGGCCACGGCGGCAACAGGGGTATCCTGGAAGCCTTGGCGCAGGATTTGCGCGCTGATTTTGCTCTCAATGTATGCATTTTGCATCCCGGTGCACTGTCGGAATTCGACGAGAACGGAGCAATTCCAGAAATACATGCGGGAAAAAATGAGACGTCGATGATGCTGGCGATTGCCCCGCAGCTGGTTCGGCAGGACCTCATTGCTCAGTTGCAAAGACCGACTGCTCGCGAAGTAATCCGAAACACGGTGCTCTCATTCGAAGTAACGTGGCCTTGGACGACGCAGGATGGTCGGATCGCCGACATGGGAGTGATTGGAGACGCGCGTGCAGCTTCGGCGGAGTTAGGCCAGCGTATTGTGGATCATGCTGTTGATAGAGCTGGCGTCGTGTTCGGACAGCTACTGGAGAAGCAATAAGTTTATCGGCGTAAACAAAAAAATAGCAAGTTTCAGAGCGCTCGTTCGAGCTCCCGCTCATTCTGAGGGCTCGGTCAGCGAAAGTGATTGTCAAAATCACACCGATTGAATCATCTCGTCCTCCATCTGTACCTCGGCCTGTAGGCTTGCCAGATCGCGGAAGATCGAAGCAACGGCGAGTACTCGCCCCTTGCGCTTATATTTCAGCAGGCAATCCCGCGCCCTGATGTTGCCGTCGATTGCGATTTCGTCCCACTGCTCGGCGTGCCCGACGTAATTGATTGGCACATCGTAATGCTGGCTCCAGAAGAATGGCACTGCGGCGAATTTCTCGCGCATCCCCATCATGTTGATTGCCGCAGTCTGGCCCTGACGTTGCGCGACCACCCAATGTTCCACGCGGATGCGCTCGCCGGAATGAGGGTCGGGCCAGCGTGCGATGTCTCCTGCGGCATAGATACCGGTAGCACTTGTCTCGAGAAAGGCGTTCACCTGCACACCGCGATCGATTACAAGGCCGGCCTTTTCGGCAAGTGCCAAGCGAGGACGCACCCCGATTCCAGCTACCACAAGCCCAGCATCGAGCGTGCGGCCGCTCTTGAGCGTTGCGCGCTGACCATTGATCGCGGTGACGGTGTCTTCGAGGTGAAAAATGACCCCATGCTCCTCATGCAGCGCTCGGATAAAATTGCCTACGTCAGGTCCAAGGATGCGTTCCATCGGTCTCTTCTCGGGCGCTACCACGTGCACCTCGATATCACGCGCCCGCAAAGCCGCGGCGACCTCAAGACCAATAAAGCTCGCGCCGATGATGAGCGCACGCGGCGATGTCTTGGATGTGTCGATAATGGCGCGGCAATCAGTGAGTGAACGCAACGTCCGGACGTGAGGCTGATCGGCTCCCGGAATAGACAGGCGCACGGGTTCCGCGCCGGTTGCCAGAAGCAACCGATCAAAGGCTACTTGGTCACCTTTGCCGGTAGTAACATGGCGCGCGTTGATGCTCACGACCTCGGAATTAAGACGCAATTCGATGCCCGCCTCGTTGTAATAACTGTCCGGACGCAGTGGCACCCAGTCCTCGGGAGCGCTCCCGGCGAGATAATCCTTGGACAGGTTCGGTCGATCGACGGGGGCCGAGCTATCGCTGCTCAGCATCACGATGCTGCCGCGAAATTCACGCCGCCGAAGCATTTCTGCTGCAGCAAAGCCTGCCGCGCCACCACCGACGATGACAATCTTTTCTGGCGCGCTAGTTGGCGGCTTCCCACGCTGGATCAATCCCACGCGCTTCTCACGGACGAAGACTAAATTGTCTCGTTTCTCGACCTGCCAGCAATCAAGAGGGGCTAGAGCCGGCGCGCGGACCGCGTCACCGCTGCGCAGATCAAAGCAAGCATGATGCCAGGGACATCGAATCGTACCGCCGACCATGAGCCCTTCATTCAGAGGTCCGTGGTAATGGCTGCAATGCGCCGCGATGGCGAATATTTCGGATCCGTCTTGTACAAGCAGAACCTCCTCCTCACCGACATGGCCGAGCAATTTTCCATCGACAAACTGTGTCAGTGCCACGCCACTCGTCAGATCGGGCCCACTTGGCTGAGACTCTTTCGTCATGAAGTCTAACTCCATCAAGCATCTGCACTTAACGTCTAAGCGACTGGTGACAAATGATCTATCCGCACAATCATGAGGAGTGAACGCATTGACCTCATTGTCTATTCTCCCCTGTTCGTCGTCAATCAGACGCTCATCAAAGAAAAAGGTTCCCATTGCCAAAGCGCGGTCGCCCACAGGCGGCTGCTACTCACGATTCAACGCTGGAACAAAACGCACAAACCAGACGGCGAAAAACAACGATTAAAGAAACACAGCTCCATGCCGCTTTTTTTTGGCGTAGCTCCGCCACAAGGCCATACGGCATCTAAGGCAATGGTCCAATGCCGAGGTCGCGCTGCCGAAGTCTTTATGCTTCAGCGGAATTGGCCAAAAGGTGTGGGCATAATTAATGCGACCGGTTCGGTTCGCGCGTGACGAGGAACCTTTCGTCTCGGCGAGCATCCAATAACGCGCTAGCTCCCTTGGTGCAGGGTTATGTATCTCCACGGGAATAAATCTGCGTCAGTATCAGTCCCACATGAATGAGGAAGTATCTCGATGATTTCGAATGTACGCACACTAGAACGGGTCAAATTAATACGAACGATCTCGGACCGACCAAACCGGGCCGAGGTCGAGGCAGCATTTCGGACCATCATTCAATGGACTGGCG
>Ga0207806_1000159_pt1 | contig 17905 bp, 14 predicted proteins | sample LuqExpMetageno72_FD_187829 | JGI IMG/M metagenome (GOLD analysis project Ga0207806, IMG submission 187829) | Tropical forest soil microbial communities from Luquillo Experimental Forest, Puerto Rico - Sample 72 (SPAdes) | ecosystem: Environmental > Terrestrial > Soil > Tropical forest ...
GATCACCGGCAGGCGCAGCGCCGACTGGCCGATCAGCTGGCCGTTATAGGCGGTGGCCGCCTGGTTGTCGGACTTGTCGATGATGTAATGGGCCGAGACGAACAGATCGAGCGTGGGCGTCGCCTTCCAGTCGATCGTGCCGCGCACCGCCATCAGATCCTTGTTGCCCAGCGTGTCGCCCGGCCGGCTGATGCTGCGCTGCCAGGCGCCGCCCTCGCTCACCTTGCCGGCGAGCCTCGCGGTCAGCCCCTCGGCCAGCGGGCCGCTGACAAAGCCTTCCAGATTCGTCTCGCCATAATTCGACACATCGCCGGCAAAACCGGCCTGCAGCGTGGAGGTTGGCCGGGCGGAATTGACGTTGATCTGCCCGGCGGTGGAATTGCGGCCGTAAAGGTCGCCCTGCGGGCCCTTCAGCACTTCCACCTGGCCGGTATCGAAGAAGGCGCCGCGGGTCATCACCGCATAGGGCATGGCCACTTCATCGGCATAGATGCCCACGGTGGAGGAAGCGCTGGTGGAATAATCGGAAAAGCCGATGCCGCGGATCGTGTAGATCGGCACGCCCGAGGCGCTGGTGGCCGTGACCGACAGGCCCGGCGTTACCTGCGAGAGCCCCTCGAGCGATTGCACGCCCTTGTCGGCCAGGGTGGTGCCGGCAAAGGCGCTGATGGCAATGGGCACATCATTGATGCCCTGGCTGCGCTTTTGCGCCGTCACCACGATTTCGCCGGCGGGGCTGGCCTGTGTGCCTGTATCTGCGCGCGTATCTGCGCCCGTATCCGCCCGGGCGCTGGCCGCGCCCAGTGCCAGCACCAGGCCAATGGCGGCCGCCCCCTGTCGCCTGCAATGCCGCTTGCACCTCATATCCGTCTTGCCTCCTCGCGGCCCGATCCGAACCGCTTTTGCTGTTTTGGGATGCGGCAAATCTAGGAAGCGGCGGTTTGGTGTCTTGCCCTTGCGTGCCAATCGGCGTTGACTGTGCGTGCCAGTGGTTCAGCCACCTGCCCCGCCGGCAGCGTTCAGCCGGGCCTGGCGCGGCGTGCAGCCAAAGCGCGCGCGATAGCTGCGCGAGAAATGCGCCATGTCGTTGAAGCCCACATCGAAGGCCAGCTGGGTCAGCGATTTGGCGCATTCCTGCGGCGAGGTGAGGCGCAGATGCGCCTGTTCCGTGCGCAAAGACCAGAGCCAGCTGGCCGGTGTCTGCCCGGCCTCGGCAAAGGCGCGGTAGAGCTGGCGGCGCGACACGCCCAGCCCCAGCGCGATGGCATCGGGCGAAAGCGCGGGATTGGCCAGCTCCTTCAGGGCAAAGCGGTGGGCCCGGCGCAGCAGGCCATCGGCGGCCAGATCCTGCTCGCCGGCGGGCGTGGCCGCCACCAGCCGGCCCAGCAGCTGGTGGATCACCTCGCCCACCACTGCCCGCTCCTCGGCGCAGGCCGCCCGGCGCTGGGCCAGCAGCGCGGCCAGCGCCGAGCCCAGCACCGCGCCCACCGCCGCCTGCCTGTCCACCCGCCGCCCGCAGGCCGCCAGCACCTTTGCCTCGCCGCCCGCGGCATCGAAGGGCATCGGGATCACCGCCACCTCATTGGCCCGGCGCGAGGCGAATTCGCAGCCCTGATAGGGGTTCATCAACAAGAGATCGCCCGCCCGCAGCACCACCGGCGCGCCGCCATCGAAATGCACGCCCAGCTGGCCGCTGATCTGCTGCATGAGGAAGAACTGCCCCTCCCAGCGATCGCCCAGCCCGTGCGCGGCGCGCTGCGTGGTCAGCGCGCGGGTGTAGACCATCACCGGGCGCAGCACATGCTGGCCATCCTCACGCACGCGAAAGGCGGATTGCTCGCCGATCTCGTCGGCGCTGAAGCGGCTGTGGCCATAAACGCCCCGCAAGGCGCGCTCGAAGGATTGCGAGACTGTCTCTCGGCGCAAGGTCATCGCTGCATAACTCCCCATGACGCCCTGCCGGGCCCGCTGCCCGGCGCGCCCCTGCCGCCCGGTTATGCCGGTGCGGCAGGGGCTTTCGCCCGCTTGTGTTCCTCCTTGGGGCGATGCGCCGAAGGCAGCAGGCCCAGCCTCTCATGGCGGCCCTGCGCAGACTAGTCATTTCCGGCCAATCATGCCCTCAGCGCGCGGCCCACACTTGCGCGCCGGCGATATAGGTGGCCAGCACGCGGGTTGCGTGCAGGCTGCCCAGCGGGGCGGTCAGCGGGTTGCGGTCGATCACGATCATGTCGGCCTGCTTGCCCGGCTCCAGCGTGCCGCCGCTGTCCAGCCGGCCCATGGCGGCAGCGCCATTGCGGGTGAAGATCGCCAGCGCCTGGGCGCGGGAAACCGCCTCTGCGGCGCCCTGGGCAGGGCCGGTGGCGCCAGGGGCCTGGCGGCTCACCATCGTCTCGATCGCCAGCCAGGGGTTGACCGAGGGCACCACCGGCCAGTCGGAACCGGCGATCACCAGCGCGCCGGTGGCCAGCGCCTCGCGGATGGGCCACAGGCGGCGCATCCGCTCTGGCCCCACGGCGCGGGCGATATCCACCGAGGTGATCGGCGTTGGCCACCAGATATAGGGCGAAAATTCCCAGATGAAGCCCAACTGGCGCCCACGCGGCACATCGGCGGCGGTGATGAAGGTGTTATGGGCGATCTCGTGGCGCGGGCCCAGCGCGCCATTTTGCGCCCGCGCCCAGGCGATGGCATCGGCCGCCGCGCGGGTGGCGCCATCTCCGGCGGCATGCATCTTCACTTCCAGCCCCTGGGCGTCGAAAGCGGCAACGGCGGCGTTGAGCCGGGCCTGCGGCACTTGCAGTATGCCATGCGCGCCGCTTGTATGGGCATAGGGTTCCACCATGGCGCCGGTGTGGCTTTCGGTGGGCACGCCATCGAGGAAGATCTTCACGCAATCGAAGCGCATCGGCCCGGCAGACAGTTCCTGCCGGCGCGCGATCAGCGCCTCGGCCCCGTTCGACATCGGCCCCCACACGATGCAGCCGCGCGCATGCTGCTTCAGCCCGCCCGAGCGCGCATAGGCCGACAGTGCCTGCGCATTGGCCGGCCGCACCGCGGCATCGGTGAAGCCAACGATGCCATAGGACAGCATTTCGGTAGTGGCGGCCTCCACGGCGGCCAGCTTCTCTTCGGGGCTGGCGGCCGGGATATGGCTTTCCACCAGCGCGGTTGCCGTCTCGCGCAGCACGCCCAGCGGGGCGCCGGCGGCATCGCGGTCGATCACGCCGCCGGCGGGCGCCGGGGTGGCCGCGGTGATGCCGGCGATCGCCAGCGCCCGGCTGTTCACCCACAGGCTGTGATGGGCCTCATCGCTCAGCGCCACGGGATGGTCGGGCGCGGCCTCGTCGAGCAGGCGGGCGGTCTGCTCGCCGGGGCGCAAGGCCGCCGCCACCCAGCTGCCGCCCAGGATCCACCCGCCCGGCCCCACCTGCCGCGCACAGGCCTGCACCGCCGCCTTCACCGCCGCCGCGCCGCCGCCCTGCGGCAGGTGGCAGGCGCGCTCGGCAAGGCCGGCGTCCATCACATGCACATGCATGTCGTAGAGCCCCGGCATCAGCGTGCGCCCGGCCAGATCGACCACTTCGGCCCCGGCATGCGGCAGGGCAAGGATCTCGGCATCGCTGCCCACCGCAACGATCACCCCGCCGCGCAGGGCCAGCGCCTGCGCCGTGCCCGCCGGCGCCAGCACCTGGCCGTGCAGGAAGAGCCGGTCTGCCGGCGGGGCGGTGGTTTGCGCCGCTGCCGGCACCACCGGCAACGCCTGGGCGCACACCGGCAGCGCCAGGGCGCACACCGCCCCCCGCAGGGCCCGATGCCCCTTGCGCCGCCAGCCGCCATCCGCTGTGCCTGTCCCCGCTGGGCCTGTCCCCGCTGGGCCTGTCATCGCAGCATTCATCGCCATGCGCTCACCTTTCGCCTGCTCGCCCGCCGGAAGGGCGGGGGCTGCGCAAGGATCTGGCATGGCCGCCCGGGCAGCGTCTTGCCTGAGCGTGCCAAAGCCGGCGGGCTAGCGCGCGCCCAGCGCCTTGCCCAGCGCCACATAGGCGGCCGTGTGCGCCGCGCGCGCGCTGATCGCGGCATTGTCGGCCGAAAGGGCGGCAAGGCGGGCTTCCAGCGCCTGCGCGCGGCTGTCCTCGCCCTGGATGAAGCGGGCATCGGCCAGGGCGCCGGTGGCCTCGGCGGCGCTGGCGGCGCTGGCGGCCGCGGCGCTGGCATCGGCGGCGCGGGCCAGGCGATTGGCCGCCGTCTCGCTATCGGCCAGAGCAGTCAGCACCGCCTTGCCATAGCGGGCAGCAGCGGCATCGGCATCGGCCCGGGCGCCGCGCAGCTGGGCGCGCAGCTGGCCGCCGGCAAACACCGGCCAGTGCAGGCTGGGCCCCAGGCTGTAGCGCGTGGAATCGGCCGCGGTGAAAGTGCCGGTAGTGCGCGCCTGCTGGCCCACGCTGCCAGTGAGCGACAGGCTGGGGAACAGCGCCGCGCGGGCGGCCTTCACATCGGCATGGGCGGCGGCCAGATCGGCCACGGCGCCGCGCACATCCGGCCGGCGCGCCAGCACATCGGAACGCAGCCCCACCAGCGCCACCGCCGGCGCTGCGGGCAGGGGCGCTGCGGTGCCGATCAGCCCCGCCAGCGCTTCGGGTGGCTGGCCGGTCAATTGCGCCAGCGCATAGGCATCGGCAGTGGCATCGCCCCGGGCGCCGGCCAGCTGGGCGCGGGCGCTTTCCAGCCGCTGAGTGGCGGCCAGCGCCTCGTCCCGCGTGGCCTCGCCGGCGGCCAGGCGCGCCTGCTGCAGGGTGGCCAGCGCCGCCAGCGCCGCTTCCTGCCCTTCCCAATTGGCGCGGCGGGCCTGATCGGCGCGCATCTGCGTGTAGGTGCGGGCAATCTCGGCGGCCAGTGTCAGGCGCACGCCATCGCGCTGGGCGGCGGCCATGTCGCCGCGCGCGGCGGCAGCGCGGGTGGCGGCGGCGCGCGCGCCCCAGATGTCGATTTCCCAGCTGGCATCGAAGCCGGCGTCGAACAGGTCATAGCTGCGGGTGATGCCGGGGAACTGGCTGAGCCGGCCGAAGGGGATCATGCCATTGGCGCTTTGCGCATTGGTGGTGGCGCTGCCCGAGGCATCCAGCTGGGGCAGCGCGCGCGCGCGGGTGGCGGCAAGGGCGGCGCGGGCGGAGCGCAGTTTCGCTTCCGCCTCGGCCACATCGGGGCTGGCGGCCAGGCCTTGCGCGATCAGCCCGTCGAGCTGCGGATCGCCCAGCGCCTGCCACCAGCCGGCCGCCATGGGGCCGGCCGGCGCGCCATCGATCCAGCCGCCATCGGCGCCGGCCACCTGCGGCACGGGCCCATCGGGCCGGCCTTTGCCCGAGAGGCCGGCACAGGCCCCCAGCAGCAGGGTGACAGAGAGAAAAGGCAAGGCAGCGCGCATCGGGCTACTCCATCCGCGAGCGGAACAGCAAAGAGGAAAAGGTGAGCGTGACCGCCGAGATCACCATCAGCGGCCAGGTGTTGGCCAGCACCGTGGCCAGCGGCATGTCTTTCAGGAACAGGCCTTCCATCAGCACCACCATGTGCTTTTGCGGATCAGCCTCGGCGATCATCCGCAGCATCAGCGGCATGTTGTCTACAGGCGCTGCAAAGCCCGACAGCAGGTTCACCGGCACCGCCACCAGAAAGATGCCGAGAAAGGCCTGCTGCTGCGTTTGCGCCAGCGCCGACACCGCCATGCCAAGGCCGATATTGGCCGTGAGGAAGCAGAAGGTGGCCAGATAATAGCTGAAGACATTGCCCCGCAACGGCTCGCCAAACAGCTGGGTGATGACGAGCAGATAGAGCGTGGCATTGACCAGGCCAACGATCAGCGGCGGCGTCATCTTGCCGATCAATATCTCGGGCAGGCGCAAGGGCGCCACCATCAGCTGATCGAACGAGCCCAGTTCCCGCTCGCGCGCGATCGACTGGCCCGAGACCGACAGCGAGGAGATCGAGGCGACCGTTGCGACCAGCGCCGGCAGCACGAAGAACAGGAAATCGAGGTTGGGGTTGAACATGTGGCGCACCACCGTGGCCCCGCCGGGCGCCGCATCGGGCGCCACGCCGCGCAGCGCCAGCCCGGCCCTGCCCACCATATCGGCCAGATAGCCGCCCATGATCTGCGCCGAGTTCGACCGCCGCCCATCGCACACCGCCCCCGCGCTGGCAGCCTTGCGCGCGGCCACATCGCGGCTCAACCCTTCGGGCAGCACCACCGCGCACAGTACATCGCGCCGGTCTATCGCCCGGGCCAGATCGGCATAGGAGGCCAGGCGGTGCAGCGCGTGGATATTGGGGCTGCCGGCCAGCTGCTGCAGCACTTCATGGGCCGCCGGGCCATTATCGAGATCGAGCACGCCGATCTCGACATTCTTCACCTCCAGCGTGGCCGCCGAGGCAAACAGCACCAGCTGCATGATCGGCGGCCCCACCAGAATGATGCGCGCGCGCGGATCGCGCAGCACCGCCCACATCTCCTTGATGATCATCGCCCGGCAGCGGATGAGGAAGGCCAGCCAGCGGTTCATGCCACGCGCCTTTTCGTCTTGGCCAGGGTGATGGCGAAGAACACCGCGCCAAACAGCAGCATCCGCGCCATATCGGGCAGGAACAGGCCCCAGTCGTCGCCGGCCAGAAACACCGTCTGCAGCGAGGGGATGAGATAGCGCGCCGGCACGATCCGCGTCACCCATTGCACCCAGAGGGGCGCGGAGGAAATCTCGTAGATGAAGCCCGAGAGCAGCAGCGAGGGCAGGAAAGCGGCCAGCAGCGCGATCTGGCTGGCGACATACTGGCTGCGCGCCAGCGCCGAGATCATCAGCCCCTGCCCCAGCGCGCAGAACAGATAGCACGAGGAAATCGCCAGCAGCGCCAGTACCGAGCCGCGAAACGGCACATCGAAGAGGATGAGCGAGACCACCGTGCAGATCGTCATCGCCGCCAGCCCCAGCACATAATAGGGCACCACCTTGGTGACGACCAGCTCGGCCATGCCCAGCGGCGTTGCCAGAATGGCCTCCATCGTGCCGCGTTCCCATTCGCGCGCCAGCACCAGCGCCGTCAGCAGCGAGCCGATCATCGTCATCACCACCGCAATCGCCCCCGGCACGAGGAAATAGCGGCTGACAGAGCCGGGGTTGAACCAGTAGCGCAAGGTGAGCGCCAGGGCCGGCTGCACCGCCGCCCGGCCATCGCGCGCCAGCGCCCAGTTCTGCCGCACGCCATCGGCATAGGAAGCGACAAAGGCGGCATTGTTGGGCAGCGAACCATCGGTGATCGCCTGGATGGTGCCGGCATGGGCGGCGGCCCTGCGGCTGAAATCCTGCGGGATGACGATGATGCCGCGGATGCGCCCGGCCACCAGCTCGTCCTTCAGATGCGGCACATCGCCCACCGCCACCACGGCAAACCAGGGCGACTGGCGAAAGGCGGTGGCCAGGCTGGCGGCCGCCTCGCCGCCATCCTGCTGGGCCAGGCCAATGCGCGTGCGCCCGGTATCGAGGTTGAGCGCATAGCCGAAGATGAGGATGAGGATCACCGGCAGCACAAAGGCGATGAGGATGGTGGAAGGATCGCGCAGGATCTGCAGCCCTTCCTTCACCAGCATCGCCTTCAGGCGCCGGGCAGAGAAGAGCGCGCTCATGCCGCCTGCTCCCGGTGCAGGTCTGCCGCGCGGATGAGGGCGGCAAAGGCGTCTTCCATGGTCGCCACCGGGCGGCCATCGGGGCCGGCGGCAGCGGCGCGCAATTCGTCGGGCGTGCCGGTGGCGATCTGCTGCGAACGATAGATCAGGGCGATGCGGTCGCAATATTCCGCCTCGTCCATGAAATGGGTGGTCACCAGCACGGTCACGCCCTTGTCGACCAGCGCGGTGATATGGTTCCAGAATTCGCGCCGCACCAGCGGATCGACACCCGAGGTCGGCTCATCGAGGAACAGCACCGGCGGCTGGTGCATCACCGCGCAGCCCAGCGACAGGCGCTGGCGAAAGCCCAGCGGCAGCGTGCCGGCGTTCATGTCCATCAGCGGGCCGAGGCGGAAGATCTCGCTCACATGGTCGATCGCCTCGCGCGCGCGGGCGCCGGCAAGGCCATAGATGCCGGCGAAGAAAGCCAGGTTCTGGCGCACCGACAGATCGCCATAGAGCGAGAATTTCTGCGCCATATAGCCCAGCGACTGGCGCGCATCGGCGCGTGCGCGGCGCAGATCATGCCCGGCCACGCTGCCCGCCCCTTCCGTGGCGGTGATGAGGCCGCACAGCATCTTGAAGGTGGTGGATTTGCCCGCGCCATTGGGGCCCAGCAGGCCAAAGATGCTGCCGCGCGGCACGGAAAAGCGGATATCGGTGGCCGCGGAAAAGGCGCCATAGCGCTTGGTCAGCCCCTTCGCCTCGATCGCCGGCAAAGCGCTTTCGGGAATGGTGCGATATTGCGCGGCCAGCGCGCTTTCGGCCAGATCCGCGCCGCCCAGCGCATCGATGAAGCCATCCTCGAAACGCGGCGCGATGAGATCGGCCGGCGCCACCCCCAGCGCCGGATCCGCCGCCGCCAGCGGCCGGGCCAGCAGCAGGCGCAGCGCATCGCCATGGCGCACCGCATCCATCACCGCCCCGCTGGCGCGCAGGCGGCGCATCGTCTCGCGCCTTGCGCTGGCCGGCACGGCAATCTGGGCCACGCGCCCCTCCATGCGGCCCATCAGCTCCTGCGGCGGGCCGGCATGCAGCAGGCGGCCCTCGCTCAGCAGATAAACCCGGTCGCAGCGCTCGGCCTCGTCGAGATAGGCGGTGGACCACAAGACCCCCACCCCCTCGCCCGCCAGCGCGCGCACCATATCCCACAATTCATGCCGCGAGACAGGATCCACCCCCACCCCCGGCTCGTCCAGCAGCAGCACTTGCGGGCGCGACACCAGCGCGCAGGCCAGCCCCAGCTTCTGCTTCATGCCGCCCGACAGGCGCCCGGCCAGCCGCCCCTGAAAACGCGCCAGATCGGTGAATTCCAGCAGGCGGGCGAAGGTGTCGGCCCGCTCTGCCGCCGGCAGCGCGCGCAGATCGGCATAAAGCGTGAGGTTCTCGATCACCGAGAGATCCTCATACAGGCCAAAGCGCTGCGGCATATAGCCCAGCTTCTCGCGCGGGGCATCAACGGCCGGCTGGCCCAGCACCCGCGCCGTGCCGCCATCGGGCGCGACAAGGCCGGCAAGGATGCGGATCAGCGTCGTCTTGCCGGCGCCATCAGGGCCGACAAGGCCGGTCATCTCGCCCGGCACGATGGCCATGTCCACACCGTCCAGCGCGGTCACCGCGCCAAAGCGCTTCACCAGCGCGCGCGCCTCGGCCAGCGGGGCCGGCAACTGGGCGGCCGGCAGGGGGGCGGCAGGCGGGCTCACCGGTGCGGCGCAGGGCCGGTCACGCGCACGCTCACCGGTTCGCCCTGATGCAGCGCGCCATCAGGGTCGCTCACCAGCACCCGCACGCGATAGACAAGATCGGCCCGCAGGCTTTCGGTCTGCACCGTCTTGGGAGTGAATTCGGCGGCGCTGGCGATGGCGGCGATGGTGCCGTGATAGGTCTTGGGGTTGCCATCGGCGCTCACTTCCACCGCCTGGCCCGGCGCGATGCGAGCCATATCGGTTTCCGCCACATAGGCGCGCAGGCGCAGCGGATTGTCGATGGTGAGAGTGAACACCGTCTCGCCGGGCTGGACGATCGCCCCCGGCTCACGCGCGCGGGTAAGCACGGTGCCCCCTTCCGGCGCACGCAGGATGGTGTCGGAAAGGTCAGTGGCGGCCTTGCTGGCATTGGCGGCGGCGGCATCGGCCTGGGCGGCCGAAACGGCGATATCCTCGCGGCGGAAGCCTTCTGTCTGCAGGCCATAGGCCGCGCGGGCCTGATCGAGCAGCGCGCGCGCGGCATCGCGGTCGGCCCGCGCCGCTTCCAGCTGGCGGTGGCTGACAGCGCCTGTGGGGGCAAGCCCCTGCTGGCGGCGATATTCCGCATCGGCCTGCTCGAAACGCGCCTGCTGGGCGGTCAGCGCCTGGCGCGCCTGCTCGATCTCCTGCGGGCGGGCGCCGGCGCGGTATTTGGCGAGATTGGCCCTGGCCAGCGCCAACTGGGCGTTCTGGGCATCGGCCGCATCCTGCAGGGGGCGCGCATCCAGCCGGCCCAGCTCGGCGCCGGGGGCCAGATGCTGGCCCTCGTCCACCGCCAGCGAAGCGATCCGCCCGCCCACGCGAAAGCCCAGATCCACCTGCCGCACATCGACATTGCCATAGAGCACCAGCGCCCTGTCGCGCGGGTGGGTGGCTTGCCAGCCGGCCGTTCCCAGCCCCAGCACGGCCAATCCGGCCACGCCGCCGATCATCAGCTTGCGGTTCATTCCTGCCTGCCTCCTTCGTCAGGTGATCGGCCCAGCGCCGCGCAGATCACATCGACATTGCCGAGAATGGTTTGCCGGATGATGGCAACCTCGGCCGGCCCGATGCCGCCCCATCCGGTGAATTCCAGAACGCCCGCCTGGGCCACGCGAAAAACGGTGATCTGGCCGACCAGCGCCAGAGCCTCGACCTTTGCGGCGATCCCGTCCTTGCCCGAAATCAACACGATGAGCCGTTCCAGCAAAGCCAGCACGCGCCCCATCGCCCCGCCATAGATGATGGCAAAGGCGCGGGTGGGCTCGGCCTGCTCGCGCAGCATGAAGCGGGAGAAGGCGCGGGTTTCAGGATCGAGCATGGCCTCGGCCATGGCGCCCAGCAGCTGGCGCAGGCCCGCCCGCGCGGCCATCGGCGGGGCGCTGGCGGCCGCCAGTTCGGCTTCCACCGCCACCAGCGTGCTGCCGATGATGCGCCCCATCGCCTCGGCGATCATCTGCGCGCAGCCCAGATAGAGGCCTTCCTTGCCGCCGAAATGATAGGTGATCTGCGACATCGGCATGCCGGCTGCCGCCGCGATCGCCCGGGTGGACGCGCCATCGAACCCCCGCCGCCCGAACATGTCGAGCGCGGCGTGCAGCAAAATATCGCGGGCACAGGGCTTGTCGCTGTCCATGGCGCGCGAGATTAATTCAAACGAACGAACAGGGCAAGAGGGACCGGCCCGCGCCCCGGCTGGCGCGGGCCGGCCGCCGGCTTACAGCTTCACCTGCACCCGGGCATAATAGAAGCCGCCATAAGCGCCGAAGGGCGAATTGCTGCCATAGATCGACGAGCCGATGGTGTTGGCGACAGTGTTCTTGTCGGGGTAGACGTTGAACAGGTTCTGCGCGCCCACCGCCATCTTGATGCGGCGGGTGAGATCATACGACAGTTCCAGATCGCTGATCCACTTGGCGCCATAATGCTGGTCGGTGGCAGCAGTCGTGCCCATCAGCCACCAGGCGCCATAGCGCGTTTCCTTCACATTGACGCCAAAGCGCCCCTTCTGCCAATCCAGCCCGAGGATGATCTTGTCCTTGGGGGTGAAGGCAGTGAAATAGCCCTGCGCCTGGCGGTCGAACAGGGTGAGGCCCAGCTTCGAGAGCGCGGACGGCGTGGCCGCGATATGGGTGATGTTGGTCACATTGTGGTTATAGCCCACCGAGGCGTGCAGATCGCCCAGCGCCCCCAGCGCGAAATTGTAATTCGCCACCACATCGAGGCCGCGGGTGCGGGTGTTGATGGCATTGGTGAAATAGCGGACATATTCGTTGCCCGAATAGCCGTTGGCGGTGAGAATGGCGCTGACCCCGCTGCCCGACAGATAGCCGGTCAGCGCCACGCGGTTGTGGATGTCGATCTGATAGGCATCGACCGAGATGCTGAGGCGGCGCAGCGGCGTGAGGGTGAAGCCGAAGCTGGTGTTATGCGAGGTTTCCGGCTTCAGCGGCGTGGCGCCCAGCGCCTGGCCGATGGCAGAGCCGGGCTGCACGGTCTTCGATTCGATCAGCTGATAGGTGCCGCCCACCAGGGTGAAGGAATCCGAGGTGGACTGGAACCCCTGCTGGGTAAGCGAGGGCGCCCGGAAACCGTTGGAGAAGGCCGCCCGCAGGTTCAGCCAGCCGGTCGCCTTGTAAAGCGTGGAGACCTTGCCGCTCCAGTTGCTGCCCGAGCTGTCGTCATATTGCTCGAAGCGCACAGCGCCCGTCAGCAGCCAGCGGCTCGTCACATCAAGGGCTGTGTCGAGATAGGTGGCCCACACCGTGCGCTTGAGATTGGCCGCATCCGACGGCGTGACCAGCGTTGCCCCCTGCGCGCCCACCGCGGCATACTGGCCGGCATAGGTGCTGCCGGTGGGATAGACATAGCCGCCATTGGCATAGGAGAGCGGATCAAGCGGCTTGGTGACATAGCTTTCGTAGCGGAATTCGGCGCCCGCCGAGACCTGCAGATGCCGCCCGCCCAGCACTTCATAGCCGCGGGTGATATCGAGGTTGGTGGTCCACTGGTCGAAGGCGGCCGAGAAGGTCTTGAAGCTGGTCGGGCTGCTGGCCCCCAGCGAGGCGTTCAGCGTGTTCATCGAGCCGGAGCTGACATAATCGCGGCCATAGGCGGTGCTCAAGTCCACATCCCAGCCGCGCACCTTGCCCTTCATGCCGGCGGTGGCCTGGAAATCCGTCTCGTTCATCGTGTAATAGGGGGTGTAGCCATTGGGGTAGACGGCGATGATATCGCTGGTGCTGGCCGGCACGCGGCCCGCCTGGCCCACCTGCGCATAGCGATAGCCGAAAGTGGCGTTGCTGTAGAGCAGCAGGTCGCCGGTATCGAAGCTGGCGTTTTCGGCGAACTGGATCTGGCGCTCCAGCGGCAGGCCGCCCTGATAGATGCGGCGGTTGGCGGTCGCCTCGCGCGGGTCGCTCTTGCCATAGATGGTGCTCGTCGCATCGCTGTTGCGCACGGTGTGATCCTGCACCTTGCCCTCCACCGAGACGACGATCGAGCCCCGGCTGCCCAGATGGAAGCCATGCGAGACAGAAGCGGAGATCGTCTTGCCATCCGAGCCGTTCACCGGATCGGGATAGCGCTGGCCGGCAAACAGGCTGGCCTCGCCACCCTCGGGCGCATCCTTGAGGATGATGTTGATGACGCCGGCAATCGCATCAGAGCCATATTGCGCCGCCGCGCCATCGCGCAGCACCTCGATGCGCTTGATCGCGCTGGCCGGGATCTGATCGAGATCGACCGGATTGCCGCCGGGCGACAGATTGCCGGTGTTGAGGTTGGCCATCGCCGAATTGTGCCGCCGCTTGCCGTTCACCAGCACCAGCACATCCACACCCGAAAGGCCGCGCAGGCCCGCCGGCCGCGCCACGCTATCCCACGAGGAGGAGCCCACCTGCTGCGCCTGGAAGGAGGGCACCAGCTGGGTGAGCGCATCGCGCAGCTGCATGCCGCCCGACAGGCGCGCCAGCTGATCGCCGCCGATCACATCGATCGGGGTGGGGCTGGAGGTTACGGTGCGCGCCTGCCCGCGCGATCCGGTAACGACGATCGCCTGGCCAGCATCCGTATCCGCAGGCGAAGGCCTGGCGCTATCCTCGGCATGGGCGGCCATGGCCCAGCCAAGGGCGGTGGACGCCAGCGCCAGCGCGGCAGTCTTTCTCATATGCATGTCAGTCCCCTTTGCGACCCCCTGAACGGGTCTGAACGTGTGATCCGGCCCTTGCAGGCATCCTCTCCCGCCGGCCGGCTGGCGCGGGGCGGATCTGTGCCCGCCTGCCGCGCCGCCGGCCTTGTTCTACCGTGCGACCCGGGCTCTTGCCGGTGTGGTATGGGTGTCAGACGCGGCGCAGGCCGCCTCGAAGCGGGCCAGCGCCTGATCGAGTTCGGCGATGAGATCGGCGGTGGCTTCCAGCCCCACATGCAGGCGGATCACCGGCTGCGGCCAGCGCGCGCCGGTCTGGCGCTGGGCCAGCTGATCGTTGCAGGGGATCGCCAGGCTTTCAAAACCGCCCCAGCTGAAGCCCAGGCCAAACAGCGCCAAACTGTCGAGAAAGGCAGAGGTGGCTGCCATCGGCCCATCCAGCACCACCGTCACCAGCCCGTTGGTGCCGGCATAATCGCGGGCAAACAGCGCATGGCCGCGCGCGCCGGGCAGCGCCGGGCACAGCACTTCGGCCACGCGCGGCTGATCGGCCAGCCAGCGCGCCACCTCCAGCGCGCTGGCGCCATGGCGAGCAAGGCGCGTGTGCAGCGTCTTCAGCCCGCGCAGGGCCAGATAGGCATCGTCGGAAGAGACCGTCCAGCCGACATCGCGGGCAGAGCGCCGCAGCATAGCCGCCGCCTCGCCGCGCGCCACCGCCGCGCCCATGAACACATCGGAATGGCCGCAGACATATTTGGTGAGCGCCTGCACGCTGACATCCACGCCATGTTCCAGCGGCTTGAACAGCACGCCGGCGGCAAAGGTGTTGTCCACCAGGCTGAGCACGCCGCGCGCCCGCGCCAGGGCGGCCAGCTGCGGCACATCCAGCATGTCGAGCGTGAGCGAGCCCGGGCTTTCCATCACCAGCAAGCGGGTGCGTTCGGAAAAGCCGGCGGCGATCTCTTCCGGGCTGCTGGCCGGATCAAACAGCTTCAGGCTGACCCCATAGGCCGACAGGCCCGATTCCACGAAACGGCGCGTGGGCGCATAGATCGTGTCGCACATGACGATCTCGTCGCCCGCGCGGCACAGCGCCAGAATGGCCCCCGACAGCGCCGCCAGCCCGGATGGATAGAGCACGCAGCCCTCGCCCGCTTCCAGATCGCACAGCGCCGCGCGCAGGGCCGTTTGCGTGGCAAGGCCGCCGCGGCCATAGGTGGGGCCGGGCCCGGCAAAGGCGCCGCAGGCCGGCAGCAGCACGGTGGTGCCGCGCTGCAGCACGGGGGCGGCCGTGCGCGCCTGCTGCCCGCCGCCCTCATGCGGGTGGATCATGCGGGTCTGCTCGCGCGGGGGGTGCTCTGTCTCTGACACGGAAAATGGGTCCTTCATGATGTTGCGGGCCGGCAGCGGCCACTCCCGTCGGCCTAGGCGGCGCGGCGGTGGCGCGTCTCACCCCGTTTGCGCGCGGGATCGCGGTTTTTCGGGATGTTCATCCCGCTTTTCGCGCCTGTGCGGGGGATGGCCATCACCCTTCCTCCGGCGCATGCACGGCCAGCGGCAATTCGGTGGTGTGCTTGATCTCTTCCATCACGAAAGCGGTACTCACGTCGGTCAGCTTCACCAGCGCGATCAGCTTGCGATAGACGGCATCGTAATCGGCCATGCTGGCCACATGCAGCTTGAGCAGGTAGTCCACATCGCCGGTCATCCGGTAAAGCTCGGTGATCGCCGGGATCGCCGCCACGGCCCGGGCAAAGCCGGCCAGCCATTGTTCCGAATGCTCGCTGGTGCGCACGCTCATATAGGCGGTCAGCCGCAGGCCCAGCCGCTGGGGGTTCAGCAGGGTGACCCGGCGGGCGATCACGCCGGCTTCCTCTAGCCGCTTCAGCCGCCGCCAGCAGCTGTTGTGCGAGAGATGCACCCGCTCCGACAGCGCCGCGACGGACAGCATCGCATCCTGCTGCAAGGCGCCCAGAATGCGCAGGTCCGCCCCGTCCATGCCCACCCGGCGGCTCATCGGGCGGCCCTGCCCGGCATGCCCAGCGGCGCCGGCGGCAGCAGATCGGGCAGCGCCCGGCCGGCCTGCAGCCCGGCGCGGATATCGGCCTCGCGCTGGGCGCGGGTGGCCGCGCGCACCACCTCGCCCGGCGCCTCCTCCACTGGCACGATCGCCACCCCATCGGCATCGGCCAGCACCAGATCGCCCGGCATCACCACCGCTCCGCCGCAGCACACCGGCCCGTTCAGCCGCCCGCCCAACCCCAGCCGGCGCGTGGTGCGCTGGCTGCGCCCGCGCGCCCACACCGGCAGGCCGCAGGTAAGGATCTCGGCCACATCGGCCACCGGCCCATCCAGCACGATGGCCGCCACGCCGCGCTGCACCGCCGCTTCTGCCACCAGCCCGCCCACGGCCGCATGCAGGCCATCGCCCAGCCGGTCGATCACCAGCACATCGCCCGGCCGCACCTGCCCCAGCGCATGGTGCAGCGCCGTGCCATCGGCGCCCGGCAGGGCCAGCGTGAAGGCCGGCCCGCACGCCTTCATCCCCGGCGCCAGCGCGCCGATCGCCGGATCGCACAGGCCCCACAGCCGCCAGTGGCCCAGCGTTGCCGTATCCAGCCCGGCCAGCCGCGCCACCAGTTCGGGCGGCGGCGGCGGCGGCGGTTCGCGCAGGTCCCAGTTCATGGCGCCACCGGCGGTGTGCCCGGCGCGCGCGGATCGCAGCGGCGGAAATGCGCCAGAAAGGCGGCCACATGATCGACGAGGAAGCGCGTGAACACCGCCCCCGCCGCCGCCGATGCCAGCCCCGCATCGCCCTGGCCCACGCCATTGGCGGCCACTTCCGTCACATCCAGCGGCACATCCACCGACACGCCGCCAAAGCTGACCGAGGAAAAATGCGCTTCCGTTGGCAGGCCAAAGGCGGGCTGGCGCAGGGCCGGCGCCACCCTGTCGGGCCGCACGAGGGCGGGCGCCAGATGCATCATCACCGAGGTTACCGGATCGGCGCCATGGCCGCGCGCGGCGGCGGCCTTGTCGCCATGGGCCGCGCGCCACACAGCCTCGGGCAGCGAGCGCCACAAATGGATCGCCGGCACCACCACCCCGGTCTCGCGGCGGATGGCATGGGCCACTTCGGCGATCAGCGGGGCGTTGGTGGAATGGCCGTTGACGATGACCACCCGCTCCAGCCCATGATCGAGGAAACTGTCCACCATGTCGCGCAGCACCGCGCGGAAGGTGGGGCCGCGCAGCTGCATGCCGCCGGCCATGCCGCGGAAAAACTCCGCATAGCCAAAGGGCAGCACCGGCGCGGCAATGGCATCGGCCCTGGCGCAGGCCATCAGGGCAATCTCCTCGGCCAGGCGGAAATCGCCCATGGCGGCCTGGGGGCCCTGCTCCTCATGGCTGCCCAGCGGCAGCGCGATCACCGGCGCCTCGGGCAGGCGGGCGGCAAATTCGGCGTGGCTGAGATCGGCCAGCGCATGGCGGCGCCAGCCCGGCCGGGCGGGATCGGGCGCGCTCACAGGCGGGGCTGCCAGTCGAACACGCGGTTGGCGCCCACCGGGATCTGCGCGCGCACCCGGGCCGACAGCGCCAGATCGATGGGCGCGGCCGCGCTGCCCAGCCCATCGGACACGCGCGCCACCACCGCCCCCCAGGGATCGATGATCATCGACTGGCCGAAGGACTGGCGCACGCCCGCAGGCGTGGGATAGCTGCCCCATTGCGCCGCCGCTGCCAGCCAGCACTGCGTCTCGATGGCGCGGGCGCGCAGCAGCACTTCCCAGTGATCCTTGCCGGTGTGCAGCGTGAAGGCGGCCGGCAGCGCGATGAGATCCACCCCGCGCGCCACCAGCGCCTGGAACAATTCGGCAAAGCGCAGGTCATAGCAGATGGCGCAGCCCACCTGCACGCCCTCGCAATCATAGCTGACGACGGCAGAGCCGCGGTCCACCGTGGCTGATTCGTGATAGCTGGCGCCATCGGCCGTGGTCACGTCGAACATGTGGATCTTGCGGTAGCGGGCGCGCTCCACCCCGTCGCGGTCGAACACCACGGTGGTGTTGTAGACGCGGCCGGGAACGCCCGTCTGTTCGTAGAAGCTGCCGCCGTGGATCCACACGCGATGGCGGCGCGCGGCCTGCGAGAGCAGCTGCCAGGTGGGGCCGCCCGTGGCCGCTTCCGCCACCGCCGGCGCCCCGCCAGAGCCGCCCAGCCATTCGCAATGTTCGGGCAATTGCAGCCAGTCGGGCCGGTCGCGCATCACCGCATCGGCAATGGCGGCCTCGATCGCGGCGAGATTGGCGGGTTTGTCGGCCC